>Ga0105047_10007259_pt1 | contig 18711 bp, 10 predicted proteins | sample MAT04_FD_78384 | JGI IMG/M metagenome (GOLD analysis project Ga0105047, IMG submission 78384) | Freshwater microbial communities from Lake Fryxell liftoff mats and glacier meltwater in Antarctica - MAT-04 (megahit assembly) | ecosystem: Environmental > Aquatic > Freshwater > Ice > Liftoff... | reverse complement strand
GTCGGCTCGTCACATCCTGGGGCTGGAGAAGGTCCCAAGGGTTCGGCTGTTCGCCGATTAAAGTGGCACGCGAGCTGGGTTCAGAACGTCGTGAGACAGTTCGGTCCCTATCTGTTGTGGGCGCTAGAAATTTGAGAGGGCCTGACTCTAGTACGAGAGGACCGAGTCGGACGAACCTCTAGTGTACCTGTTGTGGCGCCAGCTGCAGCGCAGGGTAGCTACGTTCGGTTAAGATAAGCGCTGAAAGCATCTAAGCACGAAACTTGCCTCAAGATGAGATTTCTTTATAAGGGTCGTCAAAGACTATGACGTTGATAGGCTATAGATGTAAAGATGGTAACATCAAAGTCGAGTAGTACTAATTACCCGTAGACTTTCAGTATACAAGCTCTGTATAAAAGTTAAACATAAGTGTATTTTCTTTCAATCCCTGTCTTTCATCATAGTTCGATGAAACAATATTGGCTAATAACCTAAAGAAATTATGGTGACTATAGCAATGGTGTCCACCTCTTCCCATTCCGAACAGAGAAGTTAAGCCCATTTGCGCAAATGGTACTGGAGTAACATCTGGGAGAGTATGTCGTTGCCATATCATAGAAATGCCCCGCATCCGCGGGGCATTTTCTTTTTATACAAGTTCCAATAACTGACGTATTCAATTATGCTTCGTTTTCGAATTTCTTGTCCAGTCTTTATTAAATGGAATTCTTCCAATTCCCTCTCAGCTTTTTTATACCCGCAATCTCTGCTTTTATAGAAAAGGTCGATGGGCTGAAATCATCAAATTCTATTCGGAAGTATTTAATTGTTTCAAGCGCCTATTTCATTCGTGTATTCGGTTTTTTAGAAATCTCTATTGGGCTTTTTATAAGTAAATGCAATGCATTTGCGATCTTTGCTCCGGTACCTGTAGGATTTGTACAAGATGATTAAATGAATTCCTGATTCCACTTACAGATTCCTCTTGTTTTGCCCCTTTGTGTGAAATTGAGTCTTTAGAAGATTGATGGCATTTATTTTTAAAAGGTAAATTGAAGGGGAATAAGCACTTTCACCTTTGTATAAATATACATACTGAAATTGCAATTCATGCTTCTATTAGGACCCTAAATTTATTGGCTAATTCTATCATCCGTTTTCTTAGCCTGTCTTCCTTATTTTCCTTTTCTTTGATGTCTATTATAGAATGAAATCACTTCTCGTTTCTGCTTGTGTCTTTCTAGCCTTGATTGGACTTTCATCCAATAGCTTCGCTATAGGAAATGCAGATTCTTTGAGTTTAGTTCCCGACTCAATGAAATCTAAACAGAATGTTTTGCCTCTAAACTTGCCGCCAGATAGGTATGCTGCTTTAGCTTTATCTAGCAATCCCTTTGTTTATGATCGACTGATCAGCCCATTTTCTTCTGATTCTATTTATCTCCCAAATGCAGGCGAATACCGCTTCGGTCTTAATAGCTATCGGCAGTTTAGGAATATTCATTTGACGATTCCTGAATTGGATACGAATTTATCTGTAACGAATTTGCGTGTTTTGCTGGGATCAAAACGAGAACAACTGCTTTTCCTGAATCATCATCAGCGACTTTCTAAACGCATGACCGGCGCACTTTCCTATAATAATATTGTTTCTCCTGGTTTCCTGCTGAACAGCTTGGCGCGATATCGGCGCTTGTATATTGATCTAAATTATGAATCGAAGTTTTTTAATTCGTCTTTTGATTTTTCTCTGCTGAAAATTAAAGCAGATGAAAATGGTGGCATCCTCCCCAACCAAAAATTAGAAGGACTTTCTAAATCCGATTTTGAACAACTGCGTACTTTTTTGCCGGATGATAGCCGTGAAGTCAGGGAATCTGTGGTGAATTGGAAGAATGTTGTCATGCTTTTTAATTCAGCATTCGCAGATGACTCTACATCTTCTTTTAAACTGAATTTTCAAACGAATGGTTCCTATCATAAATTCGGATCGGTGTACAATGGGACTTCCGATTCACTTTATTATGTGAATGAATATTTGGATAGTTTAACAACAAAGGATACAGCTGGCTACTCATATTTTTTAGTGAATCCCGGATTGAGTTTCGAATTTCAAAATGAATCATTTCATGCATGGGTGAAAACGGGCTGGTCAAAATATTTCTTAGAAAATAAAATTGATTCTGTTGAAGGCAAAAATGATTATGATGTTGTTGATTTTTTGGCTTCCATCGAAAATAAATCATGGTTTATCTCTTCTCAATACCATCGTGTGATGAGTACTTTCGCGAACGATCAAGATTTTTCTTTTTCTGTGGATGCGCGAATAAAATTTGAAAGTAAATTGCTTTCTGCATTTTCACTCTCAACAGGTAGTTCTGAATTGGCACCCGAAGCAACGAATCAATTCTATATTTCCAATCATTTTATTTGGAACAATTCATTTCGCAAAGAAAAATTTACCTGGATAAAACCTTCTCTTGAATTATTGAATCATCGTCTACGTTTTTATGCTTCCCGAACCATCATCGAAAATTATGTCTATTATAACGATCAGGCAGTACCGCAACAAGGGAAGGAGTCGGTAGAAATATTCAATACCGGATTACAAACCGATGTGTCCATAGGTCATTGGAGAATGATGGGTGATGCGAGATGGAATAAAACAAGTAAAGGCTATGTGCGTTTGCCTGAGATGGGTCTTTATGGTCGAATCTCTTACCGAGCTCTTTTCTTTAAGAAGGCATTGTTTGCCGAGTTCGGTGTCGCATTCGCTACCCAAACCGAATGGAAAGGTTATGCCTATATGCCGGCTACCGGAGCTCTTTATTTGCAGTCGAATCAATTCGTAGGAGGAAGTCCTTCCATGGATGTTTTCATCAACGCCGACATCGGTCGCGCAACCATCACCATCATGATGCAACGCATCAACAATTCCTGGTTCGGTGGCGAATACTTACTCGCTCCCGGCTATCCCGCCCCACCTAATACGTTAAAGTTTGGTGTTTTTTGGAAATTGTATAACTGATATTTTCGTAATTAGTAAATTGACATTTAACCGCAAGGATCGCAGGGAATACGCAGCGTTCCGATAGCTAGCGGAAGCAGGGAAATCATAAAAAATCATGACCATCAGAAAGATCTGTGGCCCATCAAAAGTTTTGAATGTTGCTGTAACATTTTTGAATTGAATATTCTAGAACCGAGACTCGAATTTTATCTCCCAATCATCTCTACCAATTCCGCTAACCGTTTCGAATATCCACTTTCATTGTCGTACCAACCTACCACTTTTACCATGTGTCCGTCGTTGAGTACTGATGTTAGTTGTGAGTCAAAAACGCAACTGTGATTATTGCCAATGATGTCATTGGAAACAATGGGGTCTTCGGTGTATTCAATGATGCCTTTTAAGGGTCCGTTTGCTGCATCGAGAAATAATTTGTTGATGACTTCCACGCTTGCTTTTTTGTTGATGATGCACGTGATGTCAGTCATAGAACCATCAATAACAGGTACGCGAATTCCGGCGCCACCAATCTTTCCTGTTAAATGTGGAAATACTTCTGATATCGCTTTGGCAGCACCTGTTGTAGTAGGAATGATGGAGTTGGCCGCCGCTCTTGCTCGTCTTAAATCTTTATGTGGTGCATCGTGTAAATTTTGATCTCCTGTGTAGGCGTGTATAGTGGTGATGTAAGCGGCTTCTATCCCAAATGCCTTGTCGAGAATTTCGATCATGGGCGCTGCATTGTTGGTGGTACATGACGCATTGGATAAAATGGTTTCACTTCCATCCAATGTAGTGTCATTGACACCAAGCACGATGGTTTTTACATCACCTTTTGCCGGAGCTGAGATGATGACGCGTTTGGCTCCTGCTGTTAAATGCAAGGCTGCTTTTTCAGGTACTGTAAAATGTCCGGTGGCTTCTAAAACTACATCGATGTTTAATTCTTTCCAGGGGAGTTTCGAAGGATCTTTCTCAGCATAAACGGGAATGCTTTTTCCTCTGATAGAAATAGCGTTGGCTTCTGCATGTACTTCTCCGTTGAATAAACGATGCACCGAATCGTATTTCAAAAGATGCGCAAGGGTAACGGTATCGGTAAGGTCGTTGATGGCGACTAACTCTATGTTCGGATGTTTTTCCAGTTTTCTTAAAAAGGTTCTGCCGATGCGGCCAAATCCATTGATGGCGATTCTGATCATGTTGTTATATTATTATTTTTTTTAGATGGGATGTTTTGGTAGGCATCTTTTTCTTATTCAAAATTAGGTTTTTTATGGATGTTAAATGTCCGCAAACATTTTTTATTTCGGAAGATGGGTTTAATATAACTAAAGAGTGAATTACAATGGAATTGCTCCTCCGCTTTCAATTAATCTTCAAGAATTTCCTTCGTAATACTTTTTATATTAATTTAGTAGGAAGGTTTTCTCATTGTTTGAAAACTTATGCATCCTAATTATTAATCATGAAGAATAAAAGCTACAAGATTTCTGCAAATTCAAATGCTCAAATTATTGAAGAAAATGATTCCTTAATTGTCGGGAATAATGCTAATTTTTCATTCTCAAAATATATATTTTGGATACTTGGAGTTTTATTGGTCTCATTAATTTTCTTTGTTTTAAAAATGTATAATTTGATTCCTTACAGTAGCGATGAATATATTTATATCGCTCAAGGAAAACTGATAGCTGAAGGATTAACTCCATATAAAGATTTCTCAATGGCGCATCCCCCTGTGCAGGCTCTGTTTATTGCCTTGATGTTTAAAGTGTTCGGTTATCATTTTGTTTTGTTTCGAATGCTGGCCGCCGGATGGGCATTGCTTGGGGGAATTGTTTTAGCCATGATTGTTAAGCGAGAACTCGGAGCAATTGCTTCCGTTTTTTCGATGGCTTTGTACATCCTCGCTTACGAGCCATTGAGAGCTTCCATACATTTTACAGGAGTGAGTATGACAATCGCTTTGCTGATGTTTGCATTGTTGTTTCATCGAAGGAATAATCTTTTACTCTGTGCAGTATTTTGTGTTCTAGCCGTCTTCACTCGACTTTACGCTTTGCCTGCCGTGTTCTCCTTGGTTTTATTTACATGGTGGAGTAGCAGGAAGGAGGCATTGGAGTTGGCGCGCTACGGAGTTTTTTCAGGTTTGATTTTATTTGTTTTATTTAGTGTTTGGACAGGGTTTTCTGCTTTTATGAATGATGTTTTTTTGTTTCAAGCTTCAAAAACGCCAATGCGGGCTGAGCAAATCGCATTCATGCGTGATGCAGTTTTGTTTCATAATGCCGTTCCTTTAATTCTATTTATTCTGGGAGCAATTACGGTCACCTCAAAATATTTTAATGCGATTAAAGAGGCTACTGATGCTAAGAAATCAAAAAAAGCGAAAATTCAGAACCAGGAGTACAATGATATTCGTTTTGTATTGTTCTCAGTGATTACTGTGCTTATGATCTTAATGATACTTTTAAATATGAGTCGTGTATGGATGTATTATTATGTTTTAGCTTTTCCTTTTGCTGCCATTGTTGGAGGATGGATGATTGCGCAATGGTGGAATTTTATTTCAAATCAAATCCGAAAAATAAGCAGCGCTGGAATTCATCAACAAATAAATCCTAAGTGGGCCATGGCCTCTCTGACTGTTTTTGTTTTGTTCTACTTCGCATCACCTAAGCTGGAGCATCGATTAGATTATTATAAGGAGTTTTTACAAAGCGGAAAGAATAAAGAGACGAATTATGTTTGGAAAGATGGAATATTGCCTTCATCTATAAATTCCACCGTGAAAAATATTTTTTGGAAGGATACCAGAATTCTTGGCAATCGTTATAATTCTTTCACGTATTACTTATGGCATTCTTGCAGAGAATTGGATATCACAGATGAATTGGTGGAGTTCGTTAAAGCGAATTGTACACCCGAGAAAAGAATTTTTGGTGATTCAGGAACAGTGCCTTTGATTTCACTTTTGTCGGGACGAAATATAGCAGGAAATAGAGTAGATACCAACATTGAACAATTCAGATCAGGAAATGTGGATGCGAAAAAATTGGTTCGCGAAATTGATAATGCCTCAACCCAACTCATCATCTTGCGCGATAAATTTGGTGTCGCTGTTTTGCCGGAGATTCAAAATATGATCAATAGAAATTATACCGAAGTAAAATCATTGCGAAGCAAAACCGGATTTACCTTACGTGTTTTTGAGAGAAAGGGGAGTTGAGAGTTCATAAGTTGTCTGTATACCATTTTCCTTACTTGGAAACAGATGACATTAAATTGTCGCAACTAAAATATTGTACCGGTTTAAATTGGATATAGCTTTTATAAAAACGATTGTTTTTCGCAAATTCGCTAAGGAGCTTAGTTCGCAATGTGGTTAATTTTATTTTAACAACTTAGCGTCTGATAGCTATTGGACTTTGCGTGAAATTGCAATCTTAATTTTTGAGAATTTAATCTAGTAAAATTTAATAATTTTATGAACGCATCAAATCTATATTAGAAAATAATTTGCTTTAATCAAAACATGTGCTTTTCTGCATGATAAGAAGATCTTACCAAGGGGCCACTCTCAACATATTTGAATCCTTTTTCCATACCGACCTTTTTATATTTTGCAAACATATCCGGATGGATGTATTCTGCAACGGGTAAATGCGATCGTGTAGGTTGTAGATATTGTCCAAGTGTAAGTATTGCGACCCCAGCTGCCAAAAGATCATCCATGGTTTCTAAAACTTCGTTCTCGGTTTCACCCAATCCTAACATCACACCTGATTTAGTTCGAATTCCTGCTGTACTGATAATTTTTAAAGCTTCTAATGAACGATCGTACTTGGCTTGAATACGCACTTGTCGGGTGAGTCGACGAACTGTTTCTAAATTATGAGAAATGATTTCCGGTTTTTCGTCGATGACTCTCTGTAAATTTTCCCATTTGCCTTGAAAGTCGGGGACCAAAGTTTCAAGCGTTGTGTTCGGACTTTCTTTTCGAATGGTTCGAATGGTTTCGGCCCAAATGATAGAACCGCCATCTTTTAAATCATCACGGTCTACCGATGTAATTACACAATGTTTTACTCCCATCAACTTCACTGAATTTGCAACACGCATTGGCTCGTCTAATTCCACTTCTTTTGGTCTTCCAGTGGCCACAGCGCAAAAAGCACAAGAGCGTGTACAAATGTTTCCTAAAATCATAAACGTCGCTGTGCCTGCTCCCCAACATTCGCCCATGTTCGGACAATTTCCGCTCGAACAAATGGTATGAAGTTTATTCACGCTTACTAACTCACGAACTTTTCTGTATTCTTCACCGATGGGAAGTTTTACTTTTAACCAATCGGGTTTTTTCGTTCTCTCCGTCGCTGTCTTTTGTGTAGGGATCTCGCTCATCAATTCTTTCAATAATTATTTACCATTTACGGCCATACATCAACGTTAGATAAAAGGATAAGAAGACTTGCTTGTTATCTGTATAAGCCATGATGGGAATTTCTTTCGGATAGATATCGGCAATGATGCCAATCTCCAACGCTTTAACATCTTCGAAAAATGGTGCGTATTCGAAATTGAATCCAAATTTTAAATATCCACCCGGGCGAAAAAATATTCTATCAAGTCCTTCTGTAAAAGGTGCTCTTCCATAAATATTGTCTACATAATGTTTCTCGGGATTATAACGCTCCGTCACTACAACAAATTCTCCGAATGTTCCAGTGGGTTCTAATATGTTTAAAAAAACTGGTTTCATGATTCCTAAGGAAAGTCCGCCTGAGTAAACCGCTCTTATTTCAATTCCGTTTCTGTCGCCTTTGCTGAACAAAGTTTTTTGTCGACCTGTACCTGCACGAAGAATACTGAATGTGTTCAATTTTCCATACACGTAAGACCTCGCATTGTCAAAACTTTGGTTCACCGATTTAATTTCCTTGGGATGTTTCATGCTGACGTAATCCATTTCAAAAAGCATTTTTTTATAACCTGTTAAATTAAAAGAGCGTCGAAATTGTAGGCCCCAACCGGAAGTGTGAAAATTTAATCCACCGGTTGCTTCATTTTTCATGAGGTAGGGCTTGTCTTCTACATATTCGTTGGGGTTCAATTGCGCATAAGTTCCCCCCGAAAAAAGAACTAACAAAATTACAAATACAACATCCCTAATTTTCATTCCTACAAATATACAACGATTTTATTCTTTCCTTCAAACGTTTATTCTTATGCTTTATTTTTACACCATGACTACAATCAAAACAAAATACGAGGGTGACTTGAGAACACGTGCCACTCATCTTGCCTCAGGTACAGAAATTATTACGGATGCCCCCAAAGATAATCACGGAAAAGGAGAAGCTTTTTCTCCAACCGACTTGGTATCAGCTGCTTTGGGGAGTTGCATGCTTTCTATTATGGGAATTGCAGCCAATACACAGCAGTTTGAGCTGAAAAATGTCACCATGGATATTACTAAAATCATGACATCGAATCCTCGTCGTATTGCTGAGATTGAAATCCAATTCCATTTCAACGGGATTCAATACAACGAGCACCAAAAGCTGATTTTAGAGCGCGCCGCCCGCACATGTCCAGTTGCTTTAAGTCTGCACCCCGATCTCACTCAGACCATCAGTTTTAATTGGGAGTAAAAAATTTCTATTGAATTTTATCGATTAGTCAAAGCGCAAAACTTTGATTGGATTAATTCCTGAAATGATTTTAGCGGGAATCATCATGATGAGAATGCCGGTGATGAAAACGATTCCGTTGATTAATAAAATTCCGGGTATTGTAAAGTTGATAGGCACTTGTGAAAGGTAATAGGATTCTTCCGGCAAAGAAACGATACCCGTTTTTAATTGTAAATAGGCAAGTCCTAGCGCAATGATATTTCCAATGATAAGTCCTTTCAACAAAATATAAAGGGCGACCGATCCAAACACATTTCCGATAAAGCGATCGTTAGCGCCAATTGATTTTAATATGCCAATTTCTTTCGTGTTCTCCATAATCAAAATGAGCAATGTAGAAATCATTGTGATTCCGGCCACTAAACAGATCAAACCAATAATGACAATTACATTCAGGTTTTGTAATTCGAGCCAATTGAAAAGTTGTGGATATAGATCTTTGGTACTTTTCGTGTTTAACGAGTATCCTGCTTTTTTATAAAGAGCTTCAAATACCTTTTCTTCGTCGTGACCATTTTTTGCAAAAACTTCATAACCTCCTACTTCCCCGTTTTTCCAGTTGTTTATTTGTTGCAAAAGTCGAATGTCGCAAAGCAAATAGAGGTTGTCAAATTCTTCACTCAATCCTGTATTGTAAATTCCGCTGACTGTTAATTTTCTCACCTTCCTATCTTCCTGAATAAAGAAAACTAAAAATGAATCACCGGTTTTTAAATTCAATTTTTTGGATAGATTTTCTGAGAGCAATACGAATTTACTGCTGCTGCTATCATGTAAATTAGGAATGGTACCGCCAATGAGTTTTTCTTGAAAGAAGTTATTGTCAAAATCTTTGTCGATGCCTTTCAACACAACACCTTGAATATCTTCTTCGGTTTTTAATAATCCAGCTTTTAAAATAAAGGCTTGAATATGACTTACGCCGGAGATGGATTTTATTTCGGCAATTTTAGTTTTATCAATAAGTACAGGCGCCTCTTCGAACGAATCGCTATTGTTAAAAGCAGAAATTCTATAATCAGCCACGAAGCCAGTGACTTTTCTTGTAATTTCGTTTTTGAAACCGGTCACTACCATCACCGATAGCAACATGGCCACAATTCCTAAAACAATTCCAAAGATCGCAATACGAATCACCGGTTTCGTGGTTGTGTTCTGAATTCCTTCAGATCGCAGCAAACGATTCGCATAAAAACCGATGAGTTTAAAGGATGACATAATTAATCTTGGCTCTAAATTAAATGGAAATACTGTATGAGAATGATTCAAATTAAAAATGACGTTTATAATCGTGATTCAAAGCAAGTTGTCTTTGCATTGTTTGTTGTGCTAGCTTTGTTTTTTAATTCTTGTGCAGCGCAGCCTACATCAAAGTCCTTGAAAGTGGGCGCAGCCAGAACAGAACTATATCTTCCGATACTTCAAGGAAAGAATATAGGAATTGTTGCCAATCCTACTTCGATGATACATGGAGTTCACTTAGTAGATACGCTGCTTGCGCTCGGCATTCCGGTGAAACAAGTATTTGCACCAGAGCATGGTTTTCGTGGCGAAGCAGAAGCTGGTGAGCATGTGGATGGAGGGGTAGATAAGAAAAGTGGAGTTAAGATCATTTCACTTTATGGAGATCATAAAAAACCTACGAAAGAAGATCTGAAGAATTTGGATTATTTGGTGTTCGATATTCAGGATGTGGGTGCTCGTTTTTATACTTACATCAGCACCTTGCAATATGTGATGGAAGCAGCTGCGGAAAATAAATTGCCATTATTGATATTAGATCGTCCCAATCCACATGGTAATTATTTTGATGGACCTGTTCTGGAGAATTCGCAAAAATCATTTGTAGGCATGCAACAAATTCCAGTGGTACATGGAATGACAGTAGGGGAGTATGCCATGATGTTGAATGGTGAATTTTGGTTAGATGATTCGCTTCAATGTGATGTGCAGGTCATCAAACTATTGAATTGGGATCGAAGCAAACCTTATCAACTTCCGATCCCACCATCGCCCAATTTGCCGAATAATATTTCGATACAATTGTATCCATCGCTTTGTTTGTTCGAAGGAACTGTGGTTAGCTTAGGAAGAGGAACTGAATTGCCTTTCCAATGTTATGGTTTTCCAGGCAATACTTCAGGTGATTTTGAATTCACACCAAGGAGCATTGAAGGAAAATCGAAACATCCACCTTTTGAAAACAAACTTTGTAAAGGATTTAATTTATCACGAGCCGAAGAATTAAAAAACATGAACAAATTGGAAATTCATTGGTTGATTGATGCCTATTCATCTTATCCTGATAAAGAAAAATTCTTCATTCCTTTTTTTGATAAATTGTGCGGAAATACAACCTTGAAAAAGCAAATGAGTGCACAATGGCCTGAAAGTAAAATAAGACTCTCTTGGGTAGATGGGTTGATGAAATTCGGGAAGATTAGATCAAAGTATTTAATGTACCCATAAAAAAAGCACCCTGCCGAAACAGAGTGCTTTTAATCTGACAATAAATTATTTTATTTCACAGTGAAACGGAAGTGACTTCTTTGAGTTCCTTTTTGAAGGATCAATAAATAGACACCTCTCGCATAATCATTCACCGGAATTTCAGCTACATTGTCACCAGAATGCGAATAGCGAACTTGTTGCATCAACTCTCTTCCTGACATGTCACAAACTTTTACAATGTAGTTAGCGTCATCTTCAGAAGAGAAAGAATAGAATAAGATATCACTTGTAGGATTCGGGTATCCAATTAAATTGGAATTGTTTCCATCAATTACTCTCGCACTAATATTTGCCGTAGTGAAAGTTACCGGAGCTGTCCAGCTACCTGCTGTTCCACCGCATTTCCCTTTCAATTCCACATAGTAGGTAGAGCTGGGAGCCAGAGCACGAATTAAATAACTTCCGTTTTGTGTATTTGCTTTAAAATAAATATTTCTGACACCGCCGCTTCCAATGTGCACAAGACGAATTTTGATGGTATCCATCGGATTTAAATTAGTCCAGGAAATAGTAGCAGTAGAAGCTGTAGTATTACTTACGGTAACTGTACCTAAAAACCCACATGTATCAAGTGAAGTAAAATATTCAATTTGTGAATACGGACTTGTATACCCACCGCAAACACTTCTTACCTGCCATTCGTAAGTCACATTTGGTATAAGATTATTCATTATTCCTGAAGTTGGATTTGTTGCTCCATCAAATCCACGAAACTGATAAGTTCCATTTCCAATTTGTCTGTATCGAACAAGGAATGAATCGGCAACCGTGTTGTACCATACTGCTGTTGCTCTGTTGGTGCTAATATTATCCGTGCGTAAATGTTGAGGAATAGAACCGCAGAACAGTGGAGTTCCAAGAGTCTTGAAGGTACTCACTGCACTCATATTAGATCCGGAAGCACATACATTTTCAATTTGCCAATGATATAATGTACCCGGGAATAAATTGTTTATTCTGAGAGTCGACATGTTTCCGGCTACATTGATAGTTTGAACAGCCGTTGTTCCCATCTTCCAATAAGTGATGACAAAACGTTCACCGGTGATAGATGGATTCCATCCCAATACAGCAGTAGTATCACTTAAGTTGTATGCGGTTAACATATTTGCACTTGCACATACGTTTGGAGTTACACTCTGACTTTGCATAGAAGTAACACCAGAAGTACATCCGAAGGCGTTCGTTGCGGTTACACTTACAAGTTGAGCGGTTGTTAAAGTTATACTGGATGCCGTGGATCCCACAGACCAATTATAAGTTACAGCTGATGCTTCGAATGCGTTTAACTGAAAGGCAGTGTTAGGAATGTAAGTGATCGAAATGGTTGGATTCATTGGTGTGGCCAATACTCTAACAGAAATTGAATCCTTGCCTAATAGAATGCCATTTGCACCTCTTGTAAACAAATAATAAGTCCCTGTTTGATTCACTGTAATAGAGCTGGTTGTTTGTCCACTCGGTGCCCACATATACGTTCCTGTTCCACTTGCATTCAATTGTACACTTCCGCCAATACAAAACTGAGTGTTTCCGCTAGCCGTGATTTGTGCCGGACTGTTGGTAGTAATCATTGTAATTGGAGTAGCCACACTAGTTGACGTACATCCGCTGGCGTTAGTAGTTGTTACTGTATAATTACCGGCAGCATTTACGACAATGCTCGAGGTAGTTTGGCCACCCGGCTGCCATACGTAACTTGTTCCGCCGCTAGCAACAAGTGTAGTAGTTTGACCTTGATTCAATGGGTTTACTCCATTCACAGTAATGCTTGCAGTCGGATTAGCAGCTACTGTAACATTTATATTATTCGTAGTAGCAGTACAACCGTTCGAGCCGGTTGCTATAGCATTATAGCTTCCTGTAGAGTTTGCTGATATTGAAGAAGCAGTAGAACCATTTGACCAGAGATAAGATGTGCCTCCGTTTGCTTGTAAATTCACGCTACCACCTTGACAGAAAGTTGTATTTCCCGAAGCAGTTATTGTTCCTGTTGGATTGCTTAATGCGGTGACCGCAATACTTTGAGAAGTTGCACTACACGCACCGTTTGAAGATACAGTGACATTATAATTCCCTGAATTGCTCACGGTGATTTGACGGCTAGTGCTACCGTTAGACCAGTTATAAGTATAGCCAGCAACAGCACTCAATGAAACCGATCCCCCGTGGCAGAAAGTAGTAGACCCACTATTTGTAACTGTTGTATTTGGGCTGGCCGATACACTAACGTTTACTGATGATGAGGTAGCCTTACAACTATTCGAACCTGTTACGGTTACATTGAAAGAACCTGCAGTATTTGCCGAAATCATTTGTGTAGTTGCTCCATTCGACCACAAATAAGAGCTGCCCGGAGATGCTGTAAGATTCACGTTTTGTCCTTGACAGATAGTTGTTGAACCACTAGGTGTAATACTAGCAGTAGGCAATGAATTTACAGTTACTTGAATTGGAGTAGAAACGGCTGCACAACCGGTTCCGTTATTTACAGCTACAGAATAAGTTCCGTTTTGAGAAACAGTAATTGCTTGAGTAGTTTGACCGCTTGACCATGTATAAGAAGTACCTGATGCAGCAGTTAAAGTTACAGAACCGCCTTGGCAAAAGGTTGTAACGCCGGAAGTGTTTACATTCGCTACCGAGGTACCACAAGCACTTTGATTTGCATTTAAGTTTAAATTTGCATTAGTAGTTAACATTACTTTGTCAAATTCAATATTTGAATTCGTAGCAAGAAGTGAAAGAACATATCCTTGATTATTCAAATTTGTATAACGAATAGCTTGACCACTGCATGCATCTAAACTATACCACTGCCATGCTGTATTTGTAATACAACCGATGCTTTTTGAAGTTTGACCATTTACATTTACACTGATAGAGCCACCAGTTGCATTCTTACTTCTTACACGAATCCATAAAGAATAACTTTGACTGGAACGTGGTGTGAAATTGTACTCGATTGCTGTAGGTGTTGTGTTGAAAGAAACATAAGAAGTGTACGTTTTGAAATTGGTAGGAGCAACACCTTGAGGCAACTCAGTTTTAATTTGAGCAACAGTATTGGTGTTGTCAAAAACTTCAGCTTCAAAATTGAAATCTTTTGACCATCTTTCCGGATGTTCATATTGATGCCATGTATCTAATTGATAGAACACTTTTGCAGCTTGGTTGGTGTTGTCATAGATATACACAGATCCTTGACGACGGAATTCAACTGTTATGGAATCGTTCCCCAATTTGAATTTACCATAAGAAGACATCGGTGCATTATTAACTGTATTTGCATCTACCATTTGTGCTGCAGTAATTACATACTTCTCCACACCGTTTAATTTTCTTACTGAAACAATTTGGTGGTTATCGCCTGTGTAAAATAAATACTTGGGATTGTTTGGTTGTAATGTAGTGCTCGTTAAAAAGTATCTTGGAACATCACCGGTTAAAAGATATCCGTTTCTTAAGTAAGGTTCAAAACGTGAAGTGATTCCCTGCGCATACACCGGCATAACAGTTTGCCATCCCCAGTTTTTTGAATTGGGAAAAGGAGCAGCTAAACTAAAGTAAGCAGAGTAGAAGAATTCAGATCCCCAATTAGAAAGAACTTTTAACATCGCTAAATATTGTGATGGACGTACATTGACAGTCTCATCATTATTCCAACCGGCACTTACGAAAGGCGACATTAAATCATCTCCATTTTGAAGTTCAAAATATTTGCAATCGGCAAACCAACCTAAGCCATGCCATGCACCGGCCCAAGCCTGCCAGTTGTTTGGCCAACGAGGATAGAAGTCGCCGGTAGGATAATATTTACCATTGATTTGAGTATTGATTGTTTTCGCTTGATTCCAAACCGGACGATAATCAGTTTGACCGTCTAATGCATAATGAGTAAAAATTGTACCCGGACTTGCACTCATAAATTGATCGCGATACAATTTAGTTTGATATGCATATTTGTATCCGCGGTATTCATTGATGGATGGAAGGGCTGAAGAAATATAATCTGCTTTAATTCTGGGATCATCATTGATGGCCACTCCGTTTTTACTCACCAATGGAATGGCTTCGCCATTTTCATTTAGCATATCTAACGGGCGACCTAATGCGGTTACCAAAGATTGTAGTTTTGTTCTTTGAACCTGTCCATCTGAAATAATAGAAGAAGCCGGAGCTACCGGCGACCAGATTTTAGAAGTACCAACAGTACCATTTAAATTTAAATATTGGCCGGCAGCATTCTTCATATAGTGAACATCTGTTAAAGTAGATTTGCTGATATTTCCACCAAGTTGTGGCCAGAAACAAATCGCAGATGTTTTATAGCTTGGATTTCTTTTTGCAATGGCGGTAAGACCTGCGGATACGATGTTATTCGTATCTGCATAGTTGGATGCAGAGGAATAAGATCCGATGTTTGAATTTACTAAGAAATAGTAATTCCAATTTTTATAAAATTCCGTTACATTAGTTTTAGCGTTCGCAACAACCTGTTGTTGATTTACGCCAGGTTGTTGAGATCCTGAATAATATTCGATACCAAACCATATAAAATTCCTGTTCAATGTATGACCAGGTTTAAATCTAGGTAGTGGGTAGTTTAACAATTGCTGCTGGGCTGATTGGTTCCCTGTAGCATATTCCAACGAATCATATGTTTGCGCATTCGAAATGCTTAACACAAATAATAATGGAAGTAGTAATAGTTTTTTCATCGCTCTTTTTAATTTGTTTTTTGGCACAAGGTTTGTAATTGCGTGTTGTTTTTTTTCTGTCTTGTGCATGAGGCAATATATCTTAGAGTTTAAGATAGAAGAGAGCATAGAAGTAGTAATCTTCTTTTTGTAAGAGTTGCAAGAATTCTTATCGTTTTGATGAATGAAATCCCTTCTTTTCAAGAGAGAAAAAGGATTTGAACTAAAAAAGTTCGCGTATTTTTAAAAGTAGTACTGTAAGGGATTATAAAAAAAATCCCGTTTTTCTCCCTTACAGGAAGTATCATTAATAAAAGTCGGATTTATTTCAAACAAAAAACCCCGCCGAAGCAGGGTTTTTTGTTTGGATATTCTGTGTTTTTGATGGTACTCTTGAAATCTATTGAGATGAAACGATTTTTATTCGTTGAGTTGCGTTGGGTGTAGCAAGCTCAAGGATGTAAATTCCACCTGATAAATGTGCTGTTGGATAATCAATTCTAGATTCGCCGCTTAAAAATTGACTCTTGTCTAATACAACATCAACGAGTTTTCCTGACAGATCATATAGTTTTAATGAAACGGGAGCATCTTCAAATAATTCGAAAGCAACACTTATCATATCAGTAAATGGATTAGGAAACGCTTTCATATTTAATTCGCCCGCTAATACTTCACCTTCACGACATGGGACCGTAACGGTATAAGGAATCGAGAATACTCCACAAGATACTAATTGTGCTCTCATTTTATATACACCTGCTGTTTTGGCCTGGTAACTGGTATTCGTTCCAGTATAAACAACTACATTGTTTTTATACCAAACATAGGAACCTGCATTCGAATTACTAACATTAAAGGTGACTTGTCCGCCATTGCAAAAAGATAAAGGACCACTTGGAGTAACAGTAAATGTGGCTACCGGATTTACAGTGATTAGGGTAACAGGAGAATTAGCAGAACATCCACCTGTTTGAGAAACAGCTACTGAATAATTTCCACCAGCCGAAGCAGTGATTGCTTTCGTTGTGGCGCCATTAGACCATAAGTAAGTTAATCCGGTAGTTGCTGTTAAGATGACACTTCCACCTTGGCAAAAAGTTGTAGATCCTCCTGCTGTGATTGTTGGAGTAGGAGCACTACCGGTGCCAACACTAACGGTTGTATTAGTTGAAGTAGCGAAGCATCCACCTGCATAAGTTACTTTTACATTATAGTTTCCAGAGTTGGAAACTATAATGCTTTGTGTGGTAGCTCCAGTCGACCATAAATAAGTGCCTCCTACGGATGCGCTTAATGTCACGTTTCCACCAGAACAAAAACTTAGAGGACCACCCGCAGTAATTATAGGTATTGCACCTGAACCTGCACCAACACTAACAGTTGTATTCGCAGAAGTAGCGGAACATCCTCCGGTTTGAGTTACTCTTACATTATAAGTTCCAGAAGTAGAAACTGTGATAGAATTTGCTGTTGCGCCATTCGACCATAAATAGACAGTTCCTGAACTGGCAGTCAATACTACATTGCCACCTGTACAAAAGCTAAGTGACCCATTTGCGGTTATTGTTGGAGTAGGGGCAGCGCCAACTGAAACTGCAGTGGCCGGAGAAACAGAAGTACACCCACCACTTTGGCTAACGGTTACAACATAGCTTCCCGCCGTGTTAGCATTGATGGATTTCGTGGTCGCACCATTTGACCATAGATATGTAGAGCCAGTGTTCGCAGTTAAAATAACACTTGAGCCGCTACAAATTGAGGTGCTACCACTTGGAGTAATCGTTGAAGGAGTATTGGCAATCACGGCCACAGTAACCGGATTGGCCGCTGTGCTACATCCATTGGTTCCGGTAACAGTTACAGTGTATGTGCCTGATGTGCTTGCATTAATTGCTTTGCTCGTTGCACCAGTTGACCATAAGTAAGTCCCGCTAGTAGCACTTGAAGAAAGACTAAGTGAATTTCCTTGGCAAATAGTAAGCGATCCGGAATAACTGATTGAGTTCGCTGGTTTCGCATTTACTAAAACTGAAGTTGGGCTTGATACAGCTGTTCCTACAGTACTAGTTACAGTCACGGTAAATGATCCGCTGCTCGTTACACTGATGCTTTGAGAAGTGGCACCATTCGACCATAGATAAGCCGTTCCTGAATTTGCACTTAACATAACTGATCCGCCAGAACAAAAAGTTAATGCTCCGTTTGGAGTAATAGTAGCAGTCGTAGCGCCAGCCGTTCCGCAAGGTGCTACAAAAGTACTGTAGTAATTTCCGGCATTAGGTGTGATGGTGATTAAATCAATTTCCAAATTCGTATTGAGAGGAGTAATTACTAGCTTTTGATTTGTCAATGCCAAATTGTTTAAAGTCATTTGAGCACTATTGCCGGAATCATATCTGTACCATAACCAATTGGTATCTTTCACACATGAAACATTGAAAGTTTGAACTCCATTCATGCTAATGTTGAATCCTGTAGTTACTCCGCCACGACTTCTTGCGCGCACCCATACATAATGTGTAGCAGGGGCTGTTCCGCGAGGTGTAAAATTATATTCTGCACCGGAAACCGCTTTAAAGCTAGCGTAAGTGGTGTAGTTGCGATAGTCGCCAGCTGTTGTTCCAGCAGGTACCTGTGTTTTTAGCTCTAAATTGGTGTTGACATTATCAAAGATTTCAGCTTCTAGATTAAATGTTTTCGACCAATAATAAGGATGCGAGTTTTCATGCCATGCATCTAACTGATAAAATACAGCTGAGCTTGCGTTAGTTTTATCATAGATGTAGGTACTGCCTTGTCTGCGAAT
>Ga0105047_10007258_pt1 | contig 18715 bp, 15 predicted proteins | sample MAT04_FD_78384 | JGI IMG/M metagenome (GOLD analysis project Ga0105047, IMG submission 78384) | Freshwater microbial communities from Lake Fryxell liftoff mats and glacier meltwater in Antarctica - MAT-04 (megahit assembly) | ecosystem: Environmental > Aquatic > Freshwater > Ice > Liftoff... | reverse complement strand
CCCAGACTTGGTTCTGGTTTCCCCCGTTCGCCGGGCCCCTTCCTTGTCCGCGCCCCCCCCCCCTGCCCCCCCCCCCCCCCCCGAGGACTACTCTCGAGATGCGTCTACTGAAGCTCCCCACCAACTTACGACTCCGTCTATGCTAATCAGGAAGCAGTTGCAATTGTTCTTTGGCGTTTGCGGGATTTTGGCGCTACAAGCTCGGGTTCGGGCACCTGCAGCGCCCAGAGTTGACAACACATACTTTCGAGAAATCGCGAACCTCGCGCCAAGTGCAGTTCTGGATGAAGTAACCGACGTAGCGGCAGATTCAGCGGGACATGTTATGGTGTCTGATAGAAAACGCGGGACTGTTGTGCTGCTGAACGGCAAGTTGCAGGTCATCGGGCAAGTGGGTCGTAAGGGAGCCGGGCCGGGCGAGTATCGAGAAATTCAGGCGGTACGAGGTACTCGCGCCGGGTTCGTCACCATCGACCGCGTGCTTCGACGAGTATACAGCTATTCCTGGATTGGAAATGCGCCAAAGCTTGTAAGCATGGTAAAGCTTGATTTTGAGCCGTATGATGTCTGCCCGGTCACGGGAAACAAGTATCTCGTTTTGGGGCGACGCCGAGGAGCGCGCGTTCATGTTGTTGATGCCGTGACTGGTGCAGTTCTTCGATCGGGCGCGATGTTTACGAAAAACATGACCGTAGGGCTCTCCGACAATTTGATCGAGGGACGAATGAGCTGTGGCGGCAATGCTGACAAATTTGTTGTAACGTCAGCATTCGTTCCGGCATATGACATTGTCTCGTTAGCAACACTCTCCGTCATTCAAACCGACAGCATTCGTCCAGTAAGGACATTAACGATTCAGAGCGAGCCACGCGGCGAATCATTCACGTCGGCCCCAGCCGGATATCATTCGCCCGGGCGCGCGTTTGCCTTCGCATCTCGATGGATTATTCAAGCAAGCGTGTTAGCTCGCTCAGACCGAAAAGACGACGGGTTGATCTCGGTATTCAGTCGGAGCGCAACTGGCACCGAGCTATTCGCATGGAGCAGAAAGGGCACGTTGTTTCCGATCACAAGGGACAGCGCAATTGCCGTTACTGACGAGGAAGAAGTTGGCCTGGCGAAAGTAAGTTTGGCTGTCGAATTGAAGAAAATGCCCGGCACCGTCAAACCAGCGCGCTGAGTGGCACGGCGTTTCGTCCCACCTCCTCTTACCCGAATCGAATCAAATGCCCACGAACTTTCGACAACTTTTCAAGCTGGTCCTCATGAGTTGCCTTGCACCTGGCGCATTTGCAGTCGTGTTTCGCTTTGAACGTAGTAGGATTGCGAATGCGGAGACTGCGCGCCTGCGAGCGACCGAGGTCCCGGAAAATGCACCAGACTCCATAAAGCTTGCGTCGATGGGTCTCAAAGCCGGTAAGCAACTTCGCGTTTACGTGCTGGTCAGTTCGCGATGTGGCTTTTGTCAAGATCCACAAACAAAACTGGCACTTCGCGGCCTCCGAAAACAATTGCGTACAACGCACGCCGCGCGGTATAGCAGGATCTCCGTGGTTGCTGTGTCTGTGGACGAACGAATTACGAGAGGGTTGAAGTATCTGGAAGAAATCGGATTTTCGTCGTTTGATCAACTATCCACTGGAGAATGGTGGCTGAACGACGATGCTACTCAGCTGCTCTGGAAAAATGCGTATTCTGAACCGCTCGTTCCACAATTGTTGGTAGTTGAGCGCAACATGGATGGCACCCCGGAACCGCTCACTCTTTCATTCGGGTCAGATTCCTTACTGACCATCGTGCGTGGGAGGCAGGAACTACTCGACTGGACGAAGTCGGGCGTACCTCTGCGATACACTCAACTAACGTTACCAAAAGACATAACGCGATGAATCAAGTTTGTCGGAATGCGAGAAGCCCCCCACCGGTTTGCGATCTGACATCAAACTACGGCTTCAGTAATTGATCAAGGCAACGACAATCTTTCATTCAAGAGGTGCGCGATGTTACGCTACGCGATCAAGCTTTTCAACGTACTGCTCATCACCGGTGTGCTGGGCGCGGTGGCTGCAAAGTCATCATATGCTGCCGAGGATGACGATGGTGACGGTTCAGCCACCCGCTGGAAATGTCACCCCTCGCAGCAAGGATGCATTGTTGGAGCACGCAATTACTGCCACGCTGAATGCGGCGAAACTTGCAAGTGCGTCACATGGGACGCAGTCGCGCTTAAGTCAGATCAGCGTTCGGAGTTGGGTAAGTTGTATTCTGTTGTTCCACGTGGGCTTGTTGGTGCGCCCGCGGAAAGTGCCGATGCATGATCAAAACCTCAACATACTCGAAACATGAAAACTTCCAGAATCCTGTCGCGCTGGCTGATTGCAGTTTCAATTTCTGCATTTCTCGGCGTTGGCTCTGCGCACGCGCTGGCGAGCGAAGATGGGGATGATGACGGCGACAGCGAGGCGCTCAAGTGGAAGTGCGGATCTCAAAACGGGTGCCAGGCGGGCACCAGATCGAAGTGCACGGTGCACTGCGTCGTTGGTGAGCTTTGCAATTGCAGTACGGCCGACCCTATCATCGTACATTGGCGGGTTGGGTCCAGCGGATTAACGCCTGGTCTGCCCTTGGTCCCGTATTCAATACCGTGAAACGGTGGCTACGGAACCAAGGGCAGCACGGCTCATCGAATCGTTCGAGAATGCCGTGCACCCCTCAAAATCGACAATTTACAAACCAGAGTGGTGGGGTCACGCGCGCAACCCTAAAACCGAATCTCCGCCGTCACAAACACGCTGCGTGGCGGCAAAATGTAATACGCCGGGCCGTCCCCATTGTCGTAGCCACTGCTGAACTTCTTCGTATCGCCCAGGTTTGCTCCGCGCACCACCAGCGCCTGGCCGGCAACATTGAATCGCACCGAACCGTCCAGCACGAAAAAGTCCGGCAGCATCAGCGCTTCGTTGCCCGTGTTGGTAAGAAACGCCTTGCTCTGATATCGCCCCTCGAGTGACACGCTCAGGTTGCGGGAAATCGCCCATTCGCCGCGCTGCGATGCCAGCACGCGTGGCGTGAGTAGCGGCTGCACATTCGTGAACGTAGCTGGCGTGTCGCCGCTGGAATCCGTGTACGACTTGATGCGATTCAGGCTGAACGTTGCGTTGCCGCCGAGCGTCAGCTTGCTGGTCGCGCGCCAGTTGCCGTCAAATTCCACACCGCGACGATACGTTTGCCCAACGTTCCGGCGCAGCGCCGATCCCGTCAAACTCAATGCGCCAATCTTCGCGATCTCGTTGCGGAACTCCATGCTGTACACATTCGCCGTGAACTGCGCGGTGTTCGTGCGCAGCGTCGCGCCCACTTCGCCGTTGAATACGCGCTCGGGTTTCACCCGCGTCAAATCACCAATCGACGCAACGTTGGTCGCATCCATGTCGTCCGCGCCCGCAAACATATCACTGCGGGTTGGCTCACGGGTCGTGATGCCGTACGAGGCGTAGTAGCTGAGTCCATTCGCGCCTTGCAATGTCACGCCAACTTTCGGATTGACAAAGAACCACGAAATGTCGCGCTCGTCGATGCCCGACGCCGCACTTGGCTCGTAACGAAAATGCGGACGGCGCAACTGCAAGTCGCCAAACCAGGTCGCTCGTCCACTCACCAACGCGCCCTTGGCAAATGCACTCACTTCCTGCTTGTGACCCGTGTTGTGGTACAGCAGCGTCGACAACGCTGGCCGGACTGCCGCCTGGTGATCACGCGCGTACGTGCTCGCGTTTACACCAACGTCGAGCTTGAATTGTCCCTGCTCACGGTGCAGCGCGCTGGTCACACCGTAGGTTGCGAAATCCAGCCCGTAATTGTACAAACTGCCGTCGGACGCCACGTCATAATCGCCAGCGGCCGACAAGCGGTAGGTCGTGGCGGAGAAGGACATGTTGGTCGCGAGCAATCGGGTGTACGCCAGTGACACGAGTTGCTGACCAAATCCATCCAATTCGTTGGGCCCGAGCGAATTGATGCGGCGATCTTTCCGCAAATCGACTTCACGCTCCGCGAGATACGAGAGCGTGTCTCTCATCAACCCCGCAGTCGCCGTGAGCTTGAGAATGTCGCGATCACCGAAATATCCCGCCGACAGAAAACCGGCCCAACCGTACACGCCGGAGTGATAGCGATAACCATTCGTCTGCTGTGCACTGAAACGCGCGTTCGCCGCAAACCGTGAGGGGGTGAGTCCAGTGCTGTACGAGAGCATGCCGCGGCGGGCACCAAATGAGCCCAGCTGCAATTGCGCTTCACCCCCGCGTTCGCGTGTTGCGAGACCGGTCGTTTCGAAGTTCACGGAGCCCGCAAACGACGCCGTGCCTGCACTACTGGTGCCCACGCCACGCTGCACTTGTACGGATTGAATACTCGCGGAGAGGTCGGGGAAATTCGCGAAATACAACACCTGATCTTCGGCGTCATTCAGCGGCACGCCGTCCATCGTGATGTTAATGCGCGACTGATCGATGCCGCGTAATCGCAGGTAGCTGTAGCCCCAGTTCGTGCCCGACTCCGCGTACGCCGTCAGTGACGGGGCGGCTCCCTGCAGCAGCAGGGGCACGTCCTGTCCGAAGTTGCGCCGCGTGATGGTGCTGCGCGTGACGGTGGTGGCCGAAACCGGCGCACTTCCCGAGCCGCGAATGGCACTGATGATGACGCGCTCAAGCGGGCGCGTGGAATCCGCGCGGGCGGCAGCGCTGTCGGCTGCAGTGCGCTTGACCGTGCCTCCCGCCGTCTGCGCCGATGCGCTCCCGAGCGGTGCGATCAGCAGGCCGGCGAGCACGAGCGCGGCGGCAACCGTGGAGATAGGCAACGCCAACAGGCGCGCGCGAATGCGAAGGTGGGCGCGCCCGCGGCGCGCACCAATGGTACGTGAGAACATATGGACTCCCTACGCCGGTATGATCCGGATCAGGTTCTACGGGACTCTCTCAGCCATTGCCGTCTGTGGCAGTGGCACCCCGGTCGTGAGCGCAATTTAACCAGCGCGGCCACCTCGCCCGCAAGCGGTGCGGGTGTAATGTTGAGCGAGCGCGTTGGGGTCAGAGTGGTCATTTTGACCACTCTGACCCCAGTATCAAATTTATTCTCAGCATCTGGTGTCAGAATCGTCATTCCGACCACTCTGCCCTGCTCGCCTAAATCCGCATCCGCTTCATGCGCCATTCATCACGCTTTGTTGTTGCAGCCGCCGCGTTTCTGCCCGCACTTCTTCCTGCGCAGCAAAAACCTGCAACGTCAGCGGTCGTCGGGAAGGAAACCGCACCTGAAATTGCCGCGCTCTACAAACTGACGCGGCCGGAAATTTCGGGCACGCGCGCGAAAGACGTCGTGATTTTCATGGACCAGTGGTTTCGCCATCCGGGCAACACGGGGTTCAATCAAAGTCTCGATCACGTGGAAGGCATTCTGCGCGCGGCGGGTTACGTCAAGGAAGACGCGGCCAAGCCCACAGATCGCCTGACCTATCGCATTGACGAAAAACCGTTGGGAATGCCCGCGTGGGATCCGATCGACGCGTCCATCACACTCGACGGAAAAAACGCGCCGCTGATGCAGTACGCGACGAATCGCAACATGCTCGCCATCAACTCATGGTCGACGCCCGACTCGGGGGTGTACGCTGAGTTGGCGTTTGTTGGCAAAGGAACGCCGGCCGAGTTTGAGAGCGCGAACGTGAAGGGAAAGATCGTCTTCGGCGAAACAGCGGTGGGACGCCTGTTTCCGGAAGCGATCAAGCGTGGAGCGCTGGGCGCGATGGGATTCAGCTTGCCCGCGTACACGCAGCCCGACGTACATCGCAACAGCGTGCAGTTCACCAGCATCGGTCGCGATACCGTCGCCAAGTCGTTTGCCATCGCGCTTTCCAAGAACGGCATCGAAGGACTGAAAGCGGCCGTTGCGAGTGGCCCGAGCAAAATTCGCGTCAAGGTGAAGTCGAAATTTTTTCCGTCCACCAATCGCATGATTGTGGCGGAAGTACGCGGCTCTGTCGCACCGAAAGAACGTTTTGTTTTCAGTGCGCACGTGCAGGAACCCGGTGCGAACGACAACGCCAGTGGTGTTGGCGCTCTGTCAGAAATTTCGCGCACACTTGCAAAACTGACGAAGAGCGGTGCGCTCGATACGAAACGCACGATTACGATGTTGTTCGGCAATGAAATTCAGCAGACCCGTGATTTCCTCGCTCAGGACGCCGCACGCACCAAAGACGTGCATTGGGGATTGAGCCTCGACATGGTGGGCGAAGACACCGAAAAGACAGGCGGCACGTTTCTGATTGAAAAGATGCCGGATCCCTCGGCCATCTGGACCCGTGGTGAAGAGAAACACACGGAATGGGGCGGTAGCGTGATCGGCAAGGACAAACTCAAGCCGCACTATTTCAACGACTACCTGCTCGCCCGCTGTCTCGATCAGGCCGCGGCAACCGGTTGGGTGGTGAAGACGAATCCGTTTGAAGGTGGCAGTGATCACACGCCGTTCCTGACTGCTGGCATTCCCGGTGTGTTGTTCTGGCATTTCACCGACGTGTATTACCACACGGATGGGGATCGTCCCGAGATGGTCTCGCCTGTCACGCTCACGAACTCCGCAAACGCGGCCATCGTTTCGGCGTTGACGCTCACGACCGCGAATGGGGTCGTGGCTCGGTCACTGATTGCCGAAGTGGAACGTGCCGCGCTCAAGCGCCTCGACGTCGAACTCGCACTGTCGAAGACGGCGTTGGCGAGTGGTGGTGATGTCGCGAAGGAGCGCGATATTCTCGAGACGTGGACGGATTATTACGTGAAGTCGCTGGCAACGATGACGGACATCGAAGTGGGTGGCTCGTCGCCGGAGACTCTCAAGACGATTGACAACGCACAGAAGAAGGTGGCGGAATCGGGCAAGTCGCGCGTCGCGCAACTGGGCGCGAAATAGGAGTGGAAGCACTCTGCGCCTGGCTCACTGCTCATTCGACGTCATGCGCGGAGGTGGCCGGTGCACTGATTCTCGTGCTGAATGTGTATCTCGTCACGCGCGAGAACATCTGGAACTGGCCAGTGGCAATTGCCGGCTCGGCCTTCTACATCGTGGTGTTCTTGAAGCAAGGCTTGTACTCTGACACCGGGCTGCAGGTGGTGTACATCGTGCTTTCGGTGTACGGCTGGTATCACTGGCTCCGTGGCGACGCGAACCGGTCCGAGTTGCCAGTGACGCGCACGTCCGGCCGCGAATGGACGATGTTCGCCGCGGCGGGCGTGGGAGGATGGGCGGTGCTGTTTTTCATCGTGAGCCGCCTGCCCGGCACCGCGCTGCCCGCACTCGACTCTGCGCTCACGGCCACGAGCCTTGTCGCACAGTATATGATGACGCGAAAACTGCTCGAGAACTGGGCGCTCTGGATTGCGGTCGACGTGGCGTACGTCGGCATGTTCATCTACAAGGGGCTCTACGTCACGGCACTGCTCTACGCGATCTTTCTCGGCCTGGCGATACTCGGACTCACTGAATGGAAGCGATCAATAGACCGGGGCTCACTCGCATTGTCCTGACGGGTTCAGAGAGCACGGGAAAGACAACGCTGGCAGCGCAGCTTGCGGCGCACTACGGGTGCGAGTTCGTGCCCGAGTTCGTGCGCGAATACGCGGCACGCAAAGGCGAACCCGTGGTGATGGCCGACCACGGCGCGATTGCGCGCGGTCAGATGGCACTCGAAAACGAGTACGCGGCGCGTGCAACCTCATTGCTGTTTCAGGATGCCGACCTGCTGAGCACTGTCGCGTACTACACGCACTATTCAGGCGGTTGCCCGCAGTGGATCCAGGACGAAGCCATAAACCGTCGGCCCAACCTCTACATCCTCGCCTACATCGACACGCCGTGGGTCGCCGACGGCATTCGTGATCGCGGCGATCGTCGCGAAGAAATGCATCAGGTGTTCGTCGATACACTTGCGCGTCTGCACGCCCCATACATTGAACTGTGCGGACTTGGCGACGAACGACTGCACAATGCAATTGGAATGATTGACGCCCTTATCAAGAAGAACTGATATCTCGGTTGAGGAGATGTCGCGCATGCGGAGCGTAGTTCTTCGCGCGCTTCGCGCCTTCGCGTGAAATCAGTTCAATTTCGGCAGATCTCATCGCGAGCACAGTTTCTCACGCGGAGGCGCGAAGTACGCGAAGAACTGCCAAAGCTGATTGACCCCTGCGAGCATTCCGAACTCGCGATCTTTCTACTTACGGTAACTGCCCTCAATCGACACGGGCAATCCACCGTTGGTTGTCTTGATCAAAACTTTCGTCGGCAACTTCATCTGCATCACCAACGCGTGCTCGGCCGCCAACATGGTCACGTGCCAATCAGGACCGCCGGCCCGCAACACGTCGCCCAGACGCTGATACAACGAGCGCAAATCGGCCCCGCCACTGACACGCACACCGTACGGCGGATTCGTAATAACCCAGCCGCGCGGACCCAGTGCCGGGAGATCGGTGTAGGACACTGAACATTGCAGCACTTCGACATCGCGCGCGACCCCCGCACGCTCCGCGTTCGATAACGCGGCCGCACACGCACCACCATCGCGATCGGCTGCGACAATTGGAATACCCGCCTTACTGCGCGCGAGGCTTCGTGCCTCCTTGCGCAGCTGCGAAAGCAGAAGCGTGTTCGTATTCGGCCACGACTCCATTGCGAAGGCCCGGGCTATACCGGGCGCCATATTGCGCGCGCGCAACGCCGCTTCGATCGCGATGGTTCCCGATCCGGCAAACGGATCAACCATCGGCGACTTCATATCCCAACCGCTCGCGCTGATCAACGTCGCTGCCAACGTCTCGCGCAGCGGCGCCTTGGCAATCGCCTGGCGCCATCCGCGGCGATGCAGCAACGAACCCGAACTATCGGCGCTGATCGTGCAGTGGTCCCGCTCAAATCGCACGATGATGAGTTGCGGTAGAATAGCGTCACCCGGCGCGTCGCCCTCCTCATCCGCCGCTTTCAACTCCACGCGGCTACCCGCAATCTTCGCCTCAATCGCTCGGCCAACCCGTTGCGCAACTGCATCGGAGTGATACAAGCGCGACTTGCGGCACGTCACCCGCAACTGCACCTGTGCGCCGACCCGCAGTACATCACTCCACGGCACCAGCTTCGCGCGACGTTCCAGCGTGGCAAAGTCAGTCGCCTCGAACGTATCGAGCCGAACAATCACCCGCGATGCGGTTCGCAACCACAAGTTGGCGCGCGCCAGATCACGCCGAGACGCGACAAACGCCACGCCGGCGTCGCTGACGTTACCGGGCGGGATACCCAACGCGCGCAATTCATCCGCGACCAGCGGCGCGATTCCGGGTGGAGCAACAGCAAACGCGTTGAAAGTCTCAGGCATCGTGAAAGTTAAACGTGCGCCTGTTGGTCAAAATGGCGACTCTGACCCCAATACCAAAAGAATGCGGTCAAAATGACGACTCTGACCCCAGTACCCAACCCCAGTACCCAAAAAATGCGGTCAAGCTACGCCGCCTTCCCATCAAACGTGCGCCGCCGACGCGTTCGCTCCAACGCACGCACTCCACGCGCAATCAGCAATCGCGAGAAATCTTCCGCAGGCAGTGCCGGTGCGAACAGAAATCCCTGCCCCAGCTCGCATCCCAACTGCAGCAAGTGTCCCCGCTGCGCTTCGGTCTCGATGCCTTCGGCCACCGTATCGAGACGCAAGGTCTCGCCAAGCGCCACAATCGCGCTGGCCAGCACCGGACCATCGCCGCCCTTGTCCAGCGTATCAACAAACGCCTTGTCAATTTTCAGAATATCAATCGGGTATCGCTGCAAATAACTGAGCGACGAATACCCCGTTCCGAAATCGTCAATCGCCAGCGAAACACCCAGTTGCTTGAGCATCTGCAAACGCTTGAGCGAAACATCCGTGTGCTGCATGAGGATGCTCTCGGTAATCTCCAGCACGAGATGACTCGCGGAGAATCCCGTTTGGCGCAACACGTCACGCACGTCGTCAACGATGCTTTCGTCCTGAATCTGCCTCCCGGAAAGGTTCACGGTCACGCGCAACGGCGTTCCACGGTCATATTCCCACTGCCGCGCCGTGCGACACGCTTCCATCAACACCCAACGACCGATCGGCAAAATCAATCCGGTCTCTTCGGCAATCGGAATGAAGATACTGGGAGGCACGTTGCCTTTGTCGCGCCGTTTCCAACGCAGCAACGCTTCGGCTCCCGTCACCTCACCCGTCTCGATCATCACGATGGGCTGGTATTCGAGATAGAACTCCTGCCGGTCAATTGCGCGACGCAAATCGGCTTCCGTATCCAGCCGTTCGAGTGCCGCCGAGTGCATTTGGGGCTCGAACAACACGTAACGCCCCTTGCCTCGCGTTTTTGCGGTGTACATCGCCACGTCGGCGTTACGCACCAGCTCATCGGCCGATTCACCGGCCGTCGTGCGCGCAATACCAATACTGGCACTCACAAATACTTCCTTGCCATGCAGCAGGAATGGATTCGCGAGCGCCGCCGCGATCCGATCGGCCATCAGCAGCACTTCCTGCTCGGACGCTGCGTCTTCAACCAGCACCGCAAACTCATCGCCCCCCAACCGCGCAATGAGATCGCTGTCGCGCACGCACGATGCGAGGCGCCGAGCGGCGTCAACCAGCAGGCGATCGCCTTCGGCATGGCCCAGCGAATCGTTCACCGTCTTGAAGTTGTCGAGATCCAGGAACAGCACTGTGACGGGATGCACGTGACGAACACCACGCGCCAGGGCATGCCCAACCTGGTAGAGGAACAACGTGCGATTCGCGAGATCGGTGAGTGGATCGTGGAAGGCCTGATGCATGTACTGTTCTTGGATCACGCGACGTTCGGTGACATCGCGCGTATTGAGAACAATGCCCTGCACCATCGGTTCTTCCAGCAAGTTTGTCCCGACCGAATCGACGGTAAGCCAACTGCCGTTGGCGTGCCGCAAGCGCCATTCGCGCGTGAGTGTTGAGGGGTGCGCACGACCTTCACCGCGCGTCGTCCGCGACAGTGCGATTTCGTTCAGGAATTGCAGAGCACCCAACACGTCATCCGGGTGCACGAGATCGGCCAGACGCGTATCAACAATTTCGCGCGCTTCATACCCAAAGACCGACGCCACCGCGGGCGACACATACCGAATCGTGCTGTCGCTATCCACAATCGTGATAACGTCACTGGAATGCTGCACGAGTGCGCGAAAACGCGCTTCACTCTCTTTCGCCTTCGACTCCGCCAGAATGCGCACGTTTTCGCGATTCGATACCATCTGGCGTGCGAAGGCCAGACCGGTGAGTACCACCGCACCAATGACCAAACCACCCAGCGGTTGGATGTGCTGTTCGTTGGCCGCTTTCAGAAGCAGAGCAACGCCCGGCAACACCGCGACGTACGGAATCAGCGTTGTTCCCTGCGACGCACGCAATTGTGCCGTGCGATGATACAAGCGCGAATGCAGGGTGTTGCGCTGCAGTCGCGCAGATGCCGCCCAGAGGCACGCCGTTATTGGCAGCGTCGCGCGCATCCATTCCCATGCTCCTGATCCGCTCCGTGCGCTGATGATAGCGCCAACGTCCACGAGAAACTGCATGAGCATCGCCAGCGACAGCACCAGAAACACATTCGATGCAATTATCGCCACGGTGCGACGCCATAACACCGAAACCGTGAGCAACAATACCAGATCACCAATCACCGACACGTGCAGCAGCGCGCGTGCGACCAACGAAGCCGGCGCGTCCGCTGGCGTGAGCAAATCGTACCACATCACCAACAAGCCACCAACAACGACCGTTGCAACATCCAACCAAAAGCGCGACTTGTCGACAGAATTTCCAGGCGCCGCCGGAAAACGCAGCAGGCCAAACAACAGGAGTGGCAGTGTTCCCACCTGCACCACCGATCGCAGCATAGTCGCGAGTGCCGGTTGCTGGCGTTCCGTTGCGACGAATGCGATGGACCACCCGACGACCTGCACAAACAGTGCGACAGTCGCGGTCAGCCAGAACGCGCGTGTCCCGCGATCCATTTCGCGCGTGAGCACGGCGCGTGTCGAGTAGATCTGCGCCGCCACCAGACTCGCGATCGGAGCGGTGCCGGCAAACACATGCCATTCCGACAATAACGGGCTCGCGCTGACCAACCAGGCAGACACAAAGACGGTACAGACGACGAGTGCGGCAAACACCCCGGTATCCCATAAGCTGATGGGGGGGTGGGGCACAATCGCCCCCACTCGCTGAGATGGAGTCAGCGAACCAAATGCGGGGTACGGACCGGTACGGCGCGGTTTCGCGTCGTCATGTATTTGCATTCCGGGCTGGCGCGGGAGGGCGGCCTCGGCGCCAAAGGAGGCGAAAACCGAGCAGGGTTGCGAAGATCCCGAAATAGAGAATCGGCACAAACGTGTCTTTCTTGACCGCCCAGAGGTAATGAATCGTCGCCGTGACGGCCGCCACGTACACGAGACGATGCAAACGCTGCCACTTCTTCCCGCCCATTCGTTTGATGGACGCCTTGGTCGACGTCAGCGCCAATGCCACCAAGAGCAAAAACGTGAGCATTCCCACGGTGATGTACGTGCGCTTGACGACGTCTTCGACGATGTCGGAGATGTCAAAGACACTGTCGAGCCCGAGATAGACCGCAAGGTGTGCGCAGGCCCATCCGAATGCTGTGAGTCCCAGGAAGCGGCGCTGGGGAATGAGCCATCCCCACCCCGTGAGCCGGATTACGGGAGTGACGGCCAGCGATGCGGCCAAAAACCGCATCGCCCAGCGTCCCGTCAGATGCTCAATTTCCTTGACCGGGTTGGCGCCCAAACCAGTGAACAACATGGAGTAGCCGATCGTGACAATCGGCAGGAATGCCAGAATCCAAAGTGCGGGCCGGACCAAGCGTCGAACCATTTGCTCGCCGCGCGGGCGCGCGGCGACGTTTGTCAAAAGTTCACCCTCAAATCCATGCCAGCGTACAGTGACGCGACTTGATCCGCATACCCGTTGAACGGCAGCGTCGCGATCTTGGAGTTCAGGAGGCCGCCACCAATCACGCGTTCCTTGGCCTGACTCCAGCGCGGGTGGTCGACCGCCGGGTTCACATTCCCGTAGAAGCCGTATTCATCCGCCCGCACGTCATTCCACGTGGTTTTGGGCTGTTTGTCGGTGAAGCGGATTTTCACGATGCTTTTGCACCCCTTGAAGCCATATTTCCACGGCATCACCGTGCGAAGCGGCGCTCCGTTTTGCGGCGGCAGGGTTTTTCCGTACAGCCCCGTGACCATCATGGCGAGTGGGTTCTGTGCCTCGTCCATTCGATAGGCCTCGACATATGGCCACGGCAACGCGCGAGTCTTTTGGCCAGGCATGCGCGACGGATCGAACAGTGTCGTGAATTCGACGTATTTCGCGCTGGGCATCGGCTCGAGCTTGTTCACAAAACTCTTCATCGAGACCCCGCGCCATGGCACCACCATCGACCATGCTTCAACACACCTGTGCCGATAGACGCGATCCTCAATCGTTAGTCCCGTCATCAAATCTTGCAAATCCCAGGTCTTGGGCGTCTTGACCATCCCCTCGATCTTTACCGTCCAGGGAATGGTCTTGAAGTTTTCTGCCTGATCCTTGGGTTCGTCTTTGCCCGTCCCGAACTCGTAGAAGTTGTTGTAACTCGTGACGATATCTTCGGAGGTCGGTTTGAGGTCCTGTCGATCGCGGCTCGTTGCCGCCAGTGCGGACGGGACGGCGAGCGCTCCCATCGCGAGCGCACCGGCGGCGCCGACGAACTCCCGACGATTGAGGTACACCGACTCGGGGGTGATGGACGAGGACGGAATGTCGTCTGGGCGTCGGATCAGCATGGGGAGCACTCGGGGCGGAATCGTGAACGGGGACCTTGGTTGCTGCAAAATAGTAGCCCCCGTGCCGGAGTGCAGTTCCGTTGGTTGACCGGTTGCCTCGGCCGCCGTGCGTTTTGGCAGGTGGCTCCGTATGGCGAACTCAGCTTGCGGTCAGAGGAGTCAAAATGACCGGTCTGACCCCGGGCTGAGCTCGCTGCATTGACCGGAGCGCGTCGGCAACGCCGTGGAATCTCGCCCATTCGCACGGCGCGCCGGCATGACGTCCGCGGTTTACGCGCGGCAGACAACGAAGGGTGCCTGCACCGCCGTTGGTCAACACCAAACGGACGATCACCCCCCGCGCCCGGCGGCGTATTTAAAAACCGCCGTCCCGTCCGGATGTGCAATAAATCACGCAACGGCGTTAAGGTGCGATTGATATCACCGAGCTTGACCACCCTGTTGCACTGACATTTTCTACACACCATGACGCAGCCCACGACCGATTCGCTTCCACCGACGATTGCTCGCACGCTCGAGCGCTTCCGCTCTTTCGGTCGCGAAGAGAAGATGCAGGCACTTCTGGCCTGGTCCAAAAAGCTTGAACCGTTGCCGGACTCATTGGCGGTTCTCGATCGCACCGGGTTCACGGTGCCGGAGTGTCAAACGCGGGTGGACCTGTTTCCACACACCAACGAAGACGGCACGCTGCATTTTTATGCGGACATCAACGCCCGCCAGTCGCCCACCATTTCGGCCGTGCTGGCCATTACGTTTGCGGCAATCAACGATCAACCTCCTGCGGTCACGCTGGCACTCCCGCCCGACTATGTGCGCTTGCTGATGCAGGATATCGGACTCGGGTCGCGCGAAGTCGGTCTACACGCGATGATTGCGCGTTTGCAGCGATACGCCACAGACGTAGTGTCGGGAAACGCGGGATGATTCGAACGTTGATGAACTACTGGGCCTGGTTCGCGACCATCATGTGTGTCGTGATTGGCACGCCAATCGTTGCGGTGATTTTTGTGTGCACAGCGCCGTTTGACAAGGGTCGATATGCGGCAGGACGCGCATTTCGTCTCGTGGCGGTAACGTCCCTCAAGATCAATCCGCTCTGGCGTTTCAAGACGCGCGGGCGACTGGCCGATCCACGTCGACCGTATGTGGTCGTCGCCAATCATGAATCGTATGCGGACGTGTTTTTGATCAGCCGTTTTCCGTGGGAAATGAAGTGGCTCAGCAAAGACACGATGTTCAAGGTTCCCTTGATGGGTTGGATGATGCAGATGGCCGGCGATATCAGACTCGTGCGCGGCAATCGTGATTCTGCCGCGGACGCGATTGTGCAGTGCCGAGATCGTCTCACCAAGCGTGTGTCGGTGATGATTTTTCCCGAGGGCACCCGTTCGCGAACGTCCGAAATGCTCCCGTTCAAGGACGGTGCATTTCGGTTGGCGATTGACTCGGGTTCGCCCATTCTGCCAATCGCAGTGGCCGGCACCCGCTACGCCATGGCAAAAGGTTCGTTCCGTTTTCAACCAGCGCGTGCATTGGCTGAACATCTCGAGCCGATCGAAACAACTGGGATGACACTTGCAGACATTCCCGCGCTCAAGGTGCGCGTGCGTGACTCGATTGATGCGGGGCGCCGGAGACTCGCTCGTGAGTTAGGTATTGTGCTTGGCGAGAGCAGCAGCGCCATCGATGCTGCGAGCACCAGCACCAGCACCAGCACCAGCACCAGCACCAACACCAACACCAACACCGACACCGACACCGAAGTCGACGTCGACGAATCGGACGGTTGACACGAGTGCGCGTGAACGCTCCGGCCGACGAGACGCAGCTCGACGAGTATCTCGCGCGCCCCGACGACGCAACACGCAGCGCACTCGGCGCGGTTGATGGTGATGTGTTGATTCTGGGCGCGGGTGGCAAGATGGGTCCGACGCTTGCCCGCATGGCACGACGCGCGCTGGATGACATTGGCGCCCCACGCACCGGCCCGAACGCTCGGCGCGTGATTGCGGTGTCGCGGTTTAGTAGTGCAACGGCCGCGGCGCAGTTGGAATTCCACGGCGTTGAAGTCGCGCGCGCAGATTTGTCCGATCCCGCCGCTTATGCCTCGCTGCCGCGCGCGCACAACGTGGTGTGGATGGTGGGACAAAAGTTTGGCACCACAGGTGACCCGGTTGGCACGTGGACGCACAATGTCGCGGCCGCAACGTTTGGCGCGGAGCACTGCGAGGGTTCGCGGGTGGTGTGTTTCTCGTCGGGCAACGTGTACGCACGCGGGCCAGTCGCGCGTGGCGGGTCGATGGAGAGTGATGCGCTCGTTCCAGATGGTGAGTACGCGGCCTCGTGTATCGGGCGTGAGCGCGTGTTCGAATCGGCGGCGCGGCGCTTGCGCTTTCCGTTGATGCTGTATCGACTGTTCTATGCGTGCGATTTACGCTATGGCGTGGTCACGGACATCGCCCTCAAAGTGCTGCGCGGCGAGAACATTTCGCTCGCGGTTCCGGCGGCCAACGTCATTTGGCAGGGTGATGCCAATCGGCTGGCGTTGCGAGCGCTGGCAGTTGCGCAATCTCCCGCGCTCGCGCTCAACGTGACGGGTACGATTGTCAATGTGCGCGAAATTGCAACGCGGATCGCTGAGCGACTCAACTGCGAGGTGCAATTCGTGGGTGCTGCGCCAGACGCTCCGTCGCCCGACGTTTTGCTCGCCAATACGGCGCGATTGCAGGAGGTCCTGCCGTACGAAGCGATGTCCTTGGAGACGCTGTGTGAGTGGGCGGCGGACTGGGTGCGGGCGGGCAATCACGTGCTGGGCAAACCGACCAAGTTTGATGTGCGCGACGGGAAATATTGAGCGTGCCGAACGCCAGTCGCATTGTTGAACGCGTAATGGTCACGCAGACCCACACGTCATGTTGATCGAACAACTGCGCGCGCATCTGCTGGCGGGCCATGTTATTCCGGCGCATCCGCTGGCACTCACTGAGCATCTCACGATTGACGAGAAACATCAGCGTGCGCTCACGCGTTACTACATCGCTTCTGGTGCTGGCGGGATGGCAGTTGGTGTGCACACGACGGGATTTCCGATTCACGACCCAAAGATCGGGTTGTACGAGCCGGTGTTGGCGCTCGCGCAGGAGACGGCGACACACGCGTTGCGAGAGAACTCGTCGCCTGCGGTTCCGTCGACCATGATCGCGAACAACGCGCCCGCATCTGCCAACGCGGCTGCGACAGCAGGTCCATCGGCCACCGTCGAACACACTCGCAACCGGGAATTTGTACGAGTGGCGGGCCTGGTTGGCCGCACCGAACAGGCGCTGCGCGAAGTGACAATTGCGAACAAGCTTGGCTACGACTGCGGCCTGTTGGCACTGGGTGCGTGGCGCGACGCCACATCGGCGGAAATTCTGGACCATTGCCGTAGCGTGGCCGACGCGATTCCGTTATTTGGATTCTACTTGCAACCGGTGGTTGGCGGTCGCGTGCTGGACTACAACTTCTGGCGCGGGTTCTGCGAAATATCCAACGTCGTCGCGATCAAGGTTGCACCGTTCAATCGCTACGCGACGCTGGACGTTGTGCGCGCCGTCGCAGACTCTGGACGCACGGACATCGCGCTGTACACCGGCAACGACGATGCAATCGTGAGTGACCTTGTCACCGATGCGTCGAGCGGCAGCGGGCACACACCAGCGCCGCCATTCGTTGGTGGATTGTTAGGACAGTGGGCCGTGTGGACGCATCGCGCGGTTGGAATGCTCAACGAAATTCGTGCGTGGCGAACGACTGCCACCTCCGACATTCCGCGAGCATTGCTGCGAGTCGGCGCCAACCTCACGGAGGCGAACGCCGCGATATTTGACGTGGCAAATAACTTTGCGGGGTGTTTGCCAGGCATTCTTGAGATCTTGCGGCAGCAAGGCCTCGTACGGAACACGCGCACGTTCGACGTTCACGAACGCCTATCGCCGGGGCAAAGGGAGTCTATTGCGTCAGCGCGAGCACGGTTTCCGCATCTCACGGATGACGCGTTTGTGGCGGAGCATCTGGACGAGTGGTTGTCATAGCGTTCGTCTTGGCGTACACTCGAGCAGCTACCGCCAATCAGGTTGATAATATTCGAGGTACTGGAGGAGTAGGCTTGCGCCGTCAGCAACACGAATAACGCGAAAGCCCCCGGAGAGACTCGTGCGTCCAATGATGTACGCTCCGTCAGGTGACCAGGCGACACCAGGCGAGAACAATTCGTTGCTCAAAGTTCTCCGTCCGCTGCCGTCGGCGTTGATGACGGTTGGAACGCCATCATACGCTGATTGCGGTCGGGACGGCGGAACGAGATACGCAATGCGATCACCTTGCGGCGACCATCGTGGCGATCGCGCATCGGGTTCCAGTGCCGTAACTTCTCCGGTGCTGAGTTCCACGACGCGTAATTCGAGAGAATTGAGATATGCCAGCCGCGTTCCGTTGGTTGAGACATCGGCATTCCCGTAGCCCTCCGGTGTCACAACCAAACCCGGTACACCTGTAATCAGCGTGACTGTATTGTCGGTGGAAACACGATAGATCCAATAACCGGCGCCATCTGTTGCGCGGCGGCCAACAATGAAAACCGTACCGTTGGTGATTTGCCGCACGGCTGTCACTGCAGTGAAACCTTGCACTGGTCCGATTTCACGCCGTTGCAACAATGAAAACCGTACCGTTGGTGATTTGCCGCACGGCTGTCACTGCAGTGAAACCTTGCACTGGTCCGATTTCACGCCGT
>Ga0105047_10007257_pt1 | contig 18715 bp, 19 predicted proteins | sample MAT04_FD_78384 | JGI IMG/M metagenome (GOLD analysis project Ga0105047, IMG submission 78384) | Freshwater microbial communities from Lake Fryxell liftoff mats and glacier meltwater in Antarctica - MAT-04 (megahit assembly) | ecosystem: Environmental > Aquatic > Freshwater > Ice > Liftoff... | reverse complement strand
CGCCGAGGCCGGTGATGCCGCCGCCGACGGAAACCATGACGACCATGCCCAGGCCGACGATGGCTGCGGTCAGAACGACCCAGTCCACGGTCACGGCGCCGGATTCGTCTTTGTGGAAGGCTTTGAAGAGGTTCAGAAGTTTCATGATAGGATCCCTTGTCCGATGTGTTGTTATGTCCAACCGGGGGTCTGTCGGAGGCCGCTGTTCCATCCGTCCGCTCGGTCTGACCTCATATGGACCCGCAGGCGTGGCCGAAATGCGGCGTGGGTGGGGAATTCCATTGAATTCTTCGGGATGGTTTCAAGGCAATCCGCGTCCCCGGCTCGGGCCAGATCTGGCCAAACGGACCGATCAAAGCTCCACAACGACAAAGGCCGCGCCCTTTCGGACGCGGCCTTTGAATTGCCTGATCCGCGAGGCGATTACTGGTTTTCGTAGCCCGACTGACGCGAGTTCAGGTCGGTCACGATGCTGTCGCCGAGGCCGGTGATCCCGCCGCCGACGGTCACCATGACAACCATGCCCAAGCCGACGATGGCTGCGGTCAGAACGACCCAGTCCACGGTCACGGCGCCGGATTCGTCTTTGTGGAAGGCTTTGAAGAGGTTCAGAAGTTTCATGTCGAGATCCTTTCCCAGGAGAAGAGTTTTACACATTCAACCGGGTCGGTCAGGCAACACGTGAACGCCAGCACCCTCGGTATGACCCCATATAGCCCCCCGAATCTGGCGCGATTTTGGCCGGGCCGGGGTCTTTTCTCGGAGAAAAATCAGACTTGGGAAACAATAAGGGCCGCGACGGTGCATCGTCGCGGCCCCAAGGATCAATCAAAGAAGCTTATTGGTTTTCGTAGCCGGACTGGCGCGAGTTCAGGTCAGTCACGATCGAGTCGCCGAGGCCGGTGATGCCACCGCCGACGGAAACCATGACGACCATGCCCAGACCCACGATGGCTGCGGTCAAAACGACCCAGTCCACGGTCACAGCGCCGGATTCGTCTTTATGGAAAGCCTTGAAGAGGTTCAGGAGTTTCATGTGCAGTCCTTTCTGGTTGCTGGCTCGCCGCTTTCGCGCCCCTAGCCCTTTTGCTTAGGGCGTTGCGGTTCGGCATGCGTGCAAGTTAGCCAGCCGATTGGGGCAGCATTGTGGGACCTTCGCGGCTTTTTTTCATCGTTGCGGTAAATCTTTTAGGTCTTCCTTTAACTGGTTGAATTTGATTGATTAAATTTTGTCTCATTTGTGATTGTTGCCAAAACAGAGACCAGTTTCGCCTCAGGGTTTGTGGAAATCTGCCACAATTCAGCCTTTTCGCAGTCCTTTCGCGCCCTCTGGATGGTCAGAACGCCCTCGCTCTGGCATGATCTCGCAAAAGAGATCGAGCAGTGATCCATGCATTTGCGTTCAATCCTTGCCCTGGCAACAGGGCTGGCTGCCGTTTTGCCCTTGCCGGATGCGGCTTTGGCCGAGGGTTTCACCTTTCGTAGGGTGAAGGTGCACGATCTGAACCCGACGGACAGGATCACCGTGCAGATCGACCCGATCGAGCAAGCCAAGGCGCTGGCGGCCTCGCCCAAGGTGAACCCCAAGCCTGAGCCGTCCGAGCCCCTGCCGGAGGTGGATGGCAATGCGGCCCCGCTTGCGCCGGTCGCGCCCGCGCCGAATCAAAAGTATTCGTGGTTCTGGGGCAAGGTGCAGCCCGGGCTTCATGATGGGAATGACCGATTCCCGACTGCTTTGGCGGCGCTGACCCAAGGGCCGGACGGCGCTGCGGTTTCGGGTCCCCGGTTGCAGGCCATGCAAACGCTGGCCAGCAGCTATGGCACCGAGATTTTGAAATACACGGTCGGCACGCGGGTTTCGCCTGCGTTGGTTCTGGCGATGATTTCGGTGGAAAGCGGCGGGAACCCCACGGCGCAATCCTCGGCCGGCGCGCAGGGGCTGATGCAGTTGATCCCCGATACCGCAAAACGGTTCGGCGTCAGCGATGCAACGGACCCGGGGCAAAGCATCAAGGGCGGGGTGGCTTATCTGGATTGGCTGATGGGCAATTTCAACCGCGACCCGATCATGGTGATTGCTGCTTATAACGCGGGAGAGGGCGCGGTCAGCACCAATCAGGGCGTGCCGCCCTACGATGAGACGCGGGACTACGTGCCCAAGGTGCTTGCGGCCTGGCAAGTGGCACAGGGCCTGTGCCTGACCCCGCCGATGCTGGTCACCGATCCTTGCGTGTTCAAGGTGCTGTCGGCCGAGAATACCGCGCAACTCACGCCATAAGGCCCAAATTTCTTCAAAGGATTTTGGTGTCAGGCCTGGAACGCGTCCGCCCAGTCTGAATGGCGCAGGCGCTGGGCGTTCACGAAGGGGCACGAGGGTACGATCTTGAAGCCCTTGACCCTTGCGTCCTCCACCATCCGCGTGACCAGAGCCACCCCGGCGCCGGTGCCGCGAAAGGCGTCCGGCACGCCGGTATGGTCGGCGCTGATCAGGGTCGGGCTGATCAAGGTGAAGGTCAGCTCCGCTTCCGCCTCGCCGTGGCGGATCGTGTAGCGGCCTGCGGGTCCGGTCTGCTCGCGCGAGATCACATGGTCAGTCAACGATATGCGCCTCGGTCGCGGCGCGCAGGGCGGCCTCGGTGACACCTTCGGCCAGATCGACGATGTGCAGGCCCTTGCGGCCCACGTCCAGCACACCAAGGTTGGTGATGATCCGGTCGACGACGGCCTTGCCGGTCAGCGGCAGCGTGCAGGCTTTCAGCACCTTGGATTCCCCGTGTTTGGAGGTGTGGTCCATCACCACCACCACGCGGCCTACGCCGGCGACAAGGTCCATCGCCCCGCCCATGCCTTTCACCAGCTTGCCCGGGATCATCCAGTTGGCCAGATCGCCCTGTTCGGAAACCTCCATCGCGCCCAGAATCGCCATGGCGATCTTGCCGCCACGGATCATCGCGAAGGACGTGGCGCTGTCGAAATACGCGGTCTGCGGCAGTTCGGTGATGGTTTGTTTGCCGGCGTTGATCAGGTCGGCGTCTTCCTCGCCTTCAAACGGGAACGGACCCATGCCGAGCATGCCGTTTTCCGATTGCAGGGTCACGTCGACGCCCTTGGGGATGTAATTGGCCACCAGCGTCGGGATGCCGATGCCCAGGTTCACATACATCCCGTCGCGAAGCTCCTTTGCGGCGCGTGCGGCCATCTGGTTGCGGTCCCACATCAGGCATTTTCCTTCTTGCGGACGGTCCGCTGTTCGATGCGTTTCTCGTGCGGACCCTGCACCACCCGGTGGACATAAATGCCGGGCAGATGGACCGAGTCGGGGTCGAGCGCGCCCATCGGCACGATCTCTTCCACCTCGGCCACGCAGACCCGGCCACAGGTGGCGGCGGGGACGTTGAAGTTGCGGGCGGTCTTGCGGAAGACGAGGTTGCCCGACGGGTCCGCCTTCCAGGCCTTGACGATGGCAAGATCGGCGATGATGCCGCGTTCGAGGATATAGTCCTGGCCGTCGAAAGTCTTTACCTCCTTGCCCTCGGCAATGACGGTGCCGACGCCGGTCTTGGTGTAAAATCCGGGGATGCCCGCCCCGCCGGCCCGCATCCGCTCGGCGAGGGTGCCTTGGGGGTTGAACTCCAGCTCCAGCTCTCCCGACAGATATTGCCGCATGAATTCGGCATTCTCGCCGACATAAGAGGAGATCATCTTCTTGACCTGCTTGGTCGCCAGCAGCACCCCGAGGCCGAACCCGTCCACGCCCGCGTTGTTCGAAGCGATGGTGAGATTCTTGGTGCCGGCGTCGCGTATGCCAGCGATCAGAAGTTCCGGGATGCCGCACAGGCCGAAACCGCCCGAAGCGATCATCATGCCATCGGACAGAAGGCCCTGAAGCGCCGCATCGGCGCTGGGGTAGGTCTTGTTCATGGGAAGCCTCGCAAACCTCAGGGGCGCATTCAAATGGGGCGACGGAGGAGAGTCAATCGCTGCACTGCGGCGGGGTGTTTTCCTTTCCCGGGGGCTGGTCTAGGTTAGCCGGGCCTGAAGCTGCCCGCGTGGTGAAATGGTAGACACAGGGGACTTAAAATCCCCAGGCCGGCAACGGCCGTGCCGGTTCGAGTCCGGCCGCGGGCACCACTCGAACGAGATTTTCAGCCGGTTCAATCGTGCACCGGACGCGGATCGGTGCGCTTGGGCGGCTCTGGCATGGCTGTGTTTCCGAGGAAATCCGATCGCACCATTGCCAGGCTGTCGCGGAAACCTGTTGTGAACCTGCCTTCCGCGCCAGGACCGAGGAAATCGATCTTTCAGCCAACGCGGATCTCCCGATGCCTCTCGGTTGGCAGGTGCAGGCGGTGGATCGGCGGTGCATGGGCGTCCTTCCACCAGAAGGGTTCCGCAATCCGGGCCAGACTTTTGCTGATTCCAGTCCTGTTGCGTCAGATCAACTCCGATACGCCCCGCGATGGCGAGCAGGCAGATCACGGCATCGGTCGATCCTACGACGGCACCGTTCACCCTGATCGCACATCAAGCGGCCCTCACAACGGGCCCATGGCGTTGGCGTATCGGCGCACCATGTCGCTGGCAAAGGCCGACGGCACACCGAACGGGGCCCTTGGCGCTGTCTGGGCAATGCCGAGCCGATGGCCAAGCACCGCTTTGCCATGCAGCAGGAAGTTGTCGATCGATTCCATGAGAAACTCGAGCAGCGGCAGAACCTCTCGGTACAGGGTCTCGCCCCGCGACGGATCGCCATCGGGCGCGGTGAGGTCATTGAACACGCGGGTCAGCACGTCATAGCTTTCCCCGCCCGGAATGAACCCGACAGCACCCGCGCGGAGTGCTTCGATCATATCGATGCCGGCTCGTCCGTTGAAGATGTCCATGCTGCCGCCGACGGCCTGGTGCAGGCGATCGATCACGGTTGCCGTGGCCTCCATCTTGATGATCGACACATTGCCATGCGCCCGATTGAGCGCCGCGATGCCATCGACCGAAAGGCCAATTCCGAGATATTGAGGGGCGTTCTGGATCGCGACCGGAACCGTGCAGCGATCGGCGACCGCCCCGAAAAAGCGGATCAGGTCCGCCTCGGGGACCGATTTGACCGGCGGCGGTTGCAACACCAGCCAGCTGGCCCCGGCTGCCTCGGCCGCGCGGGCGAAGTCTATCTGTCCCGCAAGGCTGGGCTCGGCAATGGTAACGGCAACGGGCACCTGGCCTGCCGCATCCTCGATCACCCACTCCATCAGCGCATGGCGTTCAGGCACCGAAAGCCTGTGAACTTCACTGGCAAGGCCCAATACGGCGATTCCGTGCACGTTGTGTCTGAGCATGGCTTGTACCTGCACCCGCACAGCATCGCGGTGCAACTGATCGTCCTGTCCGAACAGCGCGAAAGCGACGGGGTAGACCCCATGAAACCCCGACTGCGTCTGCATTTCCACGTCCTCTTTCGATTTGCCGGAAGCCAGTATCAGTAAGTTGCGCTCCCATCTCCGAACTCGACGCAGGCGCTCAAGGCCGAATCTCAAACGGCGCCTTGACAAGTATTCGCTACCGCAGGTATAACGTTAAAGCAATGGGAATTTGTTCGTGACCTCCGCCACTTGCTGTAGATTCGGACGTAAATCCACGGAGGAATCATGCTTGACTTCGCGCACTATGCGTCTCTGCTTTGTTCAGCCGTGCTTTCCGATGTGCTCGAAGGGATGGGGCATAGCCATCAGGCGATGCGCCCCTTTATCCGGCCGGCCGACGAGAGCCGCGTGATGACGGGATGCGCCCGCCCTGGGTTGTACGAGATCACTTGCAGCACAAGTGAAGGCGAAAACCCCTATGCTCTGGAAATGGAGCTCATCGATGGCCTTAAGCAAGGAGAGATCGCAGTCTTGGGGTGCATCGGCCCTCTCGACTCAAAGGGATGTGGCAAGATGGTCAAGTTCGACACGCCTGTGTGCGCGGACGTAAAGGTGCGCCGCGGAGATATCGTGTTCAGCGATATCGACGGCGTTGTGTTGATCCCGCAAGAGATCGAGGCAAGCGTGCCGGAGCGGGCCGTGCTCAAGGTTGCCGCCGAGACAGCCACACGGCGCGAACTGCTGGAGGGCCGGCTGCTGACCGAAGTCCACGAAAAGTATGGGGTTCTGAGACGGGAAACGATATAGAACTCTGACAGGAACCGATTTAGCACAGGGAGGAAAACAAGGATGTTGAAAGCGAAAATGATGAGAACAGTAAACTCGGCCTTCGGGGCCGGCGTCCTGATACTTGCGATGGCGCTTGGCAGTGCAGCAACGGCAGAAACATTGCGGGTGCTGGCGTGGCAGGGTTATGCCGATGACGACTGGGTCAAGGCGTTCGAAGAAAAGACCGGCGCCGATGTAAATGTGGTGGTGATCGGCACCGACGATGAACTGTGGGCCAAGATTCAGGGAAGCGGCGGGCAGGATTTCGATGTGTTGGCGGTAAATACCGCGCAATTGCAGCGATACATCGACGCAAAGCTGGTCCAGCCGATCGATTTGTCATTGCTGCCCAACCAGCAGGCGGGGCTGGAGCGCTTTCGCGATCTGACCAAGATCAGTGGCGCAACCCGCGACGGCGCTGTTTACGGCATTCCCTTTGCCTATGACGCGATCGGACTGATCTACGATCCGGCCAAAGTCATCCCGGCTCCCACCTCCTGGGCGGCGATGTGGGATCCCCAATACAAGGGCCGTGTCCTCGCCTATGACAACGGCGAGCACAACTTCTCGGTTTCTTCATTGCTGCTGGGTTCAAAGACCCCCTTCAACCAGTCTGACGCGGAATTAGAGGCGGCAAAGACCAAACTGGTTGAACTCAAGCACAATATCCTGAGCTTCTACTCCACGCCGGATGAAGCGCTTCAGATATATCAGTCGAACGACGTGGCATTGATCTTCGCCAACTACGGCCAACAGCAGGTCAAAGCGATGAAGGATGCGGGCCTTGACGTGGCCTATGTCAATCCATCCGAAGGCGCCCTGGCCTGGCTTGACACCTGGGCCATCACGGTCGGGGCCAAAGATCCGGCGTTGGCACATGCCTGGATCAACTTCATGTCAGACCCGACCATTGGTACTGCGATGGCCGAGCGCACCGGTTTTGGCTCTGCCGCTGTGCCTTCGGCCGCGATCGGAGAGTCCGACAACATCGTCTGGCTTGAAAGCGTCGAAGATCCGACACGTCGGTCCGACCTTTGGAATGAGGTGAAGGCGACGCCGTGAGTTCAAAGGTTCCTTCGAAACTGTTGGAGCTGCGCTCTGTCGGGAAGTCTTATGGCACGGCGCAGGTCCTGAAGGATGTGGACCTGAAGATCGAGGATGGCGAGTTTCTCGTCATCCTCGGACCTTCTGGCTCCGGAAAGACCACGATCTTGCGACTGATCGGCGGCTTCATCGCCCCCTCGCAAGGCGAGATTCTGCTGGATGGCGCGATTATCAATGACTTGCCGATCAATCGCCGCCCGTTCAATACGGTTTTCCAAGACTACGCCCTGTTTCCCCATATGACTGTGCGCGGCAATGTTGCCTACGGCCTGTCTGTGCGCGGCGTGCCGAAGGCCGAGATTGTGGCCCGAAGCGACAAGGTTCTTGCCCTCGTGTCTCTTGGCCCATTGGCAGACCGGTATCCGGCCCAACTGTCGGGCGGCCAACGCCAGCGTGTGGCCTTGGCGCGCGCAATTGTTTGCGAGCCGCGCCTCGTTCTTCTGGACGAGCCCCTTGCCGCCCTGGATGTGAACCTGCGGCGCCAGATGCAAGTGTTCCTGAAGGAAATTCAGCGAGAAATCCGGACCACCTTTCTGTTCATCACCCATGATCAGGAAGAGGCAATCACCCTGGCCGACCGGATCTGCGTGATGGATCATGGCAAGATCATGCAGATCGGAGCGCCGCGCGATCTGTACGACCGACCGGGAAGCGCCCATGTCGCGCGCTTTTTTGGCGACAACAATCTGATTGAGGGACGCATCCTGTCCGTGGCGGGCGGGCGCGCCACTCTGGACACGCCGCTCGGCACGCTTGTGGCTTGTTGCGATCCATCGTCAGGCTTGGCGGACGGGGACAGTGCCTTTCTGGCGATCCGCCCCGAGAAGATCCGGATCCTTGCCCGTGAGGATCCATGTCCGGATGATGCCGCGGCGCTTGGCGTCACGATAACGCGAAAGGAGTTTGCCGGACCTTTGACGCACCTGAGTTTCGTGCCCGATGCAGCACCCTCTATCCTGTTGTCGGCCAAGCGGCTTAGCGACGAAATGGCACTCCTGTCCTTGGGAGAGCCCGGCCTTCGTGCCTGCTGGGGGATTTCGGACACCTGGGTGGTGCGGGCATGACCCGACTGACCAAGTTCGCGCGACCCGCAACGAGCCTGGTGATCTATGCCGTTCTTGCGGCGCTGATCGTCGTGCCGTTCCTGTCGTTCCTCGCCATGAGCTTTTTTTCCGTGGAGGGGGTCACGATCAACCGGACGCCGACGATGGGCAACTTTATTCGCGCCTTCACGGATCCGGTGATGATGTCGGTGTTCTGGCGGACGATATTGCTCTGCGGTGCCATCGCATTTGTCACGACCCTGATCGCCTATCCAGTCGCCGTTTTCATCAACGGATTGCAAGGCGTCGCCCGCTACGTTTTGCTGACCGCTACAACGGCGCCGCTGATCTTGTCCTATGTGATGAAGATTTATGCGTTTCGGAGTATTCTGGGCGGCAACGGACTGCTGAACCGCATGCTGCTCGCCACAGGCATCATTGATACGCCGTCAAGCTTCTTCGTGTTCAATCTGAATGCGGTCTTCCTCGTGCTGGCGGTGCTTCTGGCTCCGTTTGCCATTCTTCCCATCCTGCTGTCGCTGGAGAAGATCCCCGCCGCATTGTCCGAGGCGGCGGCGGATCTGTCGGCCAGCCGCTGGACCATCTTTCGCACTGTGACCGTTCCGTTGAGCCGTCCCGGCATCGCGACGGCATTGTCATTCACGTTCATCATGTCGATTGGCGATTTCGTCACGCCGCAGATGGTCGGCGGCCCCAACGGGTTCACCTTTGGGCGCATCATCTACAGCCAGTTCGGGCTGGCGTTCAACTGGCCCTTCGGGGCAGCCTTGGGCGTTCTGATGGCCGCAGTCATCGTCGTGGTGCTTGCGTTGGCGATGCGCTTGGGCCGCGTGCCGGGGGGGGCGAGCCGGTGACCCGTTCTCTTTCCGCCCAGGTCGGCCTCGCCTTGATAACCGCCCTTCTGCTGATCGCGATCTATGGCCCGATCGGTGTCACGGTCGCCGGTGCCTTCCTGCCGATGAAAGGCGGGATTATTCAGAGTTTCACCCCCTCGCTTGCGGCGTTCGGGAAACTGTCAACCGACACCGGGCTGATCCGCTCCCTGATGATGACGCTGGCTGTGGGGGCGGTTGCCACCGTGATTTCGGTGATGCTGGCAACTGCGCTCGCGCTTTTCTCGACGGAACGCGGGGGGACGCATGCGCGCGTCGTGACGCTGATCGTGTTTTTGCCCTTCGTGATGCCGCCGATGGTCACGGGCCTGTCGCTGTTGATCTTCTTTCGTGATGTCGGGATCGACCGGTCGTTGCTGACCGTGACCATCGGACATGTGGCAATCATTCTGGCGATTGCCTATCGCGGCATCGCCGTGCGGCTGACCGATCTTGGACGGTCCCAGATCGAAGCCTCTCTCGATCTGGGGGCCAGCCGATGGCAGACGTTCCACAGGGTGATCCTGCCCAACATCACCGGCAGTCTGGCGGCGTCGGCATTGCTGTGCTTTGCGCTGTCCTTCGACGAAACGCTTGTGACATTGCTGCTGACCGGCACCGAAAGTACGTTCCCGATCAAGCTGTGGGGCATGACGCGATTGGGGATCACGCCTGCGGCCAACGCTATTCTGGCAATCCTGCTTGCCCTGACCTTGGCGGGGTCGGCGCTGGCCATCGGCCTGCGCCGCCGCTCGCAGCCATAATCGTCAGACCCAGCCGCCATCCACGATGAAGTCCTGCGAGGTGCACATCCGCGACTGATCCGAGCCCAGAAACAAAATCATCGCGGCGATATCCTCGGCCTGCAGACGCGTCTTGAGGCATTGCGCCCGGTCGATTTCCGCCTCGCCAGCGGGGGTGAGCCACAACTTGATCTGGCGTTCCGTCATCACCCAACCCGGCAGGACGGTGTTCACGCGGATACCGTGCGGGCCGAACTCGCGGGCAAGGCCGCGCGACAGGCCCGTCACTGCCGCCTTGCAAGCAAGGTAGATCGGACAATCGCCGTCGCCGACCTTCCAGGTGATCGAGCCCAGATTGATGATGCTGCCGCCGCCTGCCGCGATCATGTCATCCACGACCGACTGCACCGCGAACAGATAGTGCCGAAGGTTCACGGCGACGCGCCCGTCGAAATAGTCAGGCGTCACATCCCGGGTCAGATGCCGGTCATCGTTTCCAGCATTGTTCACCAGCACTTCAACCGGACCAAGGGTCGCGCGCAACTCGGACATCGTCGCGCGAAGTGCGGCGATGTCGGTCAGATCACAGCGCCGAAACAGCGGTGGATTGTCGCCGCAGGCCGCGATGGTCACAGCCGCTGCAGCCTCGTCGACGTCAAGGAATGCAACCTTCGCGCCCTGTGCGGTAAAGGCAGTGACGACCGCCCGCCCGATGCCCGAAGCGCCACCGGTGATGAGGGCGACTTTGCCACGCAGGCTGTCATAGCGGACGGATCGGAAGAGGTCTGGCATGAAGAAATCCTGTCTTTATTTATCGTTAAATCTTATGCCAACCCTACGCGCTTTTCAAGTGCAGCGGGCCGACAGTCTGGCCTAGCAGCGGTGTCACGGAAAAGACCTTGCCGCCCGGATCGAAAGCGCCGGTTATGATCCGGGCGACGAGGCGCCGGGCGGCCTCGGTGCCAAGATCATAGGCCGGCGACAGCATCGAGGTCAGAAGCGGAGAGGAGAATTGACGGAACGCAAAGCCGTTGAACCCTGTCACCGCAAGCTCGGCGGGCACCTTGCGGCCGATCCGATGTGCGGCGTGCAGTGCAGCGATGCCGTACTGATCGTTCCCGCCCATGACGGCATCAACATGCGGTGCTTGCACAAGCCGGTCCGCGATAACTTCGACGACCTTGACGAAATCCAGTTCCGAGCATGCGATGGTTTCGACCTCGGCACGCCCGGACGCTTCGGCGCGGGCCCCACGTTCGCGCTGGGTCATCGCGGGCCAGACGTCAATCGGGCGCACAAACAGAATATGCCGGGCGCCGCAGTCCAGCACCATCCTGGCCAGTTCGCGGGCGCCCGCTTCATTCTCTTGCCGCACGAAACTTGCATCGGGCAGCCCCCCGATCAGATCGTCGCCGACCAGAACCATCGGCAGACCCAGGTCGGCCAACACCTGGTAGTCTGCGATGCGCTGTGCCCTTTCGCCAAAACCAAAGACCGCGATGGCATCCAGTTGCGATATGCGGGGAAGCTTGCCCTTGAGGTCATCGAGGTCCTGCGCGCCGATCACCATCAGACCATATCCGTCAAGCGCAAGCTGGTTGCTCATGCCAGCCGCAACCTCGGTGCTGAAGGGATCGTTCAGGAAACGACGTTCCGGATGCAGCACGATCAAGCCGATGGCGAAATCCCGCGCCAGACGCAGGCTGCGGCCGCGCAATTGCGTGCGATAGTTGAGTGTGGCAATGGCCGCACGCACCCGCTGACGCACATCTTCGCTGACACGGGAGGTCTTGCCGTTCACGACATTTGAAACCGTCATGACAGACACACCGGCAAGAAGCGCAACGTCGCGCAAGGAACTGCGCTTTGGCATCTCGGGTTTTGTCATCGCAGCTCCCCGTCACATAGCCCCACGTCAAGCAAACCATGACTGGTCCTTGCGCTCAACAGCAAATGGCACAACGAGCGGAAACCGCCAGGAAGCCTTCGGCTTTCCGGCAGATAAGAAATGTCAATCTGCCCCATGGTCAAGGGCGTTCATTCCGATCTTTTGATTTTTGTAGTCTCCGGGACGTGTCTTGCAGATCGATAAGGCAACCGCGTTTGGCCTATAGGTTTTTCTACCTATATAAAAGATTGAGAAGAAAGGCATAGCGCTCACCCGCTTGCTTCAGCTTGCTTAAGGGGGTGGGGATGGTCCCCCTTATTGGCGGTGTGGGTTAATCCAAGGGCTTTTAGAACTCGCCCAAAAATCTTGCGATAAACCCATCAGTCAATTCCGAAAGGGGTGTCGATCCCCAGATTGTTTTCTGGCACGGATCATACCTCGAATGGCGCGGCCAGCCCAGGATCACAAGAGTGGATTTCGAGGGATCAGAAAATGATCCGGGGGACCATATTTCCTGACCTGAAACAATAACTGATCGAACTTGGGCATCAGTGAAGTCACGCCCGCTCAGAAAATGAACTTAGCCGCGTGAATTCAATGAACGCACCCCGATAAGGTTGGCGAAGTGCCCGGCGGCGCGCCGCTGGTTTGCCGATGGTTTACGCCGCGTCCCAGCCGTCGCGCATCAGCCGAAAGCCTTTGCGGTATACGTCTTCAGGTGATGCGAAAAGCGGTCGCCAGATCTTGGTCGCGGCAGCGAGATCGGGAAGCGCCGAGCCAAAGGACTCGATGGTCATCCAGTTGTCATAACCCGATGACTTGAGCGCTTTGAACACTGCCGGGAAGTCGATGTGTCCGGCGCCCGGAACCCCTCGGTTGTTCTCGGATATATGGACATGATTGATCTGCCCTATGGTTTGCGGAATGACCGCCGTTATCGAATCTTCTTCGATGTTGAAATGGAAAGTGTCGTAAAGATAGCCGAGATTTGGTGCGCCCACGCGCCGGACCAAATCGGCGGCTTGCGCGGCGGTGTTCAGGAAATAGCACTCGAAGCGGTTGAGCGGTTCGACTGAAATCTGCACGCCAGCCCTTGCAGCATAGGCGGATGCCTCCTTCAGCACGGCCACCGCACGTTCGGTCTCTTCAATCGTCGGCCCGTGCCCGGTGAATGTCCCCAGCGCCTGGTGAAGCGGACCGCACAGCAAGCCCCCGCCAAGCGCCTCGGTGCAGTCGGTCAACCACTTCAGATGGGCCAAAGCGCCGTCACGATCCGCAGCGTCCGGCGAGACCGCATTCTTGCCGCCGCCCGGCATGATGCCCACGCCCGCTGCCTCAAGTCCGAGGTCGCGGATGCGTTGCCCCAGAGCGCGAAAATACTCGGGATCGCCCTCAAACATCGGGATTTCGACGCCATCATAGCCCGTCGCTTTGATATCCTTCAGGATGGGCATATGCGCGTCGGAAACATGGGTCGCCCAGAGCAGCATGTTGAACCCAAGCTTCACAGCGACACCCACTGTCCGGATTTGCCGGAGGCGATGATGGCATCGCAAATGCGGTTGGTCTCAAGCGCGTCGCGGAACGTCGGCGCTGCGGGTTTTCCAGACCGCAATCCATCCAGAAAATCGGCGACCTGATGGGTGAAGCTGTGTTCATAGCCTATGATCAGGCCGGGCACCCACCACTTGCCGAGATAGGGATGATCGCCGTCGGTGACGAGGATATCCGTCCAGCCGCGCTGAGCGCCCGCGACGCCGTGGTCGAAAAATTGCAGCCGGTTCAGATCGTGCAGGTCCCAGGCCAGCGATCCCTTGGCACCGTTGATTTCCAGCGTATAGCCCGCCTTGTGGCCGCGGGCATAGCGGGTCGCCTCGAAGGTTCCGAGCGAGCCATTGTCAAACCGCGTCAGCACGGCCGAGGCATCGTCGATGCCGACAGGTTGAACCTTGCCGGTTTCGGCGTGCATGCGCTCTTTGATGAAGGTTTCGGTCATCGCGGTCAAAGACGAGATGCCGCCGTTGATCCAGATCGCACTGTCAAGGCAATGGGCCAGAAGATCACCGGTAACGCCCGACCCAGCCGCGTCAAGGTCAAGCCGCCACGTCGCCGTCCCACCCTGCGGCACGTCGGGCGAGATGGTCCAGTCTTGCAGGAACTTGGCGCGGTAGTGGAAGATCTTGCCCAACTTGCCGTCCTCGACCATCTGCTTGATCATCGAAACCGCCGGTATGCGCCGGTAATTGTACCAGACCATGTTCGGCACGCCTGCCTGTTCGACAGCGGCGACCATCGGCTCGCCTTCAGCCGCGGTGCGCGCCAGCGGCTTTTCGCACAAGACCATCTTGCCGGCTTTGGCGGCCGCGATCGCGATTTCGGCGTGCAGGTCGTTCGGAACGCAGATGTCCACCGCGTCAATATCTTTGCGGGCGATCAGGTCCCGCCAGTCCTGTTCAACGCTGTCATAGCCCCACATGTCGGCAAACTGGCGCAGATTGGTGATGTTGCGGCCTGCCACGGCCTTGAGGTTGGGGCGGTAGCCGGTATCAAAGAAATGGGCGACATTGGCCCATGCGTTGGAGTGGGCACGCGCCATGAAGCCGTAACCCACCATGCCGATGTTCAGTGTCTTGCTCACGTTGGTCCCTCCCCCTCTGTCGGCAGGCTTGCCAGAAGCAGCGTTTCCCTTCTGGTCGCCTGAATGATCCTGGCCGTTTTACTCGCGCCAGCCGTGTGCGTCCCGAACACGGACCATGGCACCGAGAATCTTGTTCCAGGTATCCTGCCGCGCCATGACGTCGTTCGAGAACATGCAGCCATCCCAGCAGATGTGGCGCACCGTCTTTGTCAGGTTGCCCTGCTGGTCGCGCAGCCAGTATCCCGCGTGTTTGGTGACATCGAGGCGGCCATTCGGATCGTCGATCAGGCAATGGCGTCCGGTCTTTTCATGGGTTCCCGAGCCAAAGGTTGTGCCGTCGTTTTGCGCCACGTGAAAGTCCAGCGTCCAGGGGCGCAGAGCGTCGGCGACCTTGTGATAGGCGGCGTCCAGTGCCGCCTTGTCTGTCCAGGCGAAGTCCGCTGGCAAGAGGCGATCCTTTTCCGCGTTCGCGCCAAGCACAAACAGCATCGAATGCGCCATGTCCGCCTGATAGCCGACGATACCGGGCATTCCGACCATTTCGAGCAGGTTCACGTTTTCGCGCCACGAATGCATGCCGCCCCAGCAAATCTCGCCTTCGGCGACGATGAATTCGCCATAGCTTTGTGCGATGCGGCCCGCCTCGCGGAAGGTCTCGGCGATCAGCTTGGTGTTGCCTTTGGGGTCCTTGTCCCAGGCGTCAACGCCGGTGGACGAATCGATGCGCACGCCGCCTGTCGGGCGGATGCCCATCTCGCGCATCCACTGGCCGATCCGGCAGGCTTTCTCGACCTGCGAGAGAAACCGCTTGCGCTCGTCGGCATCGCCCATGGCCGACCCGCCGCCCGCGCCCCCCCAGATCGGCGCGACGAATGAGCCGACCTTGAGGCCATAGCTGGCGATATGGTCCGAAACGCGCTTTATTTCGTCCTTGCTGGCATTGATCGAGATGTGCGGGTCGGCCAGCCACAAATCGACGCCATCGAACTTCTGGCCTTCATATTCCGCCTTGCTGGTCAGTTCCAGAAGCGTGTCCAGCGGGATGAACGGCTCGGCGCCGGGCGCGCCCTTGCCGACGACGCCCGGCCACATGGCGTTGTGAAGTTTGGGAAAGGTATTCGCATGATCTGCCATTTGCGCCTCCAAAGTCGGCTGACTGCCTAGTTTGTCATGTTTTCAACGTTCAACCCGCTGACCGGGTCAAAGATCTTCACCTTATTGGGGTTCCATCCAAAGCGGACCGCCTCTTCGACCGCGACGTTGACGGTCGCCGGCACGCTGGCCCGCACGAAATGCGCGCCCGCCCGCAAGGTCAGGATCTTTTCGATGCCGTGATTTTCGATGTCATGCACCCGTGCCTCAACCGGCGCGCCGGCTTGCACCACCACGTCTTCGGACCGGATGCCGAATGTGTAGTCGCCTTCGGCTGCCTTGACCGCGCCCCCCAGCGGCAACTCGAAGCTTGCCGCCTCGATCACCGCCTTGCCGCCGCTGATCCGGCCGGGGATCAGGGTGATGGCGGGGGAGCCTACGAAGCTGGCAACGAACGTGTCGCGCGGATTGTTGTAGACCTCGTTGGGTTTGCCGATCTGGATGATGCGGCCCTTGTTGAGCACGCCGATCCGGTCGCCCATCGTCATCGCTTCGACCTGATCGTGGGTCACGAAGATGAACGTCGTCTTCAGCCGCTTCTGCAGATCCTTCAACTCGACACGCAGCGTTTCGCGCAGTTTGGCGTCGAGGTTGCTGAGCGGTTCGTCCATCAGGAAAACCCGGGGCTCGCGCACGATGGCCCGCCCGATGGAAACGCGTTGCATCTCGCCGCCCGAAAGCCGGTCGGTCTTGCGGTCAAGCAAATGGCCGATACGCAAGGTGCTCGCGGCATAGGCGATGCGCTTCTCGATCTCGTCCGGGCTTGCGGCGCGCAGTTTTGAGCGCAGCGGGAAGGCCAGGTTTTCTCTTACGGTCAGCCGGGGATAAAGCGAGTATTGCTGCAGAACCAAGGCGACGTCCCGTTCGGCCGCGCTCCAGTCATCGACGACAGTGTCATCGATCCGGACGTGGCCGGAGGATTGCTTTTCAAGGCCCGCGATCAGACGCAGCGTTGTCGTCTTGCCCGCGCCCGTCGGCCCAAGCAGCACGAAGAACTCGCCGTCGGCGACATCAAGATCAAAGCCTTCGAGCGCGACATGCTTGCCGAAACTTTTCGAGATATTCTCAAGTGTGATGCGCGCCACGTCTATTCACCCAGCCGGATATCGAGAGATGCGCCTGACGTGTTGTCAAAGAAATGCGCTTGCGCCGGGTCTATACGCGCCCAGACCCGTGCGCCGGGCTGATCGACAAAACCCGACGTTGTGCGGGCTCGAAGCGTCCTGTTGCCCACATTCACGTCCAGAATGTCAAAACCGCCAAAGGGCTGAATAAGGTGCACGTCGACGGGGCGATATCCCGGCTTGTCTTCGTGGCTGACCAGCACGCCTTCGGGACGAATGCCAAGGCTCAACCCGTCCCCGGCGCGGGCAGCGTCAAGCATTCCCAGCACCTCACGCGGGAACTCGAAACCCTCGCCTCCGACGACAAGTTCAGCCATGTCGGTGCCATCGCGCAGGGATACCGCCGCCACGTTCATCACCGGCGAGCCGATGAATTGGGCGACGAAAAGATTGGCGGGATGCAAGTAGACTTCCGAAGGGGTCCCGACCTGTTGCAGAATTCCGTCGTGCATGACCACGATGCGGTCGGCGAGCGACATCGCTTCCACCTGATCGTGGGTCACATAGATCGAGGTCGAGCCGTTTTCGAGGTGAAGGCGCTTGAGTTCGACCCGCATGCCTTCGCGCAGCTTGGCGTCCAGCGATCCGATGGGTTCGTCCATCAACAGCGCCTTTGGCCGACGCACCAGCGCCCTGCCGATGGCCACGCGTTGCATGTCGCCCCCGGACAAGGCCGAAGGCCTGCGCCGCAAAAGATGCTCAATGCCGATGGCCTTGGCGACGACGCGCACCTTGGTTTCAATCTCTGCCCGGCTTTCGCCTGTCGCCTGCAACGGAAAAGCAATGTTCTCGTAGACGGTCAGATGCGGATAAAGCGCGTAGAGTTGAAAGACGAAGGCGATATCGCGGTTAGAGGCGTGCAGGTCCTGCACCGGTTTGCCGTCGATCAGGATTTCCCCGGAATCGATTTCCTCCAGCCCGGCAATGGCGCGCAAAGTTGTCGTCTTGCCGCAGCCGGACGGCCCCAGCAGAACGACAAACTCCTTGTCCTTGATGGTCAGGTTCATGTCGCGGATGACATGCGCCGCCCCGAAACGCTTCTGCACATTGTGAAGCTGGACTTCAGCCATGGTCTTCATCCTCGGGCCTGTCAGGCGTGGGCAAATGAACCGCAATGTTGAAGCCGATGATACCGACCAACGTTATGGTGGTTGCGTAGAGATGCAGCACGTTGACCCAAGGCTGGCAAAGCGCGACCACGCCGATGACCATCAACCAGATCGAGACGGGTTCCAAGACGCGGGCGAGAAAGACCTTGTAATTCATTTGCGGATGGCTCCGAACGTCACGCCCCGCAGCAGGTGATTGCGCAAGAGGAAGGTGAAGATCGCGACGGGTATCAGGAACAGCACGGTTCCTGCCGCGATCACCGTCCATTCGGGAAGACCGGACCCCATCTGGCTTGGAATGAACGGCGGCGCGGTTTGGGCCCGGCGGTTCGTCAAGATCAGCGCAAACGCATATTCATTCCACGCGGTGATGAAGCAGAACACGGCGGTTGCAGCGATGCCCGTGGCGGCTTCGGGAAGCACGATCTTGTAGAACGCCTGAAGCCGCGTGTAGCCGTCGACAAGGGCCGCTTCCTCATATTCCTTGGGGATCTCGTCGATGAACCCCTTCATCAACCAGACCGAGAAGCTGAGGTTGAAGGCCGTGTAAAGGATGATCAGGCCCAGATGGGTGTCATTCAGGCTGAAGGTCCGGAACATCAGGAACATCGGGATCGCCACCACGATAGGGGGCAGCATCCGCGTGCTGAGGATGAAGAACAGCAGGTCCGACTCGCCCTTGATCTTGAACCGAGAAAAACCGTAGGCGGTGATCGTCCCCATGCCGACGGCCACGACGGTCGAGATGATCGCGATGATCAGGCTGTTGGAGTAGCGATTGGGATATTGCGACAGTTGCGGGGTATCGCCCACCCGTAGAACCCGCTCGCCCCCGT
>Ga0105047_10007256_pt1 | contig 18715 bp, 16 predicted proteins | sample MAT04_FD_78384 | JGI IMG/M metagenome (GOLD analysis project Ga0105047, IMG submission 78384) | Freshwater microbial communities from Lake Fryxell liftoff mats and glacier meltwater in Antarctica - MAT-04 (megahit assembly) | ecosystem: Environmental > Aquatic > Freshwater > Ice > Liftoff... | reverse complement strand
CGGCGGCTACGGCTTCCTGTCTGTGTTCGTTGCGGCGCTCGTCATGCGCGCATACGAGAGCAACCATGAATACCACCAGGTCTTGCACGACTTCATCAGCCAGATTGAGCGCCTTCTGACGCTGGCAGTCCTCCTCGTTCTCGGGCTCGCCGTGGCCCGAGGCCTGTTGGCACCGCTCACGCTTCGGGCAGCATTGCTAGTGGTTCTCCTGATCTTGGTGCTCAGGCCGCTGATCGCATGGGTGTCGCTAGCTGGAGTCGGCCTAGGTCGAGGCGAACGCGCGACCATCGCCTTCTTCGGGGTACGCGGGGTGGGGACGATCTACTACATCGCTTACGGGGCAGGGCAGGCCCAGTTTCCCGATCTGGATCTGCTGTGGGCAACGGCGGCGTTCGCGATCCTGTTGTCCGCGCTGGTGCACGGCACCGTAGCCGGTCCGGTCATGACGCGGTTGGAGCGTCGCAGCAGACGATAAGGGGTGAACCACAACTAACTGTGCCGGCTCCTTGCGAGTTCTGCGCCCGCACCGAGAGCCTTCAGCTTCTGGGACGCGATGTTGCGATCCATTGGAGCCAGACCACAGTTCGTTGACAGCAGCACGCGCTCCTTGTCGGCGAACGCGAGCACTTCGTCGATGGTGTCGGCGATCTGCTCGGGTGTCTCGACCTGATCACTTGCCACGTCAATCACCCCGACCATCAGGTCCTTGCCTGGCAGCAGCGCGATGATCTCGGGTGGCACGTGGGAGTTGAAGCGTTCGAAGCTCACTTGGTCGATACTGCTTGACGCCAGTGCGGGGAAGACCTGCTCGTACTGGCGCCACTCACCGCCCAAGGTGGTCTTCCAGTCGTCATTGGCCTTGATGCCGTACCCATAGCAGATGTGCACCGCGGTCGTGATGGTCAATCCGTCGCAGGCCCGCTCAAGGGCCTCAATGCCCCAGGTGGCAGCGTCGGCCGTGTAGACGTTGAAGGCGGGTTCGTCGAACTGAATCACATCGATGCCATCGGCCTGCAAACCGCGGGCCTCGACGTTCAGCAAATCGGCAAACGCCATGGCCAGTGACGCACGGTCGCCGTAGACCTGGTCGGCGACCGTGTCAACGATGGTCATCGGCCCCGGCAGGGTGAACTTCGTCTGCCTTTGAGTGTGTGCACGAAGGATGCGCGCCTCGGTCTGGTGAGCGCGCTGCATGAGCCGCAGGGGCGCGATCACCTGCGGCACCATCGCTTGGTACCGGTTGTCGCGGATCCCCATCGACACCTTGTGTTCGCGATCAATGCCATCAACATTCTCAAGAAACCCGTGCACAAAGTGCTGGCGCGACTGCTCCCCGTCGCCGATGACAGTCAGGCCTGCGTCTTCCTGCTCTTTGATCCACAGCAGCGTTGCGTCAGCTTTTGCAGCCGCCTGTTCGTCAGGATCGCTAGCCCGCCATTGCGGCCATAGCTTGTGAGTCTCAGCGAGCCACGGGGGTTTGGGAAGACTTCCAGCGATCGTTGCAGGAAACAAAGTGCGCATCGGCTCAGTATGTCCCAATGCATGGCATTCACCCGAACTCAAGGGACCAAGCGCAGCTGCTGCGCGCTCGCGAGACGAGAAGTCGCGTCGAACGTCCGAATCGTGGGTTCGGACAACGACGCCCCCGTCGGGGGTCTCTCGTACATCTCACGCCTCTGGCCATTCGCAAGTTCAGGGCGCATACTCGGGAGGACGGAGAGAAGGCGCTTGATGAACGATTGGAACGATCAGAACGGACACGTGGGCAACGGGTTCGGTTGGTTCATCGCCTTCCTCGTATTTGCCCTTGTGATCGCCGGAGTAGTTGGGCTCATCGTCGCTATCACGCGAACCTCGTCACCGTCCCCGTCCTCATCAGGACCCGATAAGGCACAAGCGGTCGCAAACAAGGCCAGGGGCATCCTCGACGAGCGGTTTGCGCGTGGCGACATCGCAGTCGATGAATACCGGGAGCGACGATCTGCTCTCGATGAATAGTGACGCCTGAGTGCCAGAGTGGGCTCTCCCAGCCTCCACCGCGGATCGAGACGACCACCAAATCGTCGGTTAGTCGCTCAGGGAGTTGCGGCTTTTATCCGCGTCGGCTCGTGCTCATCAAATCGCGGGAGTTTCAGGCGTCGCAACGAGAGCGCGTTCAAGGCGACGATGACAGTCGAGCCGGACATCGATAGCGCTGCAATTTCAGGGCTCAGGGTGATTCCCCAGGGCTCGAAGACGCCAGCGGCGATCGGCAGTGCGATCGCGTTGTAGCCAACAGCCCAGGCGAGGTTCTGGCGCATCTTTCGGACCGTGCCGCGACTGATTCGGATCGCGATGGGTACATCAAGCGGATCTGACCGCATCAGGACGACATCAGCTGTTTCGATCGCCACGTCAGTACCTGCCCCAATCGCGATCCCCACGTCTGCGCCGGCCAGCGCGGGGGCGTCGTTGACCCCGTCGCCCACCATTGCCACGCGACCGTCCTGGTCCTGACGCCTCGCGATCATCGCCGCCTTGTGGGCGGGAAGGACGTCGGCGATGACGTCGGCGATGCCGAGCTGGTCGGCGATGCGGGCGGCTGTAGCTGCGTTGTCTCCAGTGAGCATCACGGTCGCGACATCGAGTGACCGCAGATCGGCGACGGCAGCCCGGGCGGTGGGGCGTGCCGCGTCGGCAACGCCGAACGCGCCAGCGGGCCGACCGTCGACGCCGACCGCGACCACAGTGCGTCCTTCGGCCGCCATCGCGTCGACGGTGAGGCCCAGCGGCCCAAGGTCGACACCTTCGCGTTCCATGAGCCGGCGGCTGCCGACCGAGACACGCGCGCCATCGACCATTGCTACTGCGCCATAGCCCGGCACGTTCTCGAATGACGTCGCGTGCGCTTCCCCCGCACCTTTCGCTTCTGCATACGCCGCGATGGCAGCCGCGACGGGGTGCTCTGATTCACGTTCAACGGCGGCGGCCAGCCGGAGGAGCGTGCCCGTGTTGAAACCGGCGGACGTACGAACGTCGACGACTTCTGGCTGGCCCTTGGTCAGGGTGCCGGTCTTGTCCATCACGACGGTCCGCACCGACGCGAGCGTCTCCAGGGAACCTGCGTTCTTGAACAGGACACCGCGCTTCGCGCCGAGTCCTGTCCCGACCATGATCGCCATCGGCGTCGCTAGACCCAACGCATCCGGGCAGGTGATGACGACAACTGTGATCGCAAACGCCATCGCGTCGGGAACGCTGCGTTCACCGATGGTGACCCAGAACAGAAACGTGAGCAGGCCACCTACGAGGGCAACGAGGACAAGCCAGAACGCGGCCCGGTCAGCAAGGCGCTGACCGGGAGCCTTCGAGTTCTGCGCCTGCTGGACCAGATCGACGATCTGCGCGAGGGCGGTGTCACTTCCCACTTTGGTGGCCGTGACCCGGAGCGTTCCGTTGATGTTGATCGTTGCCCCGACGACTGCGGAGCCGCGCTCCTTGTGCACCGGGAGGCTCTCGCCAGTAACCGTCGATTCGTCAACCTCCGAGTCGCCGTCCTCGACGATCCCGTCGACGGGGATCCGCGAGCCAGGCCGCACGAGCAGGAGGTCGCCGACCACGACGTCTGCGGTCGCGACCTCGATCGTCTCCGCGCCGTGGATCACCAGGGCCTGAGTGGGAGCGAGGTCTAGCAGGCTGCGTACTGCGTTGCCTGCACCCGATCTGGCACGCATCTCGAGCCAGTGGCCGAGGAGGACGAACGCAGACAGGACGACGACGGTTTCGAAGAACACATCTCCGCCGCCGGTGATCGTGACCACGACCGAGTAGAGCCAGCCAGTGCCGACCGCGACCGAGACAAGGACCATCATGTCGAGGGTTCGGGCCCGCAACGCTTGCCACGCACCGGTGAAAAACAGCTTGTCGGCGTGGAAGATGACCGGTAGCGAAAGCAGAAGTGCGAACCACTCATCGGACAGGCCGAACGGTGCTGCGACGCTCCAGCCCAGAACATCGCGCCCGATCGGTGAGTACAACAGGATCGGCAATGACAGGACAGCGGCGGCGATGAAGCTGTTGCGCATGGCTCGCACGTGACCGGCCATGTCGTGCCCGCCCATGTCGTGCCCGGCTTCGCCCCCCGCGTCACGACCGGCCATGCCCCCGACGCCATCGGCGGTCGATTCTCCCCCACAGGTGCAGCCCGTGTCGTTGACCCAGCCGGTGAGTTGCGCGACATCGGTGAGCGTGGGGTCGTACACGATGGTGGCCGAGCCGGACGCCCAGTTCGCGGCCACATCCAGAACGCCGGGTCGGCGACCGAGCGAACGTTCGATCGTGGACTGACCCGACGGGCAGGTGATGTCTTCGATGCTCAGAACGACCGTTCGTTCACGGGAGGTGGGCGCTGGCGCGACAGTTGCACTCATGCCGACACGCTCACCCGCTCTGGAGTGGTGGTGCGGCTCGCCGCTGGCCGCCCGGACGCCGCCTTGAAACGACGTAGCCGCAGGCTGTTGGTGACGACGAACACCGAACTGAATGCCATCGCGGCGCCGGCGATGATCGGGTTGAGGTAGCCGAGCGCAGCCAGTGGAAGCGCGGCCACGTTGTAGGCGAATGCCCAGAAGAGATTCCCCTTGATGGTACGAAGCGTTGCGCGGGAGAGTCGGATCGCGTCAGCGGCCGAACGGAGGTCCCCACGCACGAGAGTGAGATCCGATGCCTCGATCGCAACATCGGTGCCGGTTCCCATGGCGAGACCGAGATCTGACTGGGCAAGGGCGGCCGCGTCGTTGACGCCATCGCCCACCATGGCCACCACCCGACCCTGGTCCTGCAGGCGCTTGACCACGGCGACTTTGTCGGCGGGTAGTACCTCTGAGATGACTTCATCAATGCCGACCTGGGCGGCAACTGCCTGGGCGGCTCGGGCGTTGTCGCCGGTCAACAGGACCGGGCGTAGCCCGAGGGTCAGGAACGACTGCACGGCCTCAGCCGAGGTTGGTTTGACGGTGTCGGACACGACGACGGCGCCGCGCGCCCGCCCGTCCCACCCGACGTAGATCGCGGTGCGTCCATCGGCCTCGGCTGCATCGACACTGGCCACGAGGGCGTCTGGCACCACGAGCGACCATTCGCTCTCGAGCCACGTTCGGCGACCGGCGACTACGGAATGGCCATCAACGACTCCGGCGACACCGAGACCCTGGGTGTTGGTGAACCCCTCAACAGCAGGGAGCGAGACCACCGCCAGGCGGTCCTTGGCTCCTCGGGCGATCGCCGCCGCAATCGGATGCTCGGAGGCATCCTCGAGCGCGCCGGCGAGGAGGAGCAACTCATCGGCGCCGACATCATTGACGGGGAGGACATCGTGCAAACTCATCTGCCCGCTGGTCACTGTGCCGGTCTTATCCAGCACGATCGTATCGACAGCGCGGGTCGACTCGAGCACCTCTGGCCCCTTGATCAGGATTCCGAGCTGTGCGCCGCGTCCCGTCCCGACCAGCAGCGCCGTCGGCGTTGCCAAACCGAGTGCGCAGGGACACGCAATGATGAGAACAGCGACTGCGGCGGTGAATGCTTGTTGGGCTGAATTTCCGGTGAGCAGCCAGCCAGCGAGCGTGACGAGAGCGAGCACGATGACGATGGGAACGAAGACAGCGGAGACTCGGTCGGCCAGGCGCTGGATGGGCGCCTTTCCGTTCTGGGCGTCCTCGACCAATCGCGCCATCTGCGCGAGTTGGGTGTCACCCCCGACCCGGGTCGCGCGAACGACAAGTCGCCCACCGACGTTCGTGGTGGCACCGACCACGGCACTTCCCACGGCGACCTCAACCGGTACCGGCTCCCCGGTCAGCATCGAGGCATCGATGGCTGATGCGCCGTCGGTGACGACTCCGTCGGTAGCGATCTTCTCGCCTGGTCGTACGACGAACATGTCATCGACGGCCAGGCGGTCGACGGGGATCCGCTCCTCGAGCGTCCCGTCCGGGCCCGGCCGCAGGACGGCAACGTCTTTCGCGCCGAGGGAGATCAGGGCACGCAGTGCTGCACCAGACTGCTTCTTGGCCCGCGCCTCGAAGTAACGCCCAGCCAGAATGAACACGGTGACCACCGCTGCGACCTCGAGGTAGATCGCGTCTGAGCCCGAACCCTGAGCGGGTACGAGGGTGAAGCTCATATGCATGCCGCTCATCCCGGCCGAGCCGATGAACAGGGCCCACAGCGACCACAGGTAGGCAGCACTCACTCCAACCGAGATCAGGGTGTCCATCGTCGCTGCACCATGGCGGGCGTTCGCGAACGCAGCCCGGTGGAAGGGCCACGCTCCCCACACGACGACTGGCGAGGTGAGGGTCAGTGCGAACCATTGCCAGTACTCGAACTGCAGCGCTGGGATCATCGACACGAGCACGACCGGCACGGATAGCGCCGTCGAGATCAGCAGACGCTGGCGCAGCAAGTACGTCTCATCAACCGCAACCACAGCCTCGCCTGGCGCATCCGGTTCGGCCGGCAGCGCGGCGGTGTAGCCCGTGGCCTCGACCGTTGCGACGAGGTCGGCGGCCTGAATCGTCGTAGGAAAGGTGACCTTGGCCTTCTCAGTCGCGTAGTTCACCGTGGCGGCGACACCGTCCATCCGGTTGAGCTTCTTCTCGATCCGTGCCGCGCACGAGGCACACGTCATGCCCCCGATCGCCAGCTCGACGGTGTGGCTCGCAGTGGTCTGTTCGGGAACAGTCATGACGGGTTCTCCTTGGCAGTTCAATCTTGAAATGCGTATAAGGCTCTAGCGATCGTTGTCCTGCAGCGTGTAGTCGCCTGCCTCGTCGAGCGCGTCAGCCACCGCGGTGCGTTCGAGCGAGATGTCACTGACGACTGTCACGGCGGATACTCCGTCCGCAACGAGGTGGACCTGCACGCTGCGCACACCCGGGAGTAGGCCGAGCTCGGTGCTGACCGCCTTCGAACAGTGCTCGCACGTCATTCCGACAACTTTGTAGGCAGTCGAGGTACTCATGGTCTTCCTCCACTAGTAATCGTTCGGTTGGGTCACGATCGAACGAGGCGAGCGATGGCTGCTGAGGCTTCCTTCACTTTCAATTGCGCCTCGTCGCCGCCGGCTTCGAGGGCCGAGGCGACGCAATGCGCGAGGTGTTCTTCCAGGAGCGCCAATGCGAATGACTCCAGGGCCCGCGTGGTCGCCGATACCTGGGTGAGCACGTCAATGCAGTAGGTATCGGATTCGACCTGTCGTTGGAGCCCGCGGACCTGCCCTTCGATGCGGCGAAGTCGCTTGAGCTGGGCATCCTTCGAGCCCGCGTAGCCAGGTATAGACCGGGCATCTGTCGCGGAACCTGACGTTTGCGAGTGAACGTCCATCCAGGCCTTCTTTCCATACCCCAGGTGGGTATGGAAAAACATATACCCCTAGGGGGTATCTCGTCAACCCTGGCCTCATCCCAGCCTCACAAGGGGCTTGTACCGCCAGGCTGCCCCGCCAACCTCGAATGGGGGCTTTGCGCTGGAGTGATTGGTGTGCTCCCATGGGCTGGTGAACAGCACATCCCGGCTTCGTCCGCTCGTGCGGATGGCCGCGGTCTGTGCGCTGGCGGGGATTTCCTGGATGCACGGCGCGACGCCTTCCATGGCCTCAGCGTGCATGAGCCACGAGGCGATGCCCGTGGTCTCCAGCACTGCGCACGCGAGCACTGACCCGCACGCTAGTTCAGCGCTTCCGGCGGTGCCGCCAATGATCGCGATGGATCAGACGACCAGCTCCGGCTTCGTAGTGAGCAACGCGGAGGACGGTCGTTCACCTGGTGGAACCGTGTGGATGACCTGCGTGGCGATTCTCGTTGCCCTGCTTGTGCTGGCATCAGCGCCGACGCGGTCCAAGCGGTGGTTTCGACTCCACCGGCACTTAGGGCGCATTCAAGCGTTGAGCGTTCAGGCTTGGCCGAAACCACCAGACCTGATGGAGTTGTCAGTACTCAGAACGTGATCGGGCCGCGGCCTACTGAGCCGCCGTCCGATGTCATCGCATACCCCCATGGGCAGTATGCGCACGAATCTGAGAATGAAAGGCAACTCCATGAAACGAATCACAATGGCAGCCGTGACCATCGCGGCCGTGTCCGGACTCGTCCTGGCCGGATGCTCCAACGCTGGCAATGACACCTCCAGCATCGCGGCGAACGCGTCCTACAACGCGGCCGACGTCGAGTTCGCGCAAAGCATGATCCCGCATCACCAGCAAGCCGTCATGATGTCCCAGATGGCTGAGAGCGCGGCCAGTACTAAGCGAGTGAGGACGCTCGCAGGGGAGATCGAAGCGGCGCAAGCACCCGAGATCAAGCAGATGCGGGCGTGGTTGGCCGAGTGGAACGTGGAAGAGACTGACGCCGGCGGCCACATGGCGATGGGACACGGTTCGGACGGCATGGACATGCCCGGGATGATGAGCACCGAGCAAATGAGCGACCTCGATTCGGCCAAGGGGTCAGCCTTCGACGAAATGTTCCTCACGATGATGATCGAACATCACGAAGGAGCGGTCGACATGGCCAACGCGGTCAAGGCCGATGGCAAGGACACCGACGTACGCAAGCTCGCCGACGCGATCATCAAGGGTCAAACAGCGGAGATCGCCACGATGACCGGCTGGCTCAGCGCCTAGCACGAGCGGTGGGGTCAGTCGCTCCTGCAACTGATCCCACCCGCCAGCCCTACCTTTTCGTCCGAGGGGATCACCTTGCGCATCAAGTTCGCCGTGGCACTCATTGTTCTCGGCAGTATCACCGTTCTGCCGGCCTGCTCCGACCAGTCAGGAGCGCCCACCGCTTCCGACACCGCGTTCGCTCAAGACATGTCTATGCATGCCTCCTCTGCGATGGACCTGGCCGACCAAGCACGCACACGATCAAAGGACCCCCAAGTCCAAGCGCTTGCTGATGAGGTGTTCACGGCGGTTGCACCGATCGTTGACGCGCTCACAGAACTGGGTCCTGCGTTGGCGGCCGACGGCGCCGACGGATTTGCGCACGAGGACTCGGCTGACCACGACACCAAATCCTCAGAGCGATCCGATGCTCTTCGCGCGGCGCCCGCCAAGACCTTCGACCGAACCTTCCGCAGAAGCCTCGCGGAGGAATTGGCCGAAGGGCTCGAGATCGCCCAACAGGCACGCAAGAGTGTGGCCGATTCACGCAGTAAAGCGATCGCCGACACCGCGATGACGACCTGGGCATCGTTGTTGGACAGCAATCAACTGGGCGCGTGAGGTGCGTCTTGCCTTTCATCAACAGAATTCAGAACGTGCACACCTGCTGACCTTGATGAGCCGAGTCACCGGCCAATCACCCACTCCAGGACGACATAACAGGGAGTGCGCACCTCGGATGGTCCTGCCAACAAGCAGTCCCATGTGCTGCCTAAGACATCGGGAAGTTGAATGTCGCCGAGACGGAGTACTGACGCCTTCCGGTGGACTGCTCGACTGTCATCTGCTCGTGCAGCGGCCCCTGGCCAGGCGGTCCAGATCATGCAGCACCAGCCAGGCTCGTGGCATAGTGAATTCATGGCGTGGACGCATCAGACCCCCATGAGCGGGTTGAGGACGCTGGCCGTCATCGTCGCTGCCCTCACCTTGAGCCTTCACGTAGTGGCTGGCCCTGAAGAGAGTTGGTTGTGCCACGCGGATGTTGCCGTGATCGGGCAACTCTTCTCTGACACGCCCGCCCCTGCTGTTGCCGACCAGAACGGCCCGCAACAGACGACCGCACTCATTCCTGAGCAAGCGCCTGCAGGTACAGGAGGCGAGGTCATCCTTCTGACGTGTCTCGCGATTCTTGCTTTGGCAATAGTTGGACCGAGATTGTGGCGCTCATCGGGCACGCCACCACCAACGCATCAAATGGTCCAGTGGATACACCCTTCGTTACCCACGGCTGCCCGCACCAGCTTGTCGCGGCAACTTGGATCGGTGGTTCTTCGGACCTAGGACATCGGTGCCGCGCCAGAGGCCTCTCTGAGGCTAGGTCGCTTCCACGCGTCTCGCAACGCATCCGATCCCTTAGTCCTTGAACCATCGAGAGTGAGAGTCATGTCCAAGAAGAAGGCTTCAAGCAATGAGAAGAACGCACGCAGCGAGGCGCTGGCCCAGATCAAGGCCGAACAGGCGACCCGAGATCGCCGACGCGCTCTGGTCTTTTGGGCTGGCGTTACCGCCTTGGTTGTCGCCGTCGGCGCGGTCGCGACATTCGCCATCACCCGCCAATCAGAAGCCCGGGATCTCAGCGCCGTCCGATCCTATGAAGTCGAGTCCAAGCACGTGACCACGGACGTCAAGTACGCGCAGACACCACCCGTTGGCGGAGAGCATGACGCGACGTGGCTGAACTGCGGTGTGTATCCAGATCCGGTACGCGAGGAGAACGCGGTGCACTCGATGGAACACGGGGCCGTATGGATCACCTACTCAAGCGAACTCCCCGACAACGACGTTGCGGCGCTCAGAGGAATCGTTGGAGATGCGAACTACCTGATCCTGAGTCCGATCAAGGGACTTCCCTCCCCCATCGTTGCCAGCGCCTGGGGCAAGCAGTTGACGTTCGGTGAACTAGACGAAACGAAGCTCAAGGCGTTCATCGATACGTACCGGGAGGGACCGCAAACGCCCGAACCTGGCGCGTCTTGCAGCGGAGGCATCGGGGAACCCTCGGTATGACAGACCAAACGAACAGCAAGAGTCCTTCACCAGATGGGTGGAAGGCTCGTCCGTTGCCTGCCTACGCGATTGCCGTCGGTGTGCTCATCGCCTTGGTGGGCGGCCTCGTCATCGGGCGAGCCACTAACTCGCAACTGGTTCCTGCTGACATCTCGGTCGAGGCTGGATTCGCTCGAGACATGAAGGTCCACCACGCACAAGCAGTCGAGATGTCGATGATCGTGCGGGATCAGACCTCGGATCCAGGTACTCGTCAGTTGGCCTACGACATAGCCACCAGTCAGCAGCAGCAGATTGGGCAAATGTATGGCTGGCTGGCTTCATGGGACCTCAACCAGACGTCTACGCGGCCATCCATGTCATGGATGAGCATGAACGGAGACCACGGTGGGCCCCATGCCACCCCGACGAGTGAGACCGATACAGATAAGAGCCGACCGTCCCGTGACGGCATCATGCCGGGCATGGCCGCGGCGGCCGAACTCTCACAGCTCAAGAAGTTGCGTGGACGCGATGCGGAACGCCTCTTCCTGACGATGATGGTGGCCCATCATCAGGGAGGCGTGGAGATGGCGAATGCGGCGCTCAACCTGACGGACAACCGCTTGGTAGTTCCCCTCGCCAGCAGCATGGTCCGATCTCAATCGGCGGAAATCGAAGCCATGCAAAACATGCTCGCCGAAAGGGCGGCTTGACGTGCTGGCCACACCACTCACTCAATCGTGTGGCGGCTGAGTCAAGACCCACGCGCCGGCTGGCAGGACGGGCACCAGTAAGCGATCCGCTCCTGCCCTTTCGGACCCAACTCGTCGTGCCTTACCCCAGTCCCGCAACGCGGACAGGGCCCGCGCCTGCCATAGACCCACAGCCGCCCGCCTCGGATGGTGCCGGTGGTGATGCGCTCGGTGCGCTCCTTGTTGAACTCGAGCATCTGCTTGGCGCGCCGCACCACTCGCGACAGGTCGCGGACCTCCGCGACGGGCGTCCATGGGTGCACCCCGAACACGAAGCACAACTCTGAGCGGTACACCGATCCAATTCCGGCCAAGTTCCGCTGGTCGAGCAGCGCCTCGCCGATGGTGCGCTCTGGGTTGGCGCTGAGCCGGCGCAGCGCTTCCTGCTCATCCCATTCGGGGCCGAGCAGGTCGGGACCGAGGTGGCCAACGGCCTGGTCCTCGTCGCCGGTTCGCAGCAGGTCGACGACGCCGAGGGCGAAGCCCACCGCCTCCCACCGCTCGGTCGCGAGCACCACCCGGGCCTCGTGCGCCGGCCGCCGCCAACGGTCGCCAGGGGCGTGAACGTGCCAAGCACCCTCCATCTTCAGATGCGTGTGGAGGGTGACCGCCGGTCCCCGCGTCGGAGAGAACCGGGTCAGTAGGTGCTTGCCCCGACTGATGGTCCCCAGCACGAGAGCGCCGGTCAGATCGTTGGTGGCGTGTTGGGGGACGCGGAAGTCGCTGCGGGTCAGCACCCCACCGGTCAGCGTCGTGTCGAGAAGCTGTGCGGCCCGCCAGACGGTGTCGCCCTCAGGCACGGAAGCGCAGTCCGCGCGGGGTGGTGACGAAGCCGGCCTCCTCGAGAGCGATCCGCAGCGGCGTCTGGCCACCGCCCAAGAGGTGCTCGCCGTCGGCCTTCTCGACCAGCAGTCGACCAAGGGCGCCGCGGCGGGCGGCGTCGGCCAACGACCGAGTCGCTGCGACGAGCAGGTCGCCATCCTCCGACCAGCTGAGCAGGGTGCGGCCGCCACGCTCGACGTACAGGACCAGAGCGCCGTCGACCATGACGACCATCGCGCCGGCCTTGCGGCCCGGACGGTGCCCGGTGTCGCCAGCGGGCCACGGCAGGGCCGCGCCGAACGGGTTGGCCGGGTCGGTCGCCGCGAGGGCCACAGTGACCGGCTTGGCGTCGGGCGGCTGCTCAGAAAACGTGCGCAACCGATCGATGGCACCGGCGGTGCCGAACTGCGCGGCGCCGAGCCCCTCCACGAAGTAGCCGCGACGGCAGCGACCGGAATCCTCGAAGGCGGACAACACCTTGTAGACCCCGGCAAAGCCACCCGTGATGCGTTCTCCGACGACGGCCCCGCGGGTCACCACACCGTGCCGGGCGAGCAGCCGCTCGGCCACTGCGTGCGCGCGCCTCGTCGGATCGGTGTCGACTTCGGGCAGCATCGTCCAGCGCCCGGCCGTCTGCGGTGGCTCTCTGCGTACCGGAGTGCGACCCCGGCCGCCGAGCCGAGGCCGGGCAGGGACTCGCGTGGTGCGGTGCGCGGCACCTCCGCCGCGGATCAGCGCGCGAAGCGGGGTCAAGGTGTCGTTGCCGATCCGACCGGACCACACCAGATCCCACAACGCGCCGGACAGCGCGGCGTCACCAACCGTGGCGCCGCTGCTCCTGGTCATGGCATCGGCAAGCTGCCGGAAGAACCACGCCCCACCGGGGGCCAGCGCTTCCACAACCGCGGCGTGGAGCGGGGACATGTCGAGCGGCTCGGGGAGCGGCAGCGTGAGCGGCGCCTGGTCGGCGAGGTGCAACGACACCCAGCCGTCGGAGCCGGGCAGCGCGGCATGCCCAGCCCAGAGCACCTCCCCGCTGCTGGTCAACTCGTCGAGGTGGGCCGGCTCGTAGTCAACGATCCGGCTCCCCAGGATCAATGGCTCCAACGCGGAGGCTGGCACCGCGCAGCCGGCCAGCTGATCGACTACCTCGAGCACACCGTCGACTCCGCGGTTCCCCCGTCTGGCGCTGCCGCCCGGCGAAGTCGACACCTGCTGCCAGGCCAGCAGGAAGCGCCCTAACGCCTGAGGCTCGACGGGCTCAACCTCCTTGCGGAGCCGGGCCAGCGACCGGCGCCGCAGCCGCCGAAGCACCTCAGCGTCGCACCACTCGCTGCCCGCTCCGGATGGTCGGAACTCGCCTTCCAGTACGCGTCCCTGGCCAGCCAAGCGCCGCAGAGTGTGTCGAACGACGGCGCTGCCGAGGCCGAGCCGGGCGGCCACCTCGTCGGTGGTGAACGGGCCGTGAGTGCGGGCGAAACGCGACACCAGGTCGGCGAGCGGGTCCTCGATCGGGTCGGCGAAGGCATCCGGAGTGCCCGGTGGCACCGGGACCCCGAGGCCGTCCCGCAGCCGGCCGACGTCCTCGATGACCGACCAGCGCTCCTCGCCACTCATCCGGACCTCGACGATCCGCCGGCTCTCGGTCAACGCGGCCAACCAACCACCCACGTCGGCCCCGGAAGTGCTGCGGGCCCGAACCTCATCGCTGCTGAGGGGACCGAGGAGGCGCAGCAGGTCTGCGAGCCCCTCAGCGTCTCGAGCCTGGCGCTCGGGGTTGAGGCGCTGGAGTTCGGCCTCGACCTCGTCAAGTACCTCCGGGTCGAGGAGTTCGCGCAGTTCGGCGCGACCGAGCAGCTCCGCGAGCAGGCCCTGGTCCAGCGACAGCGCTGCGGCACGACGCTCGGCGATCGGGGAATCACCCTCGTAGACGAACTGGGCGACGTACCCGAAGAGCAGCGTGCGAGCGAACGGCGACGGCTGTTGGGTGGCGACATCGACGACCGACACCTCGCGTCGGTCGACCCGCTGCATCAGGGCGACCAAGGCTGGCAGGTCATAGACGTCTTGGAGGCACTCGCGGACAGCCTCGAGGACGATCGGAAATGAGGGGTACTTCGCGGCGACCTCGAGGAGTTGGGCCGAGCGCTGGCGCTGCTGCCAGAGCGGGCTTCGACGTCCGGGATCGCGGCGGGGTAACAGAAGAGCGCGCGAAGCACACTCACGGAAGCGGGCCGCGAAGAGCGCCGATCCACCGACCTCGTCGGTGACCAGCGCCTCAATCTCGTCAGGTTCGAAGACCACCACCTCGCCGGTGGGCGGCTCGGCGTCGGTGTCGGGGATGCGCACCACGATCCCGTCGTCGGAGGCCACCGCCTGTCCATCAATGCCGTGCCGCTCGCGCAGCCGGGCGTTGATGGCCAGCGCCCAAGGCGCGTGCACTGGCGTGCCGAAAGGGGAATGCACGACGAGTCGCCAGTCACCGAGTTCGTCACGGAAGCGTTCGACCAGGATCGTGGTGTCGCTAGGTACCACCTGGGTCGCAGCAACCTGCTCGCCGATGTAGCCCACCAGGTTGGCTGCGGCGTAATCGTCGAGACCGCGGTCGGTGGCCCGACTGTGGGCGGCGGCGGCCGGCAGCGCAGCGAGCTCGCGGGTGAAGGCGCCGATGGCCTCGCCCAGTTCTGCAGGGCGGCCGAGCGTGTCGCCCCTCCAGAAAGGCAGCCGGCCGGGGATGCCCGGCGCCGGAGTGACCAACACCTGGTCGTGGGTGATGCTCTCGATCCGCCAACTGGTAGCGCCCAAGGCGAAAACATCGCCGACCCGCGACTCGTAGACCATCTCCTCGTCCAGCTCGCCGACCCGGCGTCCCGGTCCGGTCCCGCCGACCAGGAAGACCCCGAAGAGGCCGCGGTCAGGGATCGTGCCACCACTGGTGACGGCCAACCGCTGGGCGCCTGGGCGGCCGGTGAGCTGCCCGGTGACCCTGTCCCACACGATCCGCGGCCGCAGTTCGGCGAACTCGTCACTGGGGTAGCGGCCAGACAGCAGGTCAAGGGTGGCGTCGTACGCGCTGCGAGGCAGCGTGTTGAAGGCGGCGCTGCGGCGCATCAGGTCGTAGAGCTCGTCGACGTCCCACGGGTCTACCGCTGTGGCCGCCACCACCTGCTGGGCCAGAACGTCGAGCGGGTTGGTCGGCACCCGGAGCGACTCGATAGCGCCGCTACGCATCCGCTCGACTGCGACCGCCGTCTGGGCTAGGTCGCCACGGTGCTTGGGGAACAGCACGCCCCGACTGGTCTGGCCGACTTGGTGTCCGGCCCGCCCGACGCGCTGCAGGGCGCTGGCGACGCTGGGCGGTGACTCGATCTGAACCACGAGATCGACCGCTCCCATATCGATGCCGAGCTCGAGACTGCTCGTAGCCACCACCGCAGGAAGCAGTCCCCGCTTCAGGTCGTCCTCGATGAGCGCGCGCTGCTCTTTGGAGACCGAGCCGTGGTGAGCCTTCGCGATGATCGTCTCGGCGCCGTGGGACTGCCCGGACTGCGCCATCACCTGCGCGGGAGAGCCGCCCGCCTCGATCTCGAGCGCGAGCCCGGCGCGCGTGGTCGCGATCTCGTTGAGCCGCGCGGTCAACCGCTCGGCGAGCCGGCGAGAGTTGGCGAACACGATGGTGGAGCGGTGCTGCTCGATGAGGTCGACAACGCGCTCCTCGACGTGTGGCCAGATGCTGGCGCTGCGGTTCGGGTCGCCGCCCTCTTCGTCGTACACATCAGGTGCCGTCATGTCCGGCACCGGGACGACCACGCGCAGATCCCAGGTCTTATCGCTTGGCGGCGCGACAATCTGTACCGGTGCCGCACCCCCGAGGAATCGCGCCACCTCGTCGAGCGGGCGGACCGTCGCGGAAAGGCCGATGCGTTGAGCGGGTCGGTCAAGGAGAGCGTCGAGGCGCTCAAGGCTGACCGCCAGATGGGCGCCGCGCTTTCCGCCGGCGACGGCGTGCACCTCGTCGAGGATCACCGTCTCCACACCGCGCAGCGACTCGCGGGCCTGGCTGGTGAGGATCAGGAACAGCGACTCCGGCGTGGTGATCAGCACGTCGGGCGGATTGGCGGTGAGCGCGCGGCGCTCGGCCGGAGGCGTGTCGCCCGAACGGACGCCGACGCGCACGTCAGGCAGCGCGTCGCCGAGTCGCTCCGCGGTGTGCCGGATACCCGTGAGGGGGGCCCGCAGATTGCGTTCGACGTCGACGGCCAAGGCCTTGAGCGGAGAGATGTAGAGCACCCGGCAGCGCTTCTGCTTGTCGTCGGGACGCGGCTCGGTCAGCAGCCGGTCGATCGACCAGAGGAACGCGCTGAGCGTCTTGCCGGAGCCGGTGGGTGCCACAACCAGGGCGTTTCGGCCAGCACCGATGGCCTCCCACGCGCCCTCTTGGGCGGGCGTGGGCGCGGCGAACGCCGCACCGAACCAGGTGCGGGTCGCCTCGCTGAAATTGTCGAGCGCGCTCACCTCGCCATCTTTACTCATGGCACCAACAACGACGAGTTCAGGCGGCGTTCGACGACCGGGGTCGGCCAGGGACTCCGCTGAGGGAGCCGCAACTGGCGCGGCGGTGCGACTACTACCCGCGCTTGACCTTCGCCGTGGCGGCTAACGCGCTGCCCACTTGCTGGGCGCGGGAGAGAACTAACGAAGCTCTTCGTCCACCGACACGTTGGGAACAGCGATGGCATGGCCGCGCTCGTGTGCAGGTGACTCGGTGCGAAGCTACTGAAGGTCCACCCCGAAGCGCGATCAATCATGGTTTCCATCCGCCACGATTGGGGTATACGGGCAGGGATGGATCGCCAGGATTCATCCGGACAAGAGTTGCTGACGCGCGCACTCCGATAAAGAGGTGACGAGAACATGTCGGCAACCACAGCAAGAACTGATCCAGACACTCACAATGTCCCATCCCAAGGGTGCGTTCCCGACGTGTCCAAGTCATCCGGGAACATCCCTTGCGTGTACTGCCGCGAGCCCATCGCTGCTCACGCCTTCTCGTACTGGTCGACGGCGAAGCGCCTGGTGTCCGCTGGGTGCCCTGCCTGCCACCGGCGGGTCACTCTGACCAGCGCGACGTGGCGTCGATGGTCCATCACGTCCGCGATCGTCGACGCTCGATGACCAGAGCAGAACTACGCCCTCTCCCACGTCGCGATGCGCCGACTCGGCCATCGCACTACTGGACCAGGGCGCAGGAGACACCTGTGCTCGAACGAGCAAGAAACTCTCAACTCGGCAGGTCTTGGAGATCCGTTATCAACCACTTCAAGCCGTTGACGGTGATCGGCGAGGGCGACGACACGCTCGCTGGGGCGCTCCACTTGCCAGGCGAAGCACCCGGTCTCTCGTGGACCGGCGCGATCGACAAGCGGCTCATCACGGACTTCGCTTCGAACGTCGGCTGGCACCGGTTCTGGGAGCGCGACCTACTACTCTTGCGTGCTCCGCACCGCTAGGCGGCGTGTGTACGGAGCATGTGGAGGACGGCGCCCTCCAGTTTGCTCCGGTGTCGCGACGTGAAGGCTCCGGACACCGACACAGTGGGTGCGTCGATCGTGACACCATCGAGGTAGAGGTCGATCACACGTCGGTCGATGTACGATGCTCGAGCGACGCTCGGTGTGTTGTTCAGGTGCTCCGCGACCCGCTTGACGCACTCGCGAACAAAGCGCTCGTTCGCGCTCTTGCTCCGTCGTTCCCCGCCGCTGGCGGACAGTTCCGCGGCCATGAGCACGGTGGCGTTCCAGGTGCGAAAGTCCTTCGCTGTGAAGTCCCCGCCGGTGACCCCCCGGACGTAGTCGTTGACATCGCCGCTCTTCACGTCGTTCCATGAGCCGTCGTCAGACTGCCAGGCGAGCAACTCGGCGTTTCTGTCCTTGCGGTCGACGAGCTCCGCGATCGCGCGTGAGAGCGAAGGGTCCTTGGCGACCCAGTCGATCAGCTTTGAGCCCTTACCAGGGAACTCGAGGTGGAGGAGGTCGTCGCTGACCTCAACCTGGTCACGCCTCATGGTCGCGATCCCGTAGGTGCCGTTGGTGCTCGCATAGGCCTCCGAACCGATTCGGAAGGAACCGATGTCGAGCAGCCGGAACGCGACAGCCAGCACTCGTTCACGGTCCATCGAGCGGTGCCGCAGGTGACCCGTGACGGTGCGTCGAGACTTAGGTAGCGCCTCGCCCAACTCGGTGACGCGGTGGTGCTTTGCCGCGTCTCGGGAACGGCGCCACCGCTCGTGGTACAGGTACTGGCGCCGGCCGGCGGCGTCGGTCCCGACCGCTTGGATGTGACCGTTCGGCGCGTTGCAGATCCACACCTGCGTCCACGCGGGTGGAATGGCCAGCGCGCGGATTCGTGTCATCGTGTCCTCGTCGACGACAGTGTCGGTCCCCGTTCT
>Ga0105047_10007255_pt1 | contig 18718 bp, 12 predicted proteins | sample MAT04_FD_78384 | JGI IMG/M metagenome (GOLD analysis project Ga0105047, IMG submission 78384) | Freshwater microbial communities from Lake Fryxell liftoff mats and glacier meltwater in Antarctica - MAT-04 (megahit assembly) | ecosystem: Environmental > Aquatic > Freshwater > Ice > Liftoff... | reverse complement strand
TCCGGCTCTTCAATGGTGTCAGTTTCTCAGCGACCGAAGACAAAGGCGCTCTGGTTCGTTTGCTCAGCGGCATCCGGGGCCGCCCGCCCGGCCCTCCTGCGCCGGTTGACGCCAAGCCCAAACCCTACGTTGGGATGCGGCCCTTCACGCGGGGGGACCAGGCGGTTTTCTTTGGCCGGACTGGATACATTCTCGACTTGGGTGAGAAGTTGCGGAGTGCTGAGTCGCCCAGGTTTCTTTTCTTTTTGGGTGCTTCCGGCAGCGGCAAATCATCACTGCTCCATGCCGGATTGATTCCCTCGTTGGAAAGCGGTGAACTTTTGCCTGGCGAAGAATGGGTCGTCGCTACGACGCGCCCTGGCTCCACTCCTTGGTCAAATCTCCGGTCGGCCCTTCGCGCCGTGCCCCGATTCCAGGCGCACGCGGAGCTTTCCCCCGTAAGCCCGGAATCTTGGCTGCACGAAGTCGCGACCTCTGGTTTGGGCAGCCAGCATGGCGCGTCCCGCCTGCTACTGGTTGTGGACCAGTTCGAGGAACTCATCACCCACCAACCTGCGAGTTCGGAAGCCTTAGAGGATTATCGCAGGAAACAGGGGGTGCCGTTCCTCCGCAATCTTGTGCATGCGGCTGAACAGGCAGAGGGGCAGGTCTTCGTGCTCGCGGCTGGTCGTGCGGATTTTCTTGGCCGGCTCGCTGAATTGAAGGAATTGCGACGGCTTGCCGATGACCACCACCGCCGCGTGGTCTTGGAGGCGTTGGATGAAGACAACCTTCGTGAAGCAATCGAACGGCCTGCCGTTGCGCGCGGTCTGCAATTCGAGCCGGGGCTGGTGGATGCGCTGGTGTAAGATTTTCGCGTCCAACCCGCGGGCTCCCTGCCGTTCCTTCAGCAGGCGTTGAAGAAGGTTGCGGCCAAGCCTGAAGGGACGACGCTCACGGTTTCCGCCTACACTTCCGCAGGTCGCCTCCGGGGGGCGATCAACACTCATGCCCAAGAGAAATTCGGCAAGCTCTCCACGAGCGACCAGACGCTGGCTCGCGCCCTCTTCGTGGACCGTGTTCGGCTGGGGGTTGACGGAGGACCAGACACCAAGCGCCGCCTGCCGCTCCAGCATTTGCCCGGCGGCCCGGATACCCAGCAGTTAGCCATGCTTCTGGCAAGCGAAGCGGGCGGGCGACTTTTGACGCTCGACGACCCGACGGCCCGAACCGACGCCACAGACCGTCCGCTGGTTGAGGCAAACCAACCTTCGGTATCTCTTTCAGGCGCACCCACGGTCGAACTCGCGCATGAAGCTCTCATCCAGGGGTGGCACGAAGGCCTCGGAAAGTGGCTCACTGCGGATCGCGATTTCATCTTCTGGCGCGAGCGTCTGCGCGGCTTGCACGAAGTCTGGCAGCGCGGCAAGTCCACCGACGACGACCTCCTTCGCGGGCCTACTTTGGACGAGGCTGATCGTTGGCTCCAGCAGTCAGCGAATCGGCTTTCCCGCGATGAGCGCACTTTCATTGAGCGCAGCATTGCCGCCAGCAAGCGTACCCAAAACCGACGGCTTAAGTTGGCCGTAGGATTCGGAGTGGCCATGTCTGTCGTGGCTATGACTCTGCTGGTCGCATTCGATTCTGCTCGGAATGCCAAGGCGAAGGCCACCGCCGGTGCCACCGCTGCCCAGCAAGCTCTCACGCGCAGTTTCGTCCGCACCATCGGCACTTCAGAAAACTGGACGCCTTCTCGTGACGAAGAGGAGGCGCTGTGGGAACTCGCCGAGTTGGAGTCTGCAAACGAACCGGTAAGGAAAGCAGTCCTGACCAACTGGCTCCAGACACCGGACTTGGTCCCTCGAGCGCTCGCTCATGACGCGCGCGGGCTGCACGCGGCGATTGGACTCCATGCAGCGCGAACCTCTGCTCGCACCTCTTGGGCTAACGCGACCGCCACCCAACTAGTTCAGGCGCTGGAGAACCCGCAGGAAAAGGATTCCTCCCGCCTGTGGGGCTTGGGGCAAGCGCTGGCGGCGCTGGCTGCTCGGATTCCAAGCGCGAACAAGACGTTACTTGCAGCACTCTCGTTTGAATTCTACGTGGAGTTTCCACCTCCTCTCGAGAAAGGCGAAGCTGAACCGGAACGCCGGCTCACCTTTGCCAAAACGTGTGCGCTCCTAGCTACTAATGCCCCCGCCAACCTCGTCGAGGTGCTGAAGTGGCCTTGCTTTGTAGGGGAGGCACAGAAGTTGGTTCTTACGGCGTTGGAAAACAGAACCCAGCAGAAGTTTGACGGCGATGTCTGGAACTTCGTCGAGCAGGTGGACTCGCTCAACCTGCCCGGCGTCAACCGCCAGTTCCTCGATCTCCCTGCGAAACGCCCCAAGCTCGAAGACGCCATTACGGAACTGGAGAACCTCTCTCGATCCACCGCCAAGCTGCCCCCAACCGTTCCCACCCGTTGAATCCCCATGAGCACTCCCTCACCCACCTTCCCACAACCCTGCCCCCGCCCACGCGCTGTGGGTCCAACTCGCCACGCGCAGCACCGCGCAACCGTTGCACTACCGCTCCGGGCAGGAGGAGGCAGCGACCGTGAGCTTCTCCTCGCCGTTCGCCAAGGTGCGCGAGCTGTTGGAGAAAAACCCGGACGCAGCCGAGTTCCGCCAGTAGGCGCCGGTCAACTGGCGCAACGACACCTTCCGCGCCTACACGCGCCACCGTGCGCTGACCCGCCTGTGTCCCCACGCCCTTGACCGGGGCACGCTGCTGCGGGCGAGAGCGCCCGCCCGTCGCCCAGCACCAGGCGGTAGGCGGGCGAGTTTCAACTTTCATTCCCGGCCCGCTCGAATAGGTTGCGCTGCCGCGCGTTACCCGTCCGCTCGTGTTGCAGACAGGACGCCCGGCAAACTCGTTCGCGGAGCGCAATGGATTCAGCACACATCAGAAACTTCAGCATCATCGCCCACATTGACCACGGCAAAACGACGTTGTCGGACCGGTTATTGAACCGGACCGGCACCATCACGGACCGGGACATGCAGGCGCAGTTGCTCGACTCCATGGACTTGGAGCGCGAGCGCGGGATCACCATCAAGGCGCATCCCGTCACGATGCTCTACACGGCCCGCAACGGCGAAACTTACGAGTTGAACCTGATTGATACTCCCGGCCACGTGGACTTCTCCTACGAGGTCTCGCGCAGCTTGAGCGCGTGCGAAGGGGCGCTGCTCATCGTGGACGCGGCCCAGGGCGTCGAGGCGCAGACGGTGGCCAACGTCCACCTTGCAATGAAGCAGAATCTGACGATCATCCCGGTGATCAACAAGATTGACCTGCCGCACGCGGACATCCCGCTGGCCCGGCAGCAGTTGGAGGACATCCTGGCCATTCCCGGCGACACCGCGATCCCGGCGAGCGCAAAGGAGGGCATCGGCATTGATGAGATTCTGGAGGCGATCGTCGAGCGCATTCCGCCGCCGAAACCGACGGGCGAGGCCAGCTTGCAGGCGCTGGCTTTTGACTCGTATTTCGACACCTACAAGGGCGTCGTCACGCACGTCCGCGTCTTCAATGGCACGTTGAAGCCCGGCATGATGGTGAAGTTGCTGCACTCCGGGAAAAGCTACGAAGTGAAGGAGGTCGGCAGCTTCAATCCCAAGCCTTACGCGCGCGATAAGCTGGAGGTCGGCGAGACGGGTTACGCGACCGCCAACATCAAAAGCCCCGCCGAGGTCAAGATGGGTGACACCCTCACCGACGCGCGCAATCCGTCCCCCGTGCTGCCAGGGTTCAAGGAAGTGCATCCGATGGTGTTCAGCGGGATTTACCCGATCAACACCGCCGACTACGAGCATCTCAAGATCGCGATGGGCAAGCTGCAACTCAATGACTCGGCGTTCGTATATCAATCTGAGACGAGCGTGGCTTTGGGCTTTGGCTTTCGCTGCGGCTTCCTTGGGTTGCTGCACATGGAGATCGTCCAGGAGCGCCTGCACCGCGAGTATGACATGGACATCATCGCCACCTATCCGAGCGTCGTCTATCATGTGACGCTAACCGATGGGACGATGAAGCCGATAGATAACCCGGTGTTTCTCCCCGAATCCAATTACATCCTGAAGATTGAGGAACCGGTGGTCACGGCCTTTGTAATCTGTCCGAACGAAAACATCGGCGACATGATGGCGCTCATCTCTGAGAAGCGCGGCACGGTGGATCACACCGAGACGCTCGACCCTCGTCGCGTCATGCTTACCGCCGTCATTCCGCTCAGCGAAATATTGATAGATTTCCACGACCGCATTAAGAGCATCACCCGCGGATACGGCTCGATGGACTATGAGCAGGCGGGTTATGCCGAGTCGGAAATGGTTCGGTTGGAAATGCTCGTCAACGCCGAGCCGGTGGACGCCTTCTCCTGCATCGTGCATCGCACCAAGGCCGAACAACGCGGCCGGGCCTTGGCCGCAAAGCTAAAGGAAGTCATCCCGCGGCAGCAGTTTGCCATCGCTATCCAGGGCGCGATTGGGGGAAAAGTCGTCGCCCGCGAGACGGTCAGCGCGTTGCGCAAGGACGTGCTCGCCAAGTGCTACGGCGGCGACGTCAGCCGCAAACGCAAACTCCTGGAGAAGCAGAAAGAGGGCAAGAAACGCATGAAATCCATCGGCTCCGTGAACATCCCGCAGGAGGCGTTCATCGAGGTGCTCAAGACCTAGGGCAGGGCAGGGGAGGGCCGTCAATTTCGCCACTGATCACATGATACGCTGGTTCTTTTCTAAGACCGTTCGGCAGGCTACCGCCATGCGGCGGCACGTCTGGAAACTCATGCAGGCCCAGCGCGACCTGCTGCCCGCCGAGGGTGTTGACGCCATCACGGCAGCCATCGCCACATTGCGCGACAAGACGGGGCAGGGGACTAACAAGGGGGCTATCCGGCTCGCGATGGAGGAATTGGAATTCACCGCCAACCGCTGGCTCAAGCCCTATCCCTACGCGGCTTGGCGCGAGAATGTCGAAGTTGTCCTCGTCGCGCTTACCGTCGCGATGGGCATTCGGACGTTCGTCTTGCAGCCCTTCAAGATTCCCACCGGCTCGATGCAGCCGACGCTGTATGGCGTCACGTCGGAGAACCTTATCGGCCAGCCTGACTTCAAAGTGCCCACCGGGATTGAGCGCGTGCGCCAATGGTTCGCCGGGCTCTCCTACGTGCATGTGGTGGCCAAGCGGGATGGCGTGATCGAGGAGTTCGAACCACCCCGGCGCCTGCTGATCCTGAACCTATGGCAGCGCGTGAAAGTCGGCGGCGAGTGGCAATGGCTGATTTTCCCGCCGGATTTCGGCGGCGAAACTCTGCAAAGCCGCGCCGACCTCCGCCCGGGTACGCGCTACAAAGCGGGGCAAGACATTGCCAAGCTCAAGGTCATCTGCGGCGACCATCTCTTCGTCAACCGCATCACCTACAACTTCCGCCGCCCGGAGCGCGGTGAAATCGTGGTGTTCAAGACCGCTGGCACACAGATTCAGCAGCAGGACCAGTTCTACATCAAGCGCATGGTGGGTATGGGAGAAGAGCGCGTCCAGATCGGCAACGACCGCCACTTGGTAATCAATGGGGTCCGTCTCGACCGTGGCAGCGACTGGCCGCATTTCGCCATGGTCTATTCGTTCCCGACGAACCTGCCGCCGCGACCGGACAAATACAGCGGCCACGTCAACAACACGGTCGCTGCCACGTTGGGGATGCGCGGCTTGGCGCCGCTATTTGACGATCCCCAATCGGTTTATACCGTTCCACCGCATCACTACATCGTGATGGGCGACAACACGCTGCGGAGTTCGGACTCGCGGTTCTGGGGGCCGTTTTCGGAAAAGAACATTATCGGCAAGTCGTCCTTCGTTTATTGGCCGATCAGTTCTCGGTTCGGGTTCGGTTATCGGTGAGGCATGTTCCGCAATGGAGATCTGAAGGTTGGGGGCTGGGTTGCCATAAATGTCGCACAATGTAAGTTATATCCCGTGCGCTACCCAAAGAACACATTGCGTCATAGGCCTTCCCCCTCTTCGCGCACAGTGAACACTGTGCTGCACCACGGACAGCCACCGCAAGCCCGGATGCGGCAACTCAAGTCCACAGGCCAACGCCAGGCGCACTTGGATGGCGACGGCGGCCGACCCGGCTGGCCGCCAGAAGCTTCGGCGAGATGGAGCGCGGCAAGAAACACGCACTGCGCGAGCGCCCTCAAGATTGCGGGAGCTTGAAAATTGGTGGCCAACCCCGGACGGATGGTGCAACTGCGAGCGGCGCGCGCCATGGGCGAGCCGGAGCAAATACTGGGCTGGAGCCGCGAGGAACTGAACCACGCTCCTATTCGCACCCCCGTCGTCCCCTGTTGCTTGACACCGCCAAGACCGGTCTTCACCTTCCGGCCACATTCCGCCATTTACGAATCCATTGACCATGAACGAACCCCATTCCCTATTCGGCAGCTTGCAGAAGTTTGACCTAGGCAACGGCTCTACAGGCAATTTCTACTCGCTGGCCGCGCTCGAACAAGCCGGCCTCGGCCGCATCTCCCGGCTCCCGGTTTCCTTGCGCATCGTGCTGGAATCCGTCCTGCGCAATTGCGACGGCAAACGCGTCGCCGAGGCCAACGTCAAGGCCCTTGCTGCCTGGCAACCCAACGCGCTGCGCACCGAGGAAATCCCCTTCGTGGTCGCCCGTATCGTGTTGCAGGACTTCACCGGCGTGCCGCTGTTGGTGGACCTGGCCGCCATGCGCTCGGTGGTCAAGCGCCTGGGCAAGAGTCCTAAAATCGTCGAACCGCTGGTGCCCGTGGACCTGGTGGTGGATCACTCGGTGCAGGTGGATTTCGCAGGTAATGCCAGCGCCTTTCGCAACAACCTGGAGATGGAATTCGGCCGCAACCGCGAGCGCTACCAGTTTCTCAAGTGGGGCATGCAGGCGTTCGACACCTTCAAGGTCGTGCCGCCGGGCATCGGCATTGTGCATCAGGTCAACCTGGAGTTCCTGGCCAAGGGCGTGCTGGAGAGCAAAGGAGTCTATTACCCCGACACCCTCGTCGGCACCGACTCACACACGACGATGATTAACGGCCTCGGCATTGTAGGCTGGGGCGTGGGTGGCATCGAAGCCGAAGCCGGGATGCTCGGCCAACCAGTCTATTTCCTGACCCCGGATGTGGTTGGCGTAAATCTCACCGGCGCGGTCAAGGAAGGCGTCACGGCGACCGACGTCGTCCTCACGCTGACCCAGATGCTCCGCAAAGCGAAGGTAGTGGGCAAGTTCGTCGAGTTCTTCGGCGCGGGCGCGCGCAGCTTGAGCTTGGTGGACCGCGCAACCATCGCGAACATGGCGCCTGAGTATGGCGCGACGATGGGTTTCTTCCCGATGGACGAGGCGTGCAGCGAATACCTGCGTGGCACGGGCCGGCCCGAGGAGTTGGTGAAGGCATACGAGGCTTATTACAAAGCCCAGGGCCTCTGGGGGGTACCAAACGCGGGCGACCTCGACTATTCGCAGACGCTCGAACTCGACCTCAGCACCGTGGTGCCCAGCGTCGCCGGGCCGAAGCGCCCGCAGGACCGCATCGAAGTGCCGAAGCTCAAAGAGACTTTTGTCGAACTATTCTCCAAACCCGTCCCCGAAGGCGGCTATGGCAAGCCCGCCGCTGAGTTCGGCAAGCGCGTCAAAGTGAAGGGTCACACGCCCTGCGATTTCCACCCCGAATTCACCCTCGGCACCCGCCACGCGAATGTTGATCCCAGCGAGAGCGAAATGCGCGACCAGCATCCCTCGCCGGATAACATCACCGTCACCAAGGAGACCCTGCGCTGCGAAATCGGTCACGGCAGCGTGCTCATCGCCGCGATCACGAGTTGCACGAACACCTCCAACCCCAGCGTCATGCTGGCCGCTGGTTTGGTGGCGAAGAAAGCGGTGGAGAAAGGCCTGAATGTCTGCAACACCGTGAAAACCTCCCTGGCACCTGGCTCACGGGTGGTCACCGATTACCTCACGAAGACCGGCCTGCAGACCTACTTGGACGAGTTGGGTTTCCAACTGGTCGGCTACGGCTGCACGACGTGCATCGGCAATTCCGGCCCGCTGGAGACGCACCTCGAGGAGGCTGTGGTCAGCCACGACCTCATCGCCGCTTCGGTGCTGTCTGGCAACCGTAATTTCGAGGCGCGCGTCCACCAGAGCGTCAAGGCGAATTTCCTCATGTCGCCCCCGCTGGTGGTCGCCTATGCGCTCGCCGGCCGGGTGGACATTGATCTCACCACCGAATCCCTGGGCAAAGGCAAGGATGGCCAGCCCGTGTTTCTGAAGGACATCTGGCCCACGATGCAGGAAGTCCATGGCCTCCTGAAATCTGCGCTTTCACCCGCCGTATTCCGTGAGCTCTACCGCGACTTCGCGGCGCAGAACCCGAAGTGGAACGAAATCCCCGCCAGCACGGGCGAGGTTTACGCCTGGGACGACACGAGCACTTACATCCAGGAGCCGCCGTTTTTCGCCGGCTTCTCGAAACGGCCCAGCGCCATCGCGGAAATCAAAGCTGCCCGCTGCCTCGCCATCTTCGGCGACAGCGTCACCACCGACCACATCTCGCCGGCCGGCGCGATCAAGAAAACCTCGCCCGCCGGAAAGTATCTTCTCGACCACCACGTGCCGGTCGAGGACTTCAACAGCTACGGCTCGCGTCGCGGCAACGACCGGGTGATGACCCGCGGCACTTTTGCCAACGTGCGCATCCAGAACCTCATGCTGGGCGGCGAGGAAGGCGGCAACACGCTCATCCAGCCCAGCGGCGAGAAGCTGACGATCTACGGTGCCGCCATGCAATACGCCGAGAGCAAGACACCACTGGTGGTCATCGCCGGACAGGAATACGGCACGGGCAGTTCGCGCGATTGGGCGGCCAAGGGTACCGCGCTGCTGGGCGTGAAAGCGGTCGTGGCGCAGAGCTTCGAGCGCATCCACCGCAGCAACTTGGTGGGCATGGGCGTGCTGCCGCTGCAATTCCCCGAAGGCGTCACCGCGCAGACGCTCAAGCTCGACGGCTCGGAGCTTTACGAGGTGCAGGGTCTCGGGCCGAACCTCAAGCCGCAGCAGGACTTGAAACTCTGGATCAAGCGCAAGAGCGGCGCGGTGGAACTGGTCACGGTGCGCTGCCGGATTGATACCCCCATCGAGATCGAATACTACCACCACGGCGGCATCCTGCCCTACGTGTTGCGCCAGCTTGTGGCCTCGGTCTGAGCCGACGGACAACTTCGACGAGCGCGGCTGGAGAGCACTTCCTTCAGCCGCGTTTTCGCTTTTGCCGGACGGCGGCATTGCCAAGCGAGGCGTGCCGTTCTACAAAGAGCAGGCGATGATGAAATCCGAAATCCAAAATCCAAAATCCGAAAGAAACCCGAAGCCCGAATTTCGAATTGCGGAGGGCTGCTCCTCACGCGGCGCCGGTTTTCCCCGCCGCACACCCACCGGTCCCTTAGGACTTCGGGCTCCGGATTTCGGATTGCGGATTTCGGGCTTCCTCCTGCTCGCCCTCCTCCTCATGGCCCTCGCCCAACCCGCCTTCAGCGCCGCCATGAACGCCATTCCCCTGCCCAGCGACGGCAAAGGCGAGGCGGTCAAAGTGGCGCAAGCTTGGGTGGCGCTGCTCGACGCGGGCAAGTTCGATGACGGTTGGAAACAGGCGGCGGTGCAATTGAAGAAGGCCGTGAGCCAAAAAAAGTGGAAGACCACCATGTCGCCACTGCGGAATCCGCTGGGCGCGGTCAGCGCGCGCCAGGAGAAATCGGCGCAACTCACGCGAGAGATTCCTGGTGCGCCTGACGCGCAGTATGCCGTGGTCGAGTTCAGCACCACCTTCGCCACCAAATCCGCCGCGACGGAGGTGGTGACCCTGATCTGGGAAAAGGATGGCCGCTGGCGGGTCAGCAGCTATGCGATTCGTTGACAGGACGGAATATCCCGCCATGGTTGCTGCGGAAAGGAAAGTTTGAGCTATGAAAACCTTGTTGACCCTTCTGCTCGTTGCTGGCGCGCTCACCGCGCTGGCCCAATCTACGCCCCTGGCCACCAACCTGCCGCCTGCGGTTGTGTCCACCAATCCACCCAGCGCGCTCGCCTTCACCGAGGCTGACGTCGCGCCCGCGGCGCGCGAGGTCAGCCGCACGTTGACCGCGCCGAAGACCGCAACCCAAATCAGAGCTGAACGTGCCGCTCTCGGTGGGGTCGCCGTGCAGGCCGTGAAGCTGAAGAATCCGTTGCAACTCTTCAACCCGTTCGCCCCCATGCGCGTTGGCGACGGCACCAACAACCTCGTGCCGAACTCCGCCGGCGGGCCACCCGGGCTCAACATCTTCTCCTGCTCCAAGTAGGCTCACCCGCTGACGGGTAGCGCCGCCACACCCGCTTGACCTGCCGCTAGCTCAGGCCCAACACCGCGGCCGCCTGCACCAGCGTCAACTCCTGGCGCTGGCAGTCAGCCATGATCGTAATCCGCAGACGTTCTTGCCGGTTCATGGTCAGAATTTCCATTGGGTCGCCACTGTGCCATCGCTTCCCGCCCCAAGGGGGACATTTCTATCGAGTTCGCAGGGGGACATTCACACGGAGTTCCGACATCCGTGCATCGCGGCATTGCCCGGCGCGGATCCCTCGGGCAACTTGCCGCCAACCGACCATGAACCCGCCACTCTTGGAAACTCTTAGTCGGCGCCGTCTCGTTTGCGACGGTGCCATGGGCACGCAACTCATGCTCGCCGGCCTCGCCCAGGGCGAGTGTGGCGAAACTTGGAATCTCACCCACCCCGACCGCGTCCTCGCCATCCAGCGACGCTACGTTGAGGCCGGCACCGACTGCCTCACCACGAACACCTTCGGCGCCAGTCGCGTCACGCTCGGCGGTCATGGCCACGCGGATCAGGTGCTCGCCATCAATCAGGCCGCGGCCCGCATCGCGCGCGAGGCCTTCGGCGGCAAACCCGGCTTCGTTCTCGGGGATGTCGGCCCGTTGGGCGGATTGCTGGAACCGTTTGGCGAGCTCAAGGCAACCGATGCCCGCGCTGCACTCGAGGAGCAAATCCGTGCCCTCTTGGAAGCTGGTGTGGACGCACTACTGCTCGAAACCCAGACCGCGCTGGAGGAACTTGGCCTTGGCTTGGCCGCCGCCCGCGCCGCCGGAGCGGCCTGCATCATCGCGTCGCTCGCGTTTGACCGCTCCGCCGATGGGAAGAAGTTCCGCACCATGATGGGCGTCACGCCGGAGCAGGCCGCGAAGTTCGCCCAGGAAAATGGCGCCCACATCCTCGCACTCAACTGCGGCAAAGGCATGGACATGCCCGGCGCCGCCGAGGTGGTCCGCATTTTTCGCGAGCACTCCAGCTTGCCGCTGATGGCTCAGCCCAATGCCGGCCAACCATTGCTGGAGAACGGCCGCCTCATTTACAAGCAGACCCCCGACGAAATGGTCCACGCGCTGCCCGATGTCCTTGTCGCCGGCGCTGCCATCGTCGGCTCTTGCTGCGGCAGCACGCCGGAACACACCCGCGCCATCCGCGCCGGGATTGACCGCTTGAGCCTATCTGCGTAGCTCCGTCCTGACCGCGAGCCTCCCCCAGCGTTCCCAAGGTGTCCGCCGCCGTGCGCTTCATTCGCGACCACGCTTGCGAGCGCATTGATGTGGGCGGCGTGCTGAAGGCGGGGCCGATTTCCCGCACCCTCTTGGTCGGCTGCACCCCCACCGAATACCGCGCCCAGCATCGTCCCCAAGCCAAGCGGTGAGCGCTGCGACGGAAACCACGGGAAACGGAGCACACGAAAAAGGGACCCGAGCGGCGCGAGCCTGGGGCGGCATCCACTGTCTAGCAACGATGACTGCGACGACCGACTGCAATTCATGCCGGCTGCGAGTTTGTCTTGGCCCCCTTCCGTATTACGATCTTCCAAGTCGTCCGCCGGTCGCGAGGATTTCTCCAACCTCGCAACCCCAGGCAGTTTCGCCTGCCATACTCGATCCTCCATCCTCCATCCTCTTCGGTTGCGGCTGCGCCGCTCCAAGTCTTCCGGGGTTCACCCGAGCGTCACTACTCCCCTGCCCCGTTTTGGGCCTGCGCGCGCTTGCGTTTGCCCCTGGGTGCGAGGCTTGATTCCTCCGGGCGATAGGCTGCGCTGCGCTGCGTGGGCAATGGGGCTTTCACTGATTCCATCCACTGGAGCAGACAGTTGAGCAACTCGTCCCGCTTGACTGTGTTTTCGAGCGCGAGGTTTTTCCGCTCACCCATATCGGAGCGCAGGTTGTAGCACTCGACAGCGTTGTTGTTGGCCAGTCCGGCGCGACCGCCGTCGAGTTGCCATTCCTCGTGGTATAGATGCAGCTTCCAATCACCTTTGCGGATGACGCTCACGGGCCGCGTACGAAACACCAGGTCGCGCCCGCGAATCACCGGGTTGTCGAGGTAGCCGGGAAAATGCCAGAAGATCGCCTCGCGCGGCAGCGTCGCCCCACCGTTGAACAGTGGCACGAGGCTGATGCCGTCGAGCACCTTGTCCTTGGGAATTGCGGCGCCCGCCACGTCGAGGAACGTGGGATAGAGATCTTGATTAATGACAGGCACCGAGCAGGTCGTGCCGGGTTTGACCACGCCGGGCCAGCGCACGATGAACGGTTCGCGGATGCCGCCCTCATAGTAACAACCTTTGTTTCCGCGTAGTGGTTCCTGGGATGATTGCTGCGTTCCGCCATTGTCAGAAGTGAATAGGACCAGCGTGTTCTTCTCGAGGCCAAGGTCGGCGAGCTTCTTCAGCAATAGCCCGATGCCATCATCGAGGTCGTACGTGCAGGCCGCGTAGAGTGACTTGTTATGCTGCGCGCCCGGCGACTTGGCTTTGAATCTGTCCAGCGTGGCCTGGCGGGCTTGCAGGGCGCTGTGAATGGCGTAATGGGGCAGATAGACAAAGAACGACCGGTCTCTATTCCGCTCCATGAACTCGCCCGCGGCACGGGTGAGTGAGTAAATGCCTTTCGGGTTCATCGGGTCGGGCGTGGCATCTCTCCAGCCGGCATAGGACTCATGCACGACATCAAAGCCCTGCGCCGCGGGCGATGCACCATCGGCTCCGTCGAGGTGCCACTTGCCAAAGATGCCAGTGACATAGCCAGCGGCCTTGAGGCTCTCGGCAAGAGTGACGTTCGCCGGAGCGAGGCCGGCGCGATTCGGCACCGGCACCATGCGCTGGAGATTCTTGGGGCCGCGATCAGTGCTGCCGACGGCATAGACGCCGTGGCGCGGCGTGTATTGACCGGAAAGCAGGCAGGCGCGGCTAGGCTGGCAATTGCCGGCGCCCGCGTAGGCGTCCGTGAAGACCATCCCCTCCTCCGCCAGTCGGTCGAGATTCGGCGTCTCGTAAAAATCCGAGCCGGTGAAGCCGGTGTCCTTCCAACCGAGATCGTCGGCGAGAATCAGCACGATGTTCGGTGGCTTTGCCGCTGCGGCCGCGAGTTGGCCGCAAAGAACGCAAAGGGACGCAAGGAAAAGAAGCAATTGTCGGCGCATTGTCGGGTGACTTTACTGGCGCGCTTGCTGGGCTTCAAGAGCGCATCGTTACTGCCGGCATCGTTGGGCGCATCCGGTCAGCTACCCCGGAGCGCGGCTGTGTCGCAGACCAGCCGCAGCCGCCTTTGGCCGACATGACGAACGCATCGAAGTCCCGCTACGTGTCGGCGGATTTGTCCATCGCCTCGACTTTCGACCGGAAGTGAATCCGCTCCTTCGGCTCGGCCAGTGACACCGTCCCGCCGCAGGGACAGTTGAACTCGCGCCCGGTGGTTGAGACAGGATTAACAGGACGGACAGGATGAAAGACCCGGCTTGGATTGCTGGTCTTCGGCAATCCTGTTCATCCTGTTCATCCTGTCAGATCGGCAACGAGCAGCCCCGCCCCTCCGCGAACTCGTGCGGGAATAGCCCGCACTTGCCGCCCGCCTTGGCGGTGAAGACCGCCGCGTTGCGCCACCTCTCCGCCCGGCCGGCGGTGGGCAATCCGCTGTGCCCCAGCCGCACCGCCAGCGTCGAGTGAAGACTCTGGACTGGCCCGTCAAAGGTGATCGCCACCGCCTCGCCTTGCGGTTCACTCAGCTCTGAAATCTGCCATCTGTCATCTGCAATCAGGCTAAGCGTGGCACCGGACCAGTTCCTCCACCGTCGCGTGCCACAGCAACAGCTCCTGGCCGGAGTTCGTGACCTTCTGCTCCTTCGGCACGAAGAACTTGCTGGACAGGGCGGTTTCTTCCACCAGCGAACGAGCAGAGGCCGAGAGTCTCTGGGCGCGACCGAATGAACTGCTCGCGCCTGTATTACGAGGGGAAACCAAGTGCTTCTCCTCCCGCGCGTCCTCTGCGAGCCAGATGCCGTGTCGAAGAGACTGTGCGCCAGAGGTCGCGAAATGTAGTCTCAGGACACGACTTACAGAGCTGGGTTCGTCGTATCGTCGAGGTTGGACATCCGGCTTTCAAGTGATGCCAGCCGTAGATTGTGGCACCGCGCCAGTTTTAATAGGCAAGCGTCAGTCCATTGCCTGTGTCCCGACATTGATCGCAACGGTAGATCAGTAAAGGCAACGGCATCCGGCAAGAACACGTGCCCAGAAACGGCGGTCAGTTCTCTGAGCTTTGCATGGGCTTCAGCCATCGATAGCCGAGGCGGTTGTTCCTTCCCATTATTGTCCTTCCACGCTCGGGTCGCGAAGCGGTGTTTGCCACTCCAATGGACGGTTCGATCGCGATACGAATGTCCTCTGGCCAACCGTCAAGCCGCACGATCCCAAGTGCTCCCGGACCAACCACCTGATTACTCGGTCGAAATCCTGCCAAGTAAGCCTCTCTCTCACTCTCCGAAGCAAAAGAGGCATGAGCGTTTGCTGAGAACACGACGTAAAGCTGTTCCGATACAGCGACCATTTTCACAAACCGGGCCGCAGTTTGGTGAAGGATCTCCGCATCCTGGCGTGTTCGCGCACCGCGTGCCGAGAAAACAGCCTTCTCGGCGTCTCGTTTGAACGTGGCGTTTCCTCCAAAGAGGCTCGCGCTCAGTTCGTAATCGAAAACGATGTCCGTGTGACGAACCCGCACTTGCTCGGGACGGGCGGCAAAACCATCAGCGGCATCGGTCAACCAAGCAGCCAGTTCGTCAATCTTGTCTTTGGCGAACGGCCGAGGCCGACTGAAGTAAACCTCCAGCGAGATCGCGAACAGTTGGACTTCAGCTTCAAGCATAATGAAATGCTAGATCAAGGCTGTGCTCGTCGTCAGCCTGTTTTCACGTAGCGGCCGAACCTCCGTCCGGCGTTGGCCGGATCGCGAAACAGCACGGTGCTGCGCTCCAGCCCCACCCAACCCGCCTCCGGCGGAAATCCGAAGTCCGAAATCCGAAATCCGAAGGTGTTTGGGCGCAGCCCCGCCGCCCGCAGCCGTTCCGCCAGCCGGCGCACCCGCGGCTTGCCCGCCTGGTTGGGCTTCAGGAAAACGTCGTATTGGAATTCAGTGCTCATGCCTCAGGTTTCGCTTGGCGCCGGCTGTGCCTCGCACATTCAGCCGCAACGGCCAGGCGGAGTAAAGCGCCGCTTTCCGCGGGGTGAAGATCGGGAAGAGCCAGGGGTCTGAGGTCAGGTTCCAGGCGCTTTCCTACTCACTCGCGGGCTTCGGCTCGAAGCCTGGCCGCACTTTTCCATCGTGACCGATGAGGGGCTGCGGGTTCTCCGCTTTGCCAAGCGGACGGCAACCGGGACCAAGCCCGCTCAAGCCGAGGTCGTCCTTCATCCTCTCGACGAGTTGCTCCAGGCGGGCGATGACTTCCGGATGCTGCGCGGCGACATCGGTGCTCTCGCCGATGTCCGTCTTGAGATTGAACAGACGGGCAGCGCCCGCGGCCTGAGCAGCGGCTTGGGCTTTGGCTTTGGCCTTCGCTTTCGCGGCGGTGCTGGTGGCGGGAGCAGGCAAAACGAGTTTCCATTCCAGATCGCGGACGGCTTCCAACTGAAGGCCCCGGTAATAGTAAAAGACTTCGTGCGGCGGCGGCGCGCCGGGCGTGCCCAGCAGAACCGGGCGGAGGTCCACACCGTCGAGCTTCCGGTCGCTCGGCGTTTTGGCCCCGGCCAGCGCCGCGAACGTCGGCAGCACGTCGAACATCCCGCAGATGGCGTCGCTGGAGGTGCCGGCGGGAATGCTGCCCGGCCACCACGCGATGGTCGGTTCGCGCATTCCGCCTTCCCAGGTCGAGCCTTTGAAGCCGCGCAACGGGCGGTTCACGGCGCGCGGCGTGCCACCGTTGTCACTGGTGAACAGCACCAGCGTCTTCTCGGCCAGCCCTTGCGTGCGCAGCGTGTTCAGCACTTCGCCGACACTCCAGTCCATCTCCTCGACCCAATCGCCGTAGAGGCCGTTCCGGGATTTGCCGCGGAAACGTTCGCCCGGATACAGCGGGAAATGGACGGCGTTGTGCGCGAGGTAGAGGAAGAAACGCTGGTCCTTGTGGGCGCGAATGAACCGCCGGGCTTCCTCGGTGTAACGGGCGACGAGCTGCGTCTGGTTCGTCGCCAGCACGCGCTGCACAACCGTCTCGCCGCGCATCATCGGCAGCGGCGGCTGGGGATTCGCCGGTCCGGGCGGGAGCGGATCGCCGAAGTTGCTTTTCACTCCATCCGCCGCGGGACCCATGTCATTCGAATAAGGCAGGCCGAACCATTCATCGAATCCCTGGCGCGTGGGCAGGAACTCGGGCTGATCGCCAAGGTGCCATTTGCCCACGATGCCCGTGGCGTAGCCGACGGATTTCAAGACTTCCGCGACCGTGATTTCTGCGGGCGCCAGGCCCACGTCGTTGCCGGGAAAGAGCACGTGCGGGATGGGCAACACGCGCTTCGGATAGCAGCCGGTCATCAGCGCGGAGCGCGACGGCGAGCACACGGGCGCGGCGTAGAAACAGGTGAGCTTGCGGCCTTCCTTGGCCATGCGATCGAGGTTCGGGGTGCGGTTGAGCGTGGACCCGAACGGCCCGATGTCGCCGTAGCCGAGGTCGTCAATGTTGATGATGACGAGGTTTGGTTTCTCCGCGGCTGACAGATGGCCGCAAAGAACGCAAAGCGATACAAAGAGAAAGCGAGGAAGTCGTTTCATCGGTCAGTCGTTATTTGCCGGGGTTGGAGGCGGCCTTTTTGCCGCGCTGCTGCTTGGCCGCCGGAGGCTGAGTGCCTGCCGCATTGGTCGCGTCTGCCTGGGCATTGTCAGCAGAAGCGCTCGCGCCTTCGCCGGGACTGCCGGCGGCCGGGGGTTTGTTTTCCGCCGGCAGATACTTGCCCAAGTCTTTCTTCATCGGGTCACTTTCGCCCGCTTGTTTGGCCAGGTTGGTCCATTCGTACGGGTCTTTGGCCTCGTTGTAGAGTTCCTCGCCGCCGTCGGCGTAATGCGTGTAGCGCCAGCCTTCGCTGCGGACGGTGTGGTTGTTCTGCTTGTAAGTCGTCACGGCCGGCTGCTCCCAGGGTATCTGCGGATTGGCGAGCAGCGGCCGGATGCTCTTGCCCTGGACATGCACCGGGGTCGGCAGACCGCAGAGATCCATCAAGGTCGGATACATGCTCATGTAATCCACCGTGCGGTCGCAACGGCTGTCGGGCTTGGTCACGCCGGGCACGACCCAGATGTGCGGCGAGCGCGTGCTCTCCTCCCAGAGCGCGAACTTGCGCCAGTGATGCTTCTCCCCGAGATGCCAGCCGTGATCGCTCCAGAAACAGATGATCGTGTGGTCGCGCGCGGGCGATTTGTCGTAGGCGTCGAGCAGGCGACCGACCATGGCGTCGCAGAAGTTGATGCTCGCGAGATAGGCCCGGATGGCCTGCTTCCAGACATTCGTGCCGCCGGCCTGCATGATGGCCTGCTGATCGGTGGCCGGGCCGTTGGCGAACTGGAGCGCGATGGGCGGCAAGTCATTGAGGTCGTCTTCCTTGAACGGCGGAAGCTGGATGCCTTCGAGCGGGAACTTGTCGTAATACTTCTTCGGCACGCTCCACGGCAGATGCGGCTTCGTAAGGCCGCAGGCAATGAAGAAAGGTTTGTCGTGTTTCTGGTTCAACTGCGCGATGGCGTAGTCCACGAACTTGGAGTCTGGCATGTCTTCGTCGCGGCAATTGAGCGGCGTGATGGGAAGTTTGCCGGCACGCACCTCAGCCTGGGGCGCGCCGTCTTCCTCGCGCGCGGCCCGGCCACCGCCGCCCGCGTTGCGGAGCCAGTCGTCCCACTCTTCCGGGCGATACACGCTGGCGTGGTATATCTTCCCTGCCCCGCATACGAAATAGCCGGCTTTGCGGAACTGCGTGGTGAGCGTGATGGCCGTCGGGATGACCGGCTGGAAGTTTTCGCTGTTATCATAGACACCGGTGGCACCGGGGCGCAGGCCGGACATGAGCGCGGCCCGCGAGGGATTACACACTGGTGCGGCACAATAGCTCCGCGTGAACCACACGCCGCGCTTGGCCAGACGGTCTATGTTCGGCGTGAGGGTCTGCGGATTGCGACCGAGATAACCGACCCAATGGTTCAGATCGTCCACGGCGATGAACAACACATTGGGCTTCTCGACCGCTTGGGTGAACCACGGAATACACAGAAGACACGGAAGGAGAAGCAGCCGAGTTAGCAACGATAGG
>Ga0105047_10007254_pt1 | contig 18719 bp, 19 predicted proteins | sample MAT04_FD_78384 | JGI IMG/M metagenome (GOLD analysis project Ga0105047, IMG submission 78384) | Freshwater microbial communities from Lake Fryxell liftoff mats and glacier meltwater in Antarctica - MAT-04 (megahit assembly) | ecosystem: Environmental > Aquatic > Freshwater > Ice > Liftoff... | reverse complement strand
TTGAAAGTGGTGAGAAAACAGGGGGATATAGTTAAAGAAAACCCGGAGGGTTTGACGGACCGTAGCCCCTGGTATCACCCGGGGAATAGGATGACTAAAGGCATTCACCCCGGCAGGGTTGGTGGAAAAAACCTTTCCAGCACACCTACGGCGTGTGTGTCTCTCAAACCTTTTCCGGGGGTGTTACCCCCGGCTACGGTCCGATAAATCCTCCGGGGTTCAGCCATATTACAAAATCTGCAAACTCGAGCTGGCCGCATACTGACGCTTCTCCTTGAGATAAAGGAAAAATCCACGGAAGCGATCCTCCCCCAGCGTAGCCGGATCTTACGCCATCAAACGCAGTTGATTGGTGATAGTTGATGGTTGATTGGAGCGGCAGACGATGGATGAGCAATGCACTGCCTTTTCTTAAAACTTCACACTTAAAACTCGGCCACTGAGATCGAGCAAGACAGCCGAGTGCAATGAGACAGACGGGCGTAGGAGGGTCAAAGAGTAAGATTTCACCCCGACTAAATGCACCGCTGAGTATTTCAACAGCCTCCTGTAGGTCTCCGCTTTCCTGTTTACCCGGAAAATATGAAAGCAGCTTTTATAAAATGGAAACCGCGCTTGCTCCTGCGAATGATTCCGGCTAATGTCCGCGCTCTTTTCGCACATTATGAGCAAGCAGACCAAATCCAAAACCGCCTCTAAATCACCAGCCAGCAAGGCTGAACTCGGACCTAAAATGACAGGAGCGGCCATTCTGGTCGAAGCACTGGAGCGCGAGGGAGTGGATACCATTTTCGCTTATCCGGGTGGGGCATCGATGGCGATGCATCAGGCGCTGACTTACTCGAAAAAAATCCGCACCATATTGCCGCGCCATGAACAAGGCGGAGTGTTTGCAGCCGAAGGCTATGCGCGGGCCTCGGGCAAGGCGGGTGTGGTGATGGCCACTTCCGGCCCAGGCGCAACCAATCTGGTGACCGGGATTGCAGACGCATTTCTCGATTCCACCCCGCTCGTGGCGATCACGGGTCAGGTGCCACAGGCGATGATCGGCAAGGGTGCATTTCAGGAAACCGATGTGTTCGGCGTGACCGCACCGATCGTAAAGCACAACTATCTCGTGACCGACATCAACGACCTTCCCCGTATTGTGAAGGAGGCGTTTTACATCGCGCAGACCGGGCGTCCGGGCCCGGTGTTGATCGATATTCCAAAGAACATCCAGATGGGCGAGACCCAGCCGGTGTGGCCGAAGAAAGTGGAGTTTCGCGGTTACAATCCGGTGGTGCATGTGGGCGACGCGGAACTGAACGAGCTGATCGGGCTGATTCGGCAGGCCAAGAAGCCGATGCTTTATGTGGGCGGCGGTATTATCAGCGGCGAGGCGCATAAGGAACTGCTGGAGTTTGCTGAGCGCACCCAGATTCCTGTGGCGACGACACTCATGGGGGTGGGGTGTTTCCCCGAGACGCATCCACTTTCGCTCAAATGGCTCGGCATGCACGGCACCGTGTATGCAAACAACGCTGTGAATGAAGCCGATCTCCTCCTTGCGTTTGGCGTGCGTTTTGATGATCGCGTGACCGGCAAGATTGAAGCTTTCTGTGCGCACGGAACGATTGTGCATCTGGAAATTGATGACGCGGAGATCAATAAGAACAAGGTCGTGAAGCTCCCGATGCTAGGTGATGTGAAGGATGCCTTGATCCGCGCCAATAAAATGCTCGTCCACGCCGGATACGAGCGTGCCGGGAAGAAATACACGCTTTATCCACAATGGCGCGCGCAGATCATGGAGTGGAAAAAGGAGTTTCCATTCACCTACGAGGACACGGAAGACGCCATCCAGCCGCAGTATGTGATCGAGCAGCTTTACAAGATGACGCGTGGCGAGGCGATCATTACGACCGGGGTGGGGCAACATCAGATGTGGGCGGCGCAATTTTACAATTTCGACAAGCCACGCACATTGATCAGCAGCCTTGGTCTCGGCTCGATGGGCTATGGGTATCCGTCGGCGCTCGGTGCGAAAATGGCGCGTCCAGATAAGGAAGTGATCGATATTGATGGAGACGGCTCGTTTGTGATGAACATCCAAGAGCTGGCTTGCGCCCGCGTTGAAGGAATCGCCGCAAAGGCTCTCGTGCTCAATAATCTGCATCTTGGCATGGTGGTGCAATGGGAAGACCGTTTTTATAAATCCAATCGTGGCCACACTTTCCTCGGAGTTTTCAAGGACAAGGAAAGGACCAAACCCGATACCCGCACGATCTATCCCGACTTCCAGAAAATCTGCGAAGGCTTCGATATTCCGAGCCGTCGCGTAGAGCATAAGAAGGATCTCGCGGCAGCCATGGAATGGTTCCTCGCGCAAAAGACCGCCTGCTTGCTGGAAGTGATGGTGCCCTATACCGAGCACGTGATGCCGATGATCCCTGCCGGTCAGACTTACAAGGACGTGATCTATAAGGGACGCAAGACGCTGAAGGCTGGCTCAGGGCTGTAAGGGCCGTTTCCAGTGATTAGTTTGCGTGCTGGTAATTGTGGCTTGGTTTTAGCCAGGCTTGATTCAGCATTTATGGATGCTTGAGATCATCTCCTTCTCTAGTCGTCGTCGGTTTCTCCGCAAACTCGCGCTCGGCGGCATGGCTGCCTATACGGTGCCGGGTGCTTTTGCGGATGCACTGTCCCAGACTCCAAGCCAAGCCGAGGGGCCGTTTTATCCCGATCATCTCCCGCTGGATACGGACAACGATCTCCTCATCCTTAACGACTCGATCACGCAGGCGGTGGGTGAGGTGACCTATTTGAGCGGACGGATTCTCGATCCGCGCGGGGAACCGGTTCGTGGAGCGCTGGTGGAAATCTGGCAGTGCGACAGCAAAGGCGTTTATCTCCACAGCGGGAGTGATGGGGCGGATAAGCGGGACAAAAACTTTCAGGGCTTCGGGCGCTTTTTAACGGGATCGAAAGGCGAGTATCTATTCCGCACGATCAAGCCGGTGCCTTATACCGGACGCACTTCACACATTCATTTTAAGGTGAAAGGGAAGGGGAAGGAGCTACTGACTACGCAGTGTTATATCAAAGGACACGCTGGCAACGCAGCCGATGGTTTATGGAAAAGTATTGGAGATGAGAAAGCGCGCAGTTTGCTGGAAGTGGACTTCTCGCCACTTGACGACGGCACGACAGGAGCGCTTTCTGCGAAATTTGACATCGTGCTCGGTAGGACGCCGGATGCTTGAGGCGTGAAACGGAGGGTGTGATTACAAGCGGGTGAGGTTGGAGATCTACTACCCATCAATCCACAGATGACAAAGCGCTAGGGTATAGCAGATCAGATTGTTGGGGATGTGCGCCCCGATACCGCCGCGATTATTGATTCAGCGCAGCCAATACTTCCGGGTCTCGGACATCGGCCCATTCGCCTGCAAGTTCGATGGCTTGGACGCACTTGCCGCTTTGTCCGAGGTTGCGGATTGCGTCGGTGAGTTCGTATTCGCCACGCGGTGAGAGTTCGAGCTTTGCGGTGAAATCGAAGATGCTGGGGCGGAATGTATAAATCCCTGCGTTATACCAAGGGCTGGTGGGTTCTCCAGGAGCCGGTTTTTCGCGAAGGTCGGTAAGCTCGAAACGGTCGTTCACAAAAACCGCGCCGCCTTTGGAAACCTCGCCGGGGTTGTATTTCACGCTGATCAATGCCTCAGCGTCCGCAAGCTCCACGAGACGCTTGTAGTTTTCCGAGGCCACGAGGATGTCGCCGTAGCTGAGAACGAAAGGATCTTGTCCGGCAAAAGGTTTTGCGAGTTCCACCACGCGCCCGGTGCCGTCCTGGACGATCTGATGCGTGTATTCGATGGAAATGCCAAAGGCTGTCCCGTCACCAAAGAATTCTTTCACCACCTCAGCTCGGTAGCCAACGACGATGAGAAAATGCGTCACGCTCGCAGCTTTGAGTCCCTCGATGATATGCAACAGAATGGGCTTTCCGTGAACATGCAGCATGGGTTTTGGAAGCTCGTTGGTGAGTTCTTTCATCCGGGTGCCTTTGCCTGCGGCGAGCAGGACTGCTTTGATAACGCTCATTGCATTATGCATAGGGGAATCGGGTCGGCGGACGCAACTCCCGTGTCGTAAAATTGGGGGCCATTCACCTCCTTCCAATGCTCCAGCTTTGGAAAGAGAGGGAAACCCGCGCACAAGATCTACGGAATCGGAGCTTGATTTAGATTACGGCAGACAAAGTGCGAAAAATCCCGCTTCATCTGGAAGACATGCTATCTCGCGATGATCTCATTCCAACCCGATGGAGTTTATTCCTGATACTCCTGCTCGCTGCGACGGGCTTGTATGCGTGTGTGTGTGATCTGGCTTTGATTTGGGATGGCGGTGCGCACTTCTGTTATACTTTGGTAAATGGGGAGGCGTATGCGTATCAGGGGCGCTTTTTCTCCGCGATTTTATGGCAGCCAGTGGTCTGGGCGGCGGGAGCTCACCAGGAACTTTCAGTGCTCCGGTTTCTCTTCGGGTTTCCACTTTGCCTCGCTCCTGCGATCGGGCTGGCGCTTTCGTGTTGGATGGGACGTTCACGACCGGAACTCCTCCTGTGGGCGCTCCCGGGTATTTGTGTCAGTGCCATTCCCTCGCAGGTGTTCATGATTAATGAGAGCACGTTTCAGCAGACGCTTTTCTGGCCGGTCATGCTGGGGTTGCTGGTGCCACTGACTATTCCACGCCGCATCATGATGGCCTTGCTGTTGGTGTTTCAGTTTTCGCATCCGCAGGGACTTTTGCTGATGGCTGTTGCGGCGCTCCTGTTGTGGTTGTTGGGAAGAAATCCAAGGCTTGCGGACAGTGAAATGTATCGGCGACGGGTAAAGTATATGGTGGGACTTTGCGTGCTTTGTTTGATGAAAATCGTGCTCACTCCCGACCCGTATGCCGTTCAGGAGGCGGGAATTTGGCCGGTCCTTGCCTTGTTTTATCAAGGGCTTTTGGGCTGGCCATTGCTCGGCTGGCTTTGCCTCGTCGGTGCGTTTGGGTTGTCGCTCAGAAACAGGGAAGGGGACACTCGTCGTGTGCTGATACTCGTCCTGCTGGCCGGAGTCGTTTTGATATATTGGGCGGTGGACCCGACGCGCTGGGTAAAGGCGCTGGATGCCCGTCGTTTCGCGTTACCGCTGGCTCTGCCTTTTTATGTTGGCCTGTGGTTCACTATTCGGAAACCGGCGCGCCCGGCTCCTTGTCTGCGAAATGTCGCCTTTGTCTCAGTGATTTTGTTTTGTGTGGTGCTGACGATCCAGTCTGCGAGGTGGAACAGACAGCTTGGAAAAGTGTTGTGGCAAGTGGAGGCCGATCCACGAAGTGTTTTACCTGTGGAGGAGTTTACGGCGTTACAAGGGACACCCCTGGATCACTGGGGGCTGGGGCCACAAATCATTGCGCGGCTGGGTGGAAGGAAATTGTTGCTCGATGAAAATGGGAGGAATGCGCTGATGAGCGATCCGCCGCAGGTGACGGTTGGCTACGACGCACTGGTTTCTCCTGAGCCCGGTCCGCTGGGATGGTTTGATTTCCATGATGTAGTGAGGAAAAGCCAGGAGCACTCGAGTGAAACGCCGTCCTTGAGTGAGTAGTTTGGGCCCGACAAACGCAGCGGTCGTAGCACAGATTTATAATCTGTGCTCCATTACTGCCGCTACGTCGTCGCAACTTTCCGGTTTTCGCTTTCCGCTTTCCGGTCTTAGATGGGTTCGTGCCCAAATCACGCCTCGATCAGTATCTCGTAGCCAACGGCTTTTTTCCCGATGTGGAAAAAGCGCGCCCTGCAATCATGGCTGGACGGGTGCGCGTAGGGGAGAACGTGGCGGATAAACCGGGCGTGATGGTTGCACCGGATGCCGTGGTGACAGTCTCCGAGCCGCCGAAGTATGTCGGAAGGGGAGGGCTGAAGCTGGAGCACGCGCTGAAGCATTATGCGATCAATCCCACTGGCCTGACCTGTCTGGATGTGGGGGCCAGCACGGGAGGCTTTACCGATTGTCTGCTCCAACACGGGGCGGCAAAAGTCTGGGCGATTGATGTCGGTCACAGTCAGCTCGACTGGCGGATTCGGAGTGATCCACGGGTGGTGGTCAGGGAGAAATTGAATGCGAGGTATCTCACCAGAACCGATATTCCCGACCTGATCAGTCTTGCCGTGATCGACGTCTCTTTTATTTCACTGACTTTAATCTTGCCGCCAGCGCTGGAGATGATGCCTTCTGGCGGTGTGATCGTTGCGCTTATCAAACCCCAGTTCGAGCTTCCGCGTGAAGATGTGGTGCGCGGCGGGGTCGTGCGTGAGGACGCCCTGCATCAAAAGGCGGTGCATCGCGTGCAAGATTTCGTGGTGGAAATGGGCGGACGCATTAGTTGGAGCGGTTGCGTTGAATCGCCGATTCTGGGCGCGGAAGGTAACAAGGAATTTCTCTCATGCCTACACGTCGCATAGGTCTTATCGCCAACGACTCCAAGCCGGGTGCCGCAGAACTCACGCGCCTGCTGGTGAGTGAATTCGCCGCTCTCGGGATCAGTATCATCATGGATCGTCCCACGGCAAAGCTGCTCGGGGAGGAAAGTGATCTCAAGCCGTGTGACCTGACCGATACGTGCGATTTACTCGTCGTCTTGGGTGGCGATGGAACCATCCTGCAAGTGCTTCACTGTGCTGAGCGCAAGCTTCCTCCACTTTTCGGAATCAACATTGGGACGCTTGGGTTTTTGACGACCGTCGCTGCGGCGGACGTGAAGAACGCCATCAAGGCGATTGCCACCCGCAGTTACGAGTTAAGCCCCCGGACATTATTGCAGGTGGAAGTTATTCGAGATGGAAAGACACTGACTTCACAGGTTGCACTGAACGACGCGGTCATCAGCCGTGGTGAAATCTCGCGTCTCATCTGGCTGAAGGTGAGCATCGGTGGCCTAGCGCTTACGGATTACCATGCCGACGGCTTGATCGTTGCCACGCCTACCGGAAGCACGGCTTACAGTCTTAGCGCAGGCGGCCCGCTCCTTGTTCCCGACAGCGGTGTGTTTGTGGTGAACCCGATTTGTCCGCATGTGCTCACCAATCGCGCAGTGATCGTGAATGACGCTACCCCGATCGAAATCTGCACGCTGAACGAGAATCAAAAGAAGGATACTTTTCTAACGCTCGACGGTCAGGTGGTTCAGCGCATCGAAAGTGGCGACATCGTGCGCATCACCAAAGCTTCCGAGCGTCTCCAACTCGCGATGCTCCCAGGGATGAGCTTCTTTGAAGTCCTTCGTCAGAAGCTGAAGTGGAGCGGCTCGGCGGTTTGAAAGCCTGCTGAAAAACCTTGAATGTGATGCTTGAAACCGGAGGTTATTACTCTTGATCTTAATCCTTACGGGTGTTTTCAGAGTAAGATCAAGAGCAAGAGTAAGATTTTACCAGACCGTCTTCACCTGATACCCATCGAACGCCTTGTCTGCCGTGATGAGAGTGAGGTCTTCCTGGATCGCTTGTGAGATGAGCAGACGATCGAAAGGATCGCGATGATACCACGGGAGCGATGTCAGCCGTGAGTAGTGAGGTACGCGTGATGGCAGAAAATGGAAATCGTTTGCGATCTGCAATTCCACGAACTCCTCAAACGAGCTGCCGAGATCCAGTTTCTTCAAGCTCATCTTGAGCGAGATTTCCCATAAGCTTGCAGTGCTGATGAATTTTTCGCTTTCGGGTTCGAGGATGAGTTTCCGCGCTTTTTTGCTCAGACGCTCGGGGCGCATGGCCGCCCAAATGATGACGTGGGTGTCCAGTAGGTAGTTCATTCCATGTATTCCTTAAAATCCTCAAGAGGGGCGTCGAAGTCATCGGCGATCCACCCGCGTCCTGCCCACTGACCGATCGTTCTGCTTTTGGGTTCCTGCGCGATGGGACGCAATTCCGCGACTGGCTTGCCTCTTTTGGTGATGAGGAAGGTTTGCCCAGCAGCGACTTTTTCCAAAATGGAGGAGAGATGCGTTTTGGCCTCAAAAGCACCTATTTCAGATGTGATGACGTTTATATCCTGAACGATGAGAGGAGATTCCGTCTTGGTATCCTTATACTTTACAGGCTTTGGCTTCATGCAACTAGTCTATTGAACTAGTCTGTTGTGAGCAAGTGAAGTTTTCGAGACAGATGTCGAGTGGGCAGCTCGCGAGACGCCCAGCGTGATTTTAACCCGCCTGACAGAGCACTAGAAAATGAGTGGCTCGCCTTCGAGCATGACGATGACGCGATCCAATACGCCGTGTTTTTTAGCGCCTTCTAAGAGGCGCATTAAAGGTTCATCGAGCGGCTCGTAGGTGAGTTTGAAGGTCCCATAATGCATGGGCACCATCACTTTCGCGCCCAGTTCATCCATGGCCTGCAACGCCTGCTCGGGATTCATGTGCACCTCACGACCGCTGGGTGGGTCATAGGCACCGATGGGTAAAAGCGCGACATCGATGTTGAAACGGCTCCCGATTTCCTTGAAACCGGGGAAGTAAGCGGTATCGCCGCAATGAAAAATAGTGCGCCCATGCGCTTCGATTATAAATCCTCCGAAGCCACGATGGGTGTCATGCAGCACCCGGGCACCCCAGTGGTGGCACGGCGTGAGGGTGACCTTGACACCGTCGAACTCAAAAGTTTCCCAGTAACCCAGCTCATGAACGCTCTTGTAGCCGAGATCATGCACGAGATTGCCGACATCAAATGGAACGATAATCGGCTGATTGGCTGCCACGCGTTTCAGACTCCGGCGATCCAGGTGATCGAAGTGCGCATGGGTCACCATCACGAGATCGATGGCTGGAAGGTCGGCGGCATGAAGGCCTGGCTGGCGAATACGCTTCACGATTTTCAGCCAGTTCGCCCAGTTCGGGTCCACCAGCATACTGTGCTTTGCCGTCTGGATGAGAAACGAAGCGTGGCCAATCCACGTAAGGCCGATGTCTTTTGGATTTAGGCTGGGAAACTCGGGTTTGATGATCTTGCCCGCCCGTTTTTTGAAAAGCGGCGGCAGGAGTATATTGGTTACGAAGTTCCGTTTCTTCCAATTACCTTTCGGCTTTAAATCAACGTGATGCCCACCTGCCTGGGCGTGATCTTTTGCCGTGAGATCAGCACAAGACTTGATGATCTCGGATTTAGGAGGCTTTGGTTTGCGCATGAAAATCCGGCGCATGGTTATGAAACGGCATTTTTCGGCACTTTCATCTCAAATCGCGGGATCCGCACCAAGACCGGTAGCTTCTGGTCGGTAAGACCGATGTATGCACCTTCTGCGACACTGTCGCTGCTGATCACATGATGGCTGTTATAAGAGAAGCTTTGTCCTGAGGTAAGGCGTGGAAATTTGCCAACCACACCGTCTCCCTCCACCACCACTTGGCTGCCGTCCGCATCCGTGACCACCCACTTGCGGCCTTTGATTGTCACAGTCTCCTCGGACTCGTTGACGATTGTGATGAAGTAAACGAAAGGGTGCGGACGATCCGGGGGAGCTGTCACGTTTGGGACATAAGCAACGCGATCGATACGGACGGATAGTCCTTCCAGTTCGGTAAAAGTGACAGGCATGAGGGTGCTGATTCTAGATGACACACGGCTCTGTGCAAATGATTCATTGTGTCTTGTGGGCAGCTTGTGGAAAATCGGGTGCACCCAATATGAAGATTCCCGTAGCTCTTACTATCGCAGGTTCCGACAATAGCGCAGGCGCAGGCGCCCAGGCAGACTTAAAAACCATGAGTGCGCTCGGCGTCTATGGACTGACCGCCATTACCTGTGTGGTCGCCGAGGTGCCGGGCAAGGTCAGCGCAATCCAAGCCGTGGATTGCGAGATTGTCGCCGAACAAATCCGTCTCCTCTTTGAAGCCTACCCGATCGCTGCGTTAAAGACCGGGATGCTGTATTCGCAGGAGATCATCGAGACGGTGGTGCATACGATCGAACACTGTTTTTCTCAAAAGCGGGATTCCGCGTTTCTTGTGGTGGATCCAGTGATGGTGGCGACCAGCGGCGATCAACTCCTTAAAGCCGACGCAGTGAAGTTTTGCACCGAGCGACTGATTCCGCTGGCAGGCTTGGTCACGCCCAATCTTGACGAAGTCCACACACTGCTGGGGCGTCCGGTGAAAACGCTTTCTGAAATGCACGATGCGGCCGTGGAACTGGTGGCGCGTTATAAGACGGCTTTTTTGATCAAAGGCGGGCATCTCCGTGAAAAAGTCGCCACGGATTTACTCCTGGTTCCCGGTGGTGAAATTCAGGAGTTCAGCGCCCCTTACGTTTCTGGGATCTCGACTCATGGAACGGGCTGCACTTATTCGGCGGCGATTACTGCCGGGATGGCAAAAGGCATGTCGCTCTACGAAGCAGTCGGGGCGGCCAAAGAGTATGTCACACGAGCGATCAGCAATTATCTGCGCTGGGAAAAGCAGGGGAAACACACGGATGCGCTGCATCATTTCGCGGCAATTTAGCTGCAGGATGGAACCACGAAGAGCACGCAGTTAAATACCAACTACTCGAAACCGGAGAGCGGAAGGCGGAGACGGGAAAGAAGACATCGGTAACGCTGAGTGGACGGCTGGCTTCCTCAGGCCGCTTTTTCCTCTTCTCTATTCAACCGCAGATTTCGCGGATGGCGCGTATGAAGGCACAGGCCACAGTTGGAAACACGACTCTCCTGAGTGGACGCAATCCACTGTCTTAAGAGACTGTTGCCCGTGATAAATCCGTCGCTGAATATTTCAACAGTCTCACAGATTCTTCCTTCCGTTCCCACCCTATTTCCTGCGCACCATTACCGAGGTATGCGTGGACTTTGGTTTGCCCTTTTCCTCACCCTCGCAGGTGCTCTCCACTTTATTGTTATTGATGAAACGCAGCGTCTCCCCGTGCATGTTCATGTTGGTGGATTTGATGTTTTTTCCACCTGCAAAATCAAACACGAGCGTGTCTCCCGTGCTCTTTTTCGTATTCAGCTTCATCCGGGGCTGATTGCCCAGCATGCAGTAGTGGGTCATCACCAGCTTATTCCCGACAAGATAATACACCGAGATCATCTCGTTCTTGGTTTCAGGGAAAAAAGTAGCCAGCACCGCGCTTCCCCCTGCAATCACCCGGTAGTTCGCTTTCATCCGGGTTCCCATCATCTTGGGTCCGGTCCAGTCACCGGACATGGATTTCAGGCGCGCAAACGCCGTCTTTGCGTCCGTAGCTGCGCTGGCGTTGGAAAGTGTCGCACAGGCGGTGATTGCCAGCATGAGGGTGAAACGGACGATACGTTGAAAAGAAGGATAGACTTTCATAGTCCCATATTGATCTCCCAACTCCCAGGCACTCGTCCAAACAGATTTCCCGAGAGTTCCGTCTCTCAAAAATTCAGTGCGAACGCTTAAAGAACCCGCAAAACACCGGCAGCAGAAACAAACAGGAAAACACTGCGGAGAGAATTCCCAAATCCATAATTAGTCCGAAGTTCTGCAAGGCTGGCTGGCTCGTGAGCATTGGCGCACCAAAACCGATGCAAGACGCCAGTCCCGTCAGCAAAATCGGCATTCCGATATGGGTGTAAAGACCCCGTAGATTTCCGTGCTCGTGCTGCAGGGCCATCAAAACATGCAGGCTGTAGTCGATAATGAGCCCGAGCAGAAGCGGGAGACAGAGCAGCGACAACGCACTGAACTGGGTGCCGGTGATTTTGATGAGCAAAGCCAGCATGAGCAGCGACAAGACGAGTGCTGCGAAATTAAACAACACTTGAAGCACGCTCCGCTGAGCCAGAGCACAGAGAATGACAATTGCCACCAGCGCCCAGCCTCCAAGTCGTTTCATATCGAGCATGGCGACGTCGTTTACCTCGCTCTTCAATGACTCCCAGCTTACAGGCAAAATCTCGCCATACTTCACGGAAAGCCCTCCCGCAGGAACCGGCTCCTCTCCAGCACCCGGGATGCGAATCAGTGCAGCCACTTTATCTCCGCCCTTTTGCTTCGAGGGAAAAAGCATATTGCTCATGGCAGGAAACGCTTCTGCGGCTTTCACATGATTCGCCGTGCGATCCAGCGCAGCCGCGAATGCCAGCGTGGATTGGCTCCACTCTTCACCGAAACCAGCTTCCTCAAATGCAACCTGCAACCGTGGTGATGTCCCGGCCAGCCATAGCCCGGTGTTTGCAGTCTGGTTTTGTGGCACCGGAAGGAGTGCGGTCACTGACGCACCCGATACCGAAGGAAATCTTGCAACCAGCTCCTCTGCGGCAGGCTTTAGTTCAGCCTCCGATTTTGCCTGTACTATATAGATGGCGTCATTAAAACTCGGGTCGCTTTTGGCTAGGAGCATCTGACCGCGAAACGCTGCGCTCGACGAGGGCTGGAAATTATTTAAATCCGGCGAATAGGCGCTCTGCGGATTACTCAGCAACAGCCAAACCGCAGGAACTGCCAGGATCAACGCCCCCATCAAAATCGCACGCCCACGCCGTGTCATCACAGAGGCAATGCGATCCCCTGCTTTTTCAATGAGCGGCAAAGTCACAGGTGGCTTTCTACTCCAGGCGGCAGGAAGCAGCCAAGTCGCCAGCCAAGCAGAGGTCAGCAAACCTGAAGTGACCAGTATCGAAAGCTGTCGCAACCCCGGCATGGAAGAGAAAGCCAGGACCAAAAACGCCGCCGAGGTCGCCCCCGCGCTAAACCAGATTCCACGACAAAGCCGCGCCCACAACGCACGATCATCCCGAAACGAGGATGCATAATGGTGATAAACGAGGATGCTGTAATCCATACTGATGCCGAGCAGGATGCTGGCAAATCCCATGCTGATGACATTGAGCGTGCCGTTGCTGACGCGAGCTACAATCAAGCCGACGCCCAGTGAAAGAAACTGTCCTAGAAGAATCCAACCCAACGGACGAAATGTCCGGTAAAACGCCCAAAACGCCGCACTCACCAGAACGACAGCAATACTCATCATGAGCAGCATGTCCTGTCTCATCCGGGTGGAAATTTCCGCAGTAAAAGCAGGACGCCCCGTGAGTAGTAGACGGTTTTCACCCGGCAAAGCCTTCTGCACTGCATCTCGAATTTCGTCGCAAAACGCAGCACAGGTGTAGAAGTCCAACAGCACATGGCGCGACTTGATTTTCAGCGCATTTTGTGGGCGTTCGCTCATTTGACCGGCTATGAACGATCCTTTATTTTCCTGCTCCGATTCCTCTCCGAGAACATCAATCAGTCCCAAAGGATCGAACTGACGCTTCTGCATTTCCTCCGCATCCAGCGCACCTGCGAGCACCTCGGGCAATTCCTCAAGCTGCTGTTTCACCCGCGCGGGCTGAAGCGCTGCCACCACTTTCGCAAATTGATCTGACGGAAGATTCCAGACCATCCACGCCATCAGCTCCGGAGCCGACTCCATCATCTCTTCCCCCGGCACGCTCACTTTTTCCACATCGGCAAGCCCAGCCAGAGCCGGGCGCAATTTCCGAAAAGCATCCTCCCGTTCCTGGGGAGACATCTTTTCATCGGCCACAAGAAAGACCTCTTGTTCACTCGCAAAATGCTTTTGAAAAGTATCGAGCCCTCGGACGCTCGGCAGGCTCTGCGGGAGTAAAGTCAGCAGCTCGGTTTCCAGTCTGATCGTGCACCCCGCCCAGACTCCCATCACCAGCAGCAGCCCGATCACGAGAATCCTCGGCAACCAAGGCGGCAGGGGTGATGAATGATGCGTTCCGTTTTCCATTTGGATATCTCTTACTCTTTGTCTTGCTCTTGATCTTGATCTTTTAAAGCAAAGTTGATGGTTGATAGTTCATTGTTGATAGGGGGGCTGCAGACGATGAATGAGGACCGCTTTTTCTTAAATCTTAACACTGAAAACTCGGCTACTGAAAAGGAGTAAGATCAAGAGCAAGACAAAGAGTAAGAGACGCCTCTCCCTTCCTCCTTTTACCTTCTTCAGACCCTACACCCCATGGTGAGGAGCACATTCCCCCATAAAGCCTGATCTGCGGTCTGGATCGTGAGGATATGATCCGGTGAATCGACGTGCTCGTAAAAATCCCATTTCAGAATGGGCTCCAGCGTGAGCTTCGCACCCGATTCGCTGATTACCCCGCGAAACTCTTCCCAGACCGGCGGTTCCCCAAGCTGAGCGTAGGAATCGTCCGGCGGAATCCCCATCGTGTTCACGTGATCAATCGGCAGCGCACTCAGCAGCGCCTTCAATACCTGCGCAACCGTCGGCACGCCGGGGATGAGTTGAAGGCTGACAAGCTCCGCATTCGGCCCCTTTTTCGTCGCAGCGGGGTAGTTTCCGTCGGCGATGAGAATTTTAGAATGGTGCCCGCCACGCGCGACAATGCGCAGGATGTCAGGATGAAGAAGGGTGGTCTTGAGCATAGGTTCAGCACCAGTTGATGGTTGATAGTTGATGGTTGATAGGAGCAGCAGACGCAGGGTGAATCACTGCCGTTATTTAAAACTCGCCCATTGAAGCGTCGTTCGATGCTTTGATGTGCTTGTTAAAGCTGGAAATGGTCTGCTGCGCTGCAGTCGCAGAATCCGGCAGTGCAAGCACCTCGGCCGAGAGATAACCGGTATATCTAGCTTCCTGTAATGCCTGAACGATTGGGGCGATGTTTGTGTGGCCAAACCCGATTGCGCGACGATTCGAGTCCGCGAAGTGAACGTGTCCGATCATGCTTCCCGCCTCCTGAATCGCGTCCACCAGCGAGCTTTCCTCAATATTCATATGATAGAGATCCGCTAGAATACGAACGCCTTTCGTCTTGAGCGTCTTCAGCCATGTAGCGGTGTCGCCAAGCCGGTTGAAGAGATTGGTCTCATAGCGGTTCAGCGGCTCATAAATCAAAAATGTATGGTGAGCAATCGCCAGCTCACCCAGCCCCTCCAGCGCCTCCCCCAGCCACACTAGTGCCTGCTCTCTCGTCACGTCTCCCTCCCAGCGTCCCTGCATGGAGCCGATGATAGTCGGCGCACCAAACCCGCCTGCCAGTTCGATAGTGGAACGGATAAACTCCCGCGCTGCCTTCCGGTTCTCGGGGTCTGGACTGGTCAGCGACAGCTTATGCAGCACCCAGCCTGCGCCGGTGCCAATTGCCGCGATCTTCAACTTGTGGTGATCCAGTAGATTTTGCACTTCCGCAATATCCAGCGCGTTGGGCGCTGGGGGGAATATCTCGATGGCATCAAAGCCCAGCGCAGCCGCGCGCTCGCAGGCATCGGCAAGACCATCCCAAAACACAAATGGGCCACCTTTGGCTTGAGGAACGAGGGAGACTGTTATTGAGGAAAGCATGGGTGGAGAAAGAAAGATGGATGAGGGATGAAAGAAAAATATTACTGCGGAATGAATTTACCGTCCACGAGCTCGATGACGCGCCCCATGCGTTGCGCAAGCTCGGGTGCGTGGGTGACCATGATTACCGTGATGGATTGAGTGCGGTTAATTTCCACCAAAAGATCCACGAGCTTGATGGCGTTTGCCCGGTCTAGCGCCCCCGTGGGCTCGTCGGCTAGAAGGATTTTGGGTTCATTGATCAGTGCTCGCGCAACAGCCACCCTCTGACGTTCTCCTCCAGACAATTCCCCCGGACGATGCTGAAGGCGATGACTCATCCCCACCGCTTCCAACAGTTGTTCGGCGCGTAACTGTCCTTTCGAGCTTCTCGCGCGGTTGCTGGCGAGTGTTGGAATCAGCACATTTTCCAGCACCGTGCATTGAGGCAGCAAATGGTGAAGCTGAAACACAAAGCCGACGATTTCATTCCGGTAGGCGGCAACCTCCTTTTCATCCAGCTTCGATGGCTCGCAGCCAGCCACTCTCAGCGTTCCAGAATCCGGCTTATCCAGCGCTCCGATCAAATTCAATAAGGTGCTTTTTCCACACCCGCTTGGACCGGCTATAGCGACAGTCTCCCCCTCTTTAATCTCCAAGTCCGCGTCTTTCAGCACATGCACCCGATCTCCGCCAGCAGGCGGGCCAAACGTCTTGGTGATCAGACGTGCCTCGACTAGCAAAGTTGGTGATTCCTCGCTCATTCTTTAATCCACCGTTTTGCCTTCAACTCATAACGCGGAAGCGACCCTGGAGGAACCACTTCGACGGAAACCCGCAGGGTGAATGTGATTTCAAAAGCCTTCTCGATAACCTGCGCAAAGCGCGGCTCGGTGCTTTCGATTTCCAACGCTATTTCCGGCATGGATTTACGCTGCTGCACCGTCACCCGATATTCCGCAGCTGAGTGCTGTCGGATCAGCGCATCCACCGCAGAGGGATAAACATTCACTCCGCGAATCACCACCATGTCGTCCACACGACCGATAATCCCCCCATCCAAAACAAACCCATATGCCTTTTTACGCTTCACCAAATCGCCAGTTCGGTAGCGCAACAGCGGCCAGGCATGCCTGCCGAGCGGCGTGAGCACTAGCTCCCCAATCTCGCCGACATCCGCCTGCTGGGTAGTGATCGGATCGATGATCTCCGCAAAATAAGACTCCTCGATAATATGGAGTGTATCCGACTCTCCGAGGCGCTGATACGCAACCGGCCCGGTCTCGGTCATCCCGTAATGATCGAAAACGACTGCGCCATTCCATGCGACAGAGATCCGCTCACGCACCGCTGCAATAGACCCACCTGGTTCGCCCGCGACGATAATTTTCCGGACCGGAGAATCATGCATCGAGCGTCCTTCCTTCTGGGCCACTTCGGCCAGATGCAGCGCATAAGTCGGCGTGCAGCACAGCACGCTGGTCTTGTTTTTAAAAATCGCTTCCAGGCGCGCCGCACTGCTGAGTCCTCCGCCAGGAATGGAAAGATAGCCGCAACGCACGGACGCTTCATAGGCTGTCCAAAAGCCGAGAAACGGACCGAACGAAAACGCAAAATAAACTCGGTCTCCTTTATCCAGCCCGGCGGCAGCATACACACCAGCCCAGTTCATCAGCATCCAGTCCCAGCTTTCATTGGTGTCTAGCACTGGGAGTGGTGCCGCAGAAGTCCCGCTTGTCTGACAAAACCGCGTGTAGCGCTCGAGCGGATAAGTCAGGTTCGATCCGTAAGGCGGATGTGCAGCAAAGTCCGCAACCAGTTCAGCCTTTGTCGTAAAAGGCACCAGGTCGCAGAAGTCATCTATCGTATTGATCTCTCCAATCCCTTCGATGCGCTTCTTTTGAAATTCGCAGGCAGGAGCCACACTCGTCAGCAATGTGTATAAAGCGTTAAACTGGCTCATTGCTCGGATGAAGACTATTCAGCCTTCGGTGCGTCCTTACTTTCAATCGCGGCTGGTGGTTTCGGAGGGGGCGCATCCGGCTTATAAAGTGCAACAAGACTTCCCCCTAGCGCCGCGAGCGCGATTCCAAACCAGAATTGCCACTTAATCGCACCCAATCCGTTCTCAGGTGGATGTGAGATCATGGAGACGAATGCGTTTACGATGGGCGCACCTGCAAAGATGATCGACATCACCACCGGAACGTAAGCTGCCTTCGGCTGGGGAGCCGCACCAAACGCCAGTAAAACGCCAAACGCGCCGATGGCTCCGACGATACCGGCAATGAGTGACCATGTTTTGCCTGCAGCCGGATAGGAAAAGAAATTCGTCGAAGCTCCATTCATCCGCAACATCACCAGTGGCGCAATGACGGCGACCAGCACGTAAGCGATCCCGACAAACAGAAACGCCTTATAGCGTCCATTCGCCATGTCTTGCATCCCCATCTGCCCTTTGTGGAGATACACCCCATAGACGCCCCAGGAAACAACGGTCAGAAAAGCAAAGATCAGCCAGGTCATGGATTTTGTATTGGGTTTGGACATTGAGGAAAGCGCGACATGGGTTACCTGACTGATACGAGCGAGGAAATCAGTTCAGCCGGTGCGACTTCGAAAGAGTTGCGGATCGCCTCAGGAATAGTGATCGCAGCGAGGTTCCCTGTGCTTTTATCCACCGTGGTGCATACCGTGGTAAATCCACCGCGAGCCACCTCCTGACGCGTTCCATTCTCCATTTTCCAAAAGCGAAATGCATAACGGATGCTGCGGGAACGAATCTCCAGAACCAGAAGCTGAATCTCCACCTCGTCTTCAAATCGTAAAGGACGTAAAAACTCACAGGATGCGCTCACCCTAGGCCAGCCTACCGCGCCCGATTCCGTCTCCGTATGAATGGAAAATCCGAGAGACCGGAAGAAAGCATGCTCGGTATTTTCCATCATGCGGAAGAAATTCGCGAAATGGGCTATCCCAGCCATGTCGGTTTCCGCGAACTCAATACGCCGAGTCATTCGATATTCGTAGGGCATTATCCCCCACCTTATTGGACGAAATATGAAAAGCTCAAGCGTGTCTTTTACCTCAGACGTCTAAGATGCAGCTAAAAAACTTTCAGGAAGGCAGGACTTCATGAAGTCAGGGTGCGGATGCCTGGAGAAGTCGACATGCTAGCGTTTGAGTTTCAGGCCACGCCCCGGCCTGTTACTCGACGCGATAATCGCGTGTGATTTTGGCGAGATAAAATGTGGAGAAGGCGGGTGTATTTTCTAATTGGGAGCGGGGGATTTTCAAGGGGGAGCTGAGGATGATTTCGGCCGGGAAGTGCGCGGGCCACAAAGGGGAGGGTGAGCTTGGAGGAGGCGGATGGGCT
>Ga0105047_10007253_pt1 | contig 18720 bp, 12 predicted proteins | sample MAT04_FD_78384 | JGI IMG/M metagenome (GOLD analysis project Ga0105047, IMG submission 78384) | Freshwater microbial communities from Lake Fryxell liftoff mats and glacier meltwater in Antarctica - MAT-04 (megahit assembly) | ecosystem: Environmental > Aquatic > Freshwater > Ice > Liftoff... | reverse complement strand
TTGAAAGAAGCGATCCGCCTGTGCGTAACGGGGGAAATCCGCGACGCCAAGACGATCGCCTCGCTGTTGCTCTGGGAGAAGATCCTCGCGGGGCGCTGATTCACTTCACCAACGGCTTTGCCAAGAACTCCTCGAAGGCTTTCGCATCGTTGATTTTGCCTTCCGAATAAACGCCCACGACTTTCGCCCCGGTCTGGGTCGGTTCAAAGATCGCATACAACGGGAGTTGCTCGGTGCCGAAGGCTTCCTTTTGAAATTTCAAATTCCCTTCCTTCGCCTCTGCGTTGCGTTCGGCCAAGCCCGGCTTCACCGTATAAAATTCGGCCGGGACGACGTCTGTGTACATCTGCACGAGGACGTACTGTTCGAGCAGTTTGCGGAACTTCGGGAAGACATCGCGCTCGTTGGCTTTGCAGTTCGAACAAGTCACGCCCGTGAAGTCGACGAACACTAACTTCTTGTCGGCGCGAGCCTTGGCGATTGCGTCGGGCAGATCGGCGCTCCACGGCAACTCGGCGCTGCCGCTGGCCGGTTCGGGGAGCAAGAAGGCATCGACCCACGCGAAGACGACGCCACCGGGGCGCTGGCCTTGGCCTTCGTTGTTCTTGAACAACCCCGGCGTGAGGTAGAGGCCGAAGCCGAGGAACAGCATCGCAAAAATCAACCGGGGGACGCCTAGGCTCGACTTCTCTTCGTCGTGCGGCAGTCGGAAGACGCCGAGGAGGTACAACCCGGTAGCGAGGGCGACGATCACCCAACCCGCAAGAACCAAATCATAGGTGAAGTAGGTCGGCTGATCGCTCCAGCGGAGTTCGGCGGTGCGGAAGAACTTGAGTGCCGCCGCGACTTCGAGGAAGCCCATCACGGCTTTGATGGTATCCATCCAGCCGCCCGACTTCGGCAGCTTCTTCAAGAGACTCGGGAACAAGGCGAGCACGAAAAACGGCAGCGCGAAGGCACCGGCGAACGTCAAACCGGCGAGGAGCAATTCGAATTGGGTGTATTGCCCGGAGGAGGCCATGCCGGCGAAACCGCCGAGGAACGGGGCGACGCACGTGAAGCTGACAATGCTGAAAGCGATGGCCCCAAACACCGTGCCGAACAGGCCGCCCTGCTTGCGCTTGCTCTCGGCGGCCCGCAGTAGAAAGTTCGGCAGCGTGAGGTTGTACATGCCGAGCAGGCTGAGGGCGAAGACGATGAACAACCCGCCCAAGAATAGGTTCATCCAAGGGTCGACCGAAAGGGCGCGGAAGACGCTGAGCAGGAACACGGCCGACAGGCCGAGGACGACGACGATGGTGCCGCAGTAGACCCCGGCGAGTTTGGCGGCGCCGGCGGTGCTCTGGTTGCTCTGCTTCAAAAACAGACTGACGGTGATGGGGATCATCGGGAAGACGCAGGGCGTCGCCAGCGATACGAGGCCCCAGAACGCGGCGGTGAGCAATAGCGCCGCGAGGCCCCCTTCGCGTTCGACCTTTTGCTTTTCCATCGAGGCGAAGAGCGCGTCGAGTTTCGCGCGGTACTCCGCGAGCGGCAGGTGTTTCTTTTTCACGACGCCCGTGGAGGGGGCGTCTTTCATCGGTACCGGCGCCTTGAAGCCTTCGACGAGCTGTTTCAGTTCGGCGCGGTATTCGGCGGGCACGTCCTCGGCCTTGGCTTCATCGACCTCGATGAACAACTTCGGGAAGTTATCCGCGTTGGCGTTCACGCAAACATTCGCGCAGATTTGAACCGCGAAGCCTTCGAACGAGACCGCTTGTCGCCCCGGCTTCGCGGTGGGCGACACGACGGCTTTGAGGAGCCACGTCGCCTGTTTGAGGTAAACGGACTCGGTGGAGCCGAGTTCCGTCTTGGCCCCGTCCGGATCGGTTACGGGACCGACGACGTACAGCGCGCGATCTTGGGGCGCTTCGGTCGGCGGCGGCTTGACCACGACTTTCCCGCTGCTGGTGGGGTACGTGTGCCAGCCCCGCTTCGTCGGTTTGATCGTGAATTTCAAATCGACGACTTGGCCCCGCTTCGCTTTGGCCGGGGTGATCTCCGCTGTGATCTCACCAACATCCGAAATGCCATCGGCATGCACAATCGCCGGGAGGGCTAAAGCGATCGCGAGAGCGAAGAGGATCATGCGCATCGGAGTGGCTCGCTAAGGTTTACCGCTCGGCGGTCATTTGTCTTTCATCGCCTTCTCGACTTCGGCCGTGTACTTCTTGTCCACCGCAACCGACGGGCCGTCGAGGACTTTGAACGACGCCTCCGGCGTCAGAGTCTTGGGCGGGAAGCAGGAGTCTTTGTCGCAGACGCTGAGAATGAATTTCGGTATCGTCGCGGTCGCCGCACCGGCCTGCGCTTTCGGCGAAACGACGGCCTTGCGTTCGTACACCACCTTGCCGTGGTAGTAGTTCAACGCCTTGATCCCCAGAAGCGGCTCGGACTTCGACTCGGGCTGCGGAGGATCGAGCGCTTCGCCGACGAAGATCAACGAACCCGCTTCCGGGAAGTCGATCTTGTTCACCATCCCTTCCGCGAGTTTGTCCGGCTGCACGAGCGGGTAAGTGTGAAAGCCCTTGGCCAGCGTGACGGTCAATTTGAAAGTCACGACTTGCCCCGGCTTGGCTTCGGCCGGCTCGATGCTGGCTTCGACCTTTTCGACGCCCTTGGGTAGCGCCGGCTTATCGGCGGCGTAGGCCATCGGGGTCAGGAGCAGAAGGGCTGTGAGTATCCGGGGCAGCATCAATGTCTCCGAGTAGGCGATTGCAAATTTCGTTACTGAGTACTTTCACCAGAGCACTGATAGCTGTCTAACTTGAATCCGTTGTCAGTATTCGGATGGCAGTTGTCAGTCCGGCCCGCATCTACTTCTTATCAACCTTCGGCTGCCATTCCTTTTGTGGCGGCGGCGGCTCGACGCCCGTCAACGGCAGTGTCGTCACCTTCAGCGTCTTCAGATCCACAACGCGGATGCGGTGGGCGTTCGTATCGGCGACGTACAACTTCCCGGCCGCGATGCTCATGCCTGCGGGTTCGTTGAAGAGTTCTTTGTCGCCCGGTTCGCCGGTCACGGCGAGCGTCTTGCATTCGGTCGTCTTCGGGTCGAGCAGCTTCAACTTACTGTTGTAGGTGTCGGCGATGATGACCTTACCGTCGTGGGCAAGAACGCCGAGTGCGTGCTGGATGCGAACGTCCTTGCCGGTGCCGTCTTTGTCGCCGAACTCGAAGAGGCCTTCGCCGATCAGGGTTTCGACCCGGCCGTTGCCGTCGAGGGAAAGCTTGCGGATCGCGCTGACTTCCGAATCGGCGACATAGAGGAACTTGCCGTCGCTCGTCAGGCCCGATGGCTGGGCGAAGCGACTGGCGTAGAGCGGACCATCTTTGATGTTTTCGCCGCCGTCCCCTGCGTAGACTTGAATCTTGTTGTCCTTGAGGTCGTAGGCCCAAAGTTGGTGGTGCCCGGCCATCGCGATGAACAGCGTGTCGCCGACTTTGAGCAGATCCCACGGGCTGTTCAAACCGGTTTTCAGCGGGTCGGCCGGAGTATCGGTGAAGCGCGACCTCGAGTCTTGCTGGCCGGTGCCCGCAAACATTTTGACCACGCCGGTCTTGAGGTTCGCCGCACGGATGCTGTGATTCTTGCGGTCGGCGATGTAGAGCCAGTCTCCATCGAGTGCCAAGCCTTGCGGGTCGTCGAATTGGGCGTCGGCGAACGTGCCCTCTTTATAACCGGGGGTGCCGCTGCCGATGATTCCGAGTTTCTTGCCATCGAGATCGGTGATGACGACGCGGTGGTGCGTGCTATCGGCGATGAAGAGTCGCTTGCCCGGAGCGTCGGCGTAGATTTTGCCGGGGAAGAAGAGGGGCGTGTCGCCTTTCTCGCGGAAGCGGACGAGGTCGAAGCGGATCGGCTTTTCGTTGAGGGTTTTCTTCTTCTTGCCGTCTTCGATGAGCTTCGCGATGACCTTGTCGAGCGTTTCGTAATTGCCCTCGCCGGAGGTGGCCCCGACGATGTTGCCGGCGGTGTCGACGACGACGAGGGTCGGCCACGAACTCACGCCGTATTTATCCCAGATTTTGTGGTCGCCGTCGTTCACGACGGGGTGGGCAATCTCGTAGCGCAGAATGGCTTTGCGGATGTTCTTCGTTTCTTTTTCGCTATCGAATTTGGCGCTATGGACGCCGATGACCACGACTTCGTTCGGGTATTTCTTTTCGAGCTTGGCCAAATCGGGCAGTGTGTGGATGCAGTTGATGCAGCAGAGCGTCCAGAAATCGAGCAGGACGATCTTCCCCTTCAAATCCTTCATCGTGATCGGCCCGGCCGTGTTGAGCCAGTCCATCTTCTCGGGGAACTCGGGGGCCGGTTGATCCTCGTCCGGCTTCGCCTTCGGCGTATCGTCGGGCTTGACCTTCACTTGGGCGCCGCTGCCGGTCGGCATGCAGGCGCCGATCGCGAACAGCACAAGCAGACTGGCGAGGAGTGTCGGCCAGAACCAAGGGCGGGTGCGGGAAGCGTCCAGCGGGAACGTCATCAGCGGTCTCCGGTGCAGCCGGGGGAATCCTTCTATCATACCGGTTGAAAAGGGGAAACTAAAGGTGCGTTCACCGCGCGACGGGGGACGCTGCAAATTTAATCGGGGCAGCACTCCGTTTTCGAATCGCGGACGCTGTTGCAGCGGTGGCGACAGCCGACCATTGCGAAGAGAGACGCGGCGACCAAAAAGGCGAGGGCGAAGCGTTTGATCGACACGGGGATTCTCCGGGGTGTTGGGCTCTGGAATCGGACGGCGAATTTTAGCGCGGCGTTGCGCAATCCGCAAAGAATCCGGATGGAATTGCGACCCGGAATACGCCGGCCGCACCGGTCGGGCGAAATGGGCGAACGGGGCCGATTATGTCGCCGATCCTATTCGTTCGCCTCGTCCGCTTCCCCACGCGGCGGTAATTCCGCGGCGGGCAGATCGGGCAAACCCAATGTGACTCGGACGGCCCGCACCCGGTTCATCAAATAGACCCGCGTCCGCAGGTGATCGCCGAGCAATTCCGCCGGCACCGGCTCCGCGACCGACATTCCGACGACCATCTTGCGGCGGAAATCCATCCGCTTGTTCTTCGTGGGTGGGCCGTTGAAGTACGAGCACCACGCCCCCCAGCCCCCTTCGACCCAACAGGCCACCACCGGCGTGTCGGGGCGATCTTTCAAAATCTGCCAGACCCCCTGACCGAAGCGGCGCAACGGTATTTCTTCCTTGCGGCGCAAGTATCCCTCGGGGAAGAGCATGACGCATTCACCACGATCCAACGCCGCGATGGCGAGCTTGAGTTCCGGCGCTTCCCGGCGCATCGGCGACTCGGGGACCACGATGACGCGGAAAATGTACTTCAACAGCGGCCGGATGAACCAGATGGAGTAGAAGCGGGCCGTCATCATCGGCGTCCCCGGTCGCGGCAGCGCCTTTGAAACGAACAGCGGATCGAACCAACAGGCGTGATTGCCGATGACGAGCACCGGCCCGACCGAAGGGATTTTACTCAAGCCCGGTCCGCCGCGGCGGATGGCGTAGGCGACGGTCAGAGGCATCTCGAAGAAGATTTCCGTGGCGGCGCGGTACAGAGTCGCCCAGCTCCACAGGGCGAGGAGCATAGCGGCGAGCGGGGCGGAATATCGGCAGAGGGAATCGGTAACCGCGATGTCGTAGTTCGGGAGGTGCGCCGAGAACTGGTTGTAAAAAATTGCGGCGACGAGTGTGACGAACAACACGAACCCTTTCAGATTCGCCAGCCGGTGTTGAACCGCGAGTGGAAGACGAGCGAACGGGAACGATGCCACGTGCCAGAAGAGGGCGAGGAAGCCGACGCTCGATAGGAACCCGGCGAGCGCCCCGAGAGTCGCCGAATTCGGTCCGTCCGCGGCGGTCATCGCCAAAACGACGGCGAGTACCGGGGACGCCCACGCGGCCAATCCGGTGGTGCGGAAGCGCGTCGTCCAACCCCAGAGCGATGCGCCGACGAGAATCCCGGCGAGCGAGCCGAGTTGCACCCAACGGTAATACTCCACTCCGACCGTCGGACTGAGCAGAGACGCCTGCAGCACGAAGACGACCGTCAAATTCAGCAGATACGCGATGGCCGCGGCCCAGACGGGGCGGACGGAATAAGTCGGCTCGGGCGGGGCGGTGGCTTCGGTCATGGTTCACCGGAGTCGGGGGAAGTGGAATTCTACGAACGGAAGATAATTCGCCCGGCGGCGCTCTGCGCACTAGGCTTCGGCATGACTCGACGCACCGTCCCGCTCGTTCTCGCTCTCCTCGTCGCTCTCGCGGCGCTCGGCATACTGTTCGCCCCGCACTTCGGGGATGCCGCCGTGCTGCGCCCCTTCGATTACCTGCAATACCAGAGCGCCGGCCGGGCCACGCTCGCGGGGCAAAACCCGTACGACGGCCGCGTGCTCTATCCGATTCAGCAAGAGATCGGCACGGACTGGGCCGACCCGGTGATGATGTGGAACCCGCCGTGGACGCTGCCGCTGGCGCTCCCCCTCGGGGCGATGCACTGGCGTCTCGGACAGTTGCTCTGGTTCGCGCTGAACTTCGCGGCGGTCGTCGGTTCCGCCTGGCTCCTGTGGCGGATCTTCGCCGGCCCGCGCGAACGCTCATGGCTGGTGTTCGCTTTGGCCCTCGGCTTCGCCCCGACGCTGTTTCTGCTGCTGCTCGGGCAGATTTCCGGATTACTTCTGTTCGGCCTCACGGGCTTCCTCTGGGCCGTTCGGAACGAGCGTTACGCTTTGGCCGGTTGCTGCGCGGCGCTCACGGCGATCAAGCCGCATTTGTTCGTGCCCTTCGCCATGCTGCTGCTGCTGGAAGCGATTCACAAGTGCCAATATCGGCGAACGATTCTGGCGGGCGGATTGACACTCGCCGTGTGTGGACTGATTCCCCTGGCGTGGAATCCGGACGTCTGGAGCCAATACCTCGAGGCGACCGGCGCCGGGGCCGCGGCGTCGCACAACACCATCCATGAATGGGTCCACCCGACGCTCGGATACGCCATCCGCCAAGCGCTGCCGGGCGAACCGTTCCGCACGATGTTTCTGCCGCTGCTCGCGGTGCTGCCGTTGGTGGCGATCCACTGGTATCGCCGCCGGGCCGATTGGAAGTGGACGGTGGAACTCCCTCGGGTCGTGATCGCATCGTTGCTCGCGGCGCCTTACGGCGCGTGGGGATTCGACCTCGTCGTCCTGCTGATTCCGGTCGTGCAAGCGGCCGTGTGGCTCGTGCCCCACCGGGCGTTGGCGATCCGATTCGCCATCGCGTTCGGCACGTTGAACCTGCTCGCGCTGCTGACGCTACTGCGGGAAAACTCGATGACGAACCCTTGGTTCGCCCCGGCCATCGCTGTCGGCTACTTGGCCGTCGGCGCGAGTTTGCAACCGCGGACGAGCACGCGGCCCGATGCGGTGGCCGCATGACGCCGCGCCGGCTGATTTCGATCCTCGCCCTCATCGCCCTTCTTTTCGGCGCCGGTGTGTCGATCCAACCGCTGTTGAACGATTCGAGCATTTGGCCGCCGGACGACTACGTGGAATATTGGGCGGCGGGCCGGTTGAACCTGCGTGGGCAGAATCCGTATTCGCCGGAGTTGCTCTTGCCCATGGAGCGCGCCGCCGGCCGCGACACCGACGAAGCCATCATGATGTGGAACCCGCCCTGGACGCTCAGCGCGGCGATGCCGCTCGGGGCGCTGCCGGCGCGGGCGGGGCAGTTCGTTTGGCTTTTTTTGCAGGCGGGCTGTTTGGTGGCGGCGGCGTGGATGTTGCGACCCGGCGAGCCGACCCGCGTGAGCGGGCGGGTGAATCCGGTTCTCGTTTCGTATCCGGATGTTCGGAACCACACGCCCGCTCACGCGGATCGGCTCGCCGGGTTGCTCACCTTCGCCTTCGTCCCGACGCTATTCCTCCTGCAATCGGGGCAAATCGCAGGCCTAATCGTCCTCGGTGCCGCGCTGTTCGTCGTATGCGTCCGGCACGGTTACCCGATGTTCGCCGGCGTCGCCGCCGTGCTCATCGCCATCAAACCGCACCTCGCCTACTTGCTCTGGCTCGCGGTGGCACTCGACGCCATCCAGCACCGCCGCTACCGGATCGTGTTCGGGGGAATCCTCGGCGGAATCGTCTTCACGCTGATCCCGATGGCTTTCAATCCCGATGTCTGGTCGCACTATTTTGCCGCCTACCGCGATCACCCGCCGACGCAGTGGGTCTCTTTGACGCTCGGAACTTTCCTGCGTTTCGCCCTCGGCGAACGGCATTTCTGGTTGCAGTTCGTACCGATGCTGTTGGGTATCGGGTGGTTCATTCGCCATTGGCGGGCGCACGCGCAACACTGGAACTGGGCCGAGCAAATGCCGGCGATCTTGCTCGTATCGTTCGCGACCGCTCCCTACGGCGCTTGGCACTTCGACCTCGTGCTGCTGCTGATCCCGATCTGGCACTTGGCCGCCATCTTGATGGGACGACGCCGTTGGATTGCGTTCGGCCTCTTCGCGGGGGCCAACACCGCGATGCTCGCGCTGAACGCCGCGGGCGTCTGGTCCTACGCCTACGCCTGGGTCGCGCCGCTGGTGCTGGTGTCCTACTTCGGCCTGCGGCTCCCGGGTCGTGCGGCGGTGCCGAGGATAGTGCCCGCATGAAAATTCTCTGGCCCGGTCCGGTGCTGTTCGTCTTGTTCTGGCTGGCGTTGCTTTCCGTCGGTTCGCGCTTCCTCCGCGACCCGGGGATGTTCTGGCACACCGTCTGCGGCGACAAGATTTTGAACGAGGGCTTCTTCGACCGCGACCCCTTTACCTTCACCCGGGACGGCGTACGCTGGATCCCGCACCAATGGCTCGGCGAAGTGGCGATGGCCGGCGCCCACCGCATCGGAGGGTTCGACTCACTCTTGGTCGGCGCCGCCGCCATCGTCGCCGGACTGTTCGCATGGTTCGCGTCGGAACTGATCCGCACCGGCTTGCACCCGATCTTCGCCGTCGGCGTCACGCTGCTGGCGCTCGCCGCCGCGAGCACGCACTTCCACGTCCGCCCGCACCTGTTCACGATGGTCGGCATGGCCGTCACGATGCGGGCGATTTCGGCGTTCGAAAATGGCCGGGCGAATCCGCGTGCGCTCGTTTGGCTCGTCCCCTTCTATTGGATCTGGGCGAACACCCACGGCGGGATGCTCGGCGGCTTGGCGACCCTCGGCTTCGCGTTCGCCGGTTGGCTCGTGTGGCTTGCCGTCGGGTGGCCGAGCCCGATCCGCAACGCCCGCACGGTCATCGGGCTATCAGCCGTGGGAATCGCCTGCGCCTTGGCGGCGTTCGTCACGCCCTACGGTGCGGGGATCTTCGAAACGTGGATCTTCATCAACAACGGCATGCCCCGACTGCCCGAGATCATTCTCGAACACGCCCGGCTCGATGTCGCCGACCCGCGCGCTTGGCCGTTGCTCGCCTTGGCCGCGCTCTATGTGGTTCTGCTCGCGGGGACATTCCCGAATCGCCCCCGCGTCGGTTGGTTGCTCCCGTTGTTTTGGTTGATCCAAGCCTGCTTGCGCGTCCGCCACGGCTCCCTCTTCGCCATCGTCGGCATGGTCGCGATCATCGATCTTTGGCCGCACACTCGCTACGCGATCTGGCTGGCGAAGCGCCGGCCCGACGTGTACGAGCCGAAGGGGCCGACTCCCGGCACCGCGCGGGGGATCCTGCTCACCGCCTGCGTCGGCTTGGCGATTGCATTCGCGCTGCAAACCGCGCGGGTGCCGGCCCCGCTCGTCGGCACCGGATGCGCGAAACTCGACCCCGCCCTCTGGCCGACTGAGGCACTCGACGAGTTGAAGTCGCATGAACCGAAATCGCCCGGCGCAGGGAAGAAAATCTTCTGCGAGTACATCTACGGGGGCTTCCTCGAGTGCCACTGCCCCGGCTACCGCGTGTTCGTGGATGACCGCTGCGAACTCTTCGGTGACGGCTGGCTCGTCGATTTCGTGAATGCGGAGAACACCGGCACGGCCGAGGCGATGGCGCGCTGGCAAGCCGAGTACGGCCGATTCGACTTCGCCCTGACGGCGAACCCCTCCGGCTACGGCGACTACTTCGAACAACGCCCCGGCGAATGGGAAATGGTCACGAAGACCGAGCGCGTGCGGTTCTTCGCGCGGCGGCGGTAAATCGGTCGCGCGTGGCGAGAGCCCCGTACAACAAGTTTCATGCCGATCTTGATGATCCTCCTGCTGGCGGCGGCCTGCCTGCCAGTGCCGTGGCCCCGGCCGTTCGAATCGCTCGGGGTCGGCGCCACCGCGTCGATCGCCGGGCTCTTCGTGCTGGGGTCGAGTCTGACTTCGGCCCTCGGCTGCGCCCGCGTCGTCCGGTTGATCCCGGAGGATCGCGGGGCGGCGGTCAGTCTCTATTACCGGCTTCGGCAGCGGGTCTCGCTTTTGAATCTTTGGGGTTCGGTGGCGCTTGTCTTCGGCGGTTGGGGTTGGGCGGTACGCGAGTCCGCGACCGACGCGCGCGGGCGGCTCACGCCCTTCGCCGAGGTTTTGGTACCGGGGCCGTATTTGGCGTTGCTGCTGGCGAGTTGGTTCATTTGGTTCTTCGCCGAGCGCGCCTTGCACCGGACCGGGATGCGGGCGCAGGCCTTCTGGAGCTTGCCGGCCTACGTCGCCCAGCAAGCCCGGCAGTTCGTGCTCCTTCTGTTCCTGCCGGTGCTCGTGATCGCCACCCAACAGACGATCTCCCGGTATTTCCCCGAACTCGCAGACTCGACGCCTTTTCAATTCGCCTCGGTGTTCGCCGCCTTCGGGTTGTTGTTGATTCTGCCGCTGTTCATCAAGCCGTTGCTCGGTTTAAAGCGGATGCCGGACGGACCGATCCGCGACCATTTGACCGCCGCGGCGGCGCGGTTGCGGTTCCACTGCCGGGACTGGCTCCTGTGGCCGACGCGCGGCCTCGTCGCCAACGCGATGATCGTCGGTGTGCTGCCGCGGGCACGGTTCGTCATCTTCACGGATCGCTTGTTGGAATCGCTCGACCCGCCCGAACTCGATGCCGTCGTCGGGCACGAAATCGGCCACGCCCGGCACGGGCACATCCCGTATTACTTCGCCTTTTTCGGTCTCAGTTCCCTCGTCGGCGGGACGCTCCTCACGCTCATCGAATCGTCGGCCGGATGGCCGGACGGGGTCGCCGAGTTCGGGTTGCTCATCGCGGTCGCCGGGTTGGGGGTCTACATTTTCTTCGTCTTTGGGTTCCTTTCGCGGCTCTGCGAGCGGCAAGCCGATTTGGTCGGCGTGCGAGCAGCGTCTTGCGCGGACCCGTATTGCGGCGGGCATTCCGAAGAGACGGTGTTGGCCGCAGGCGGCCGGGCGATCTGCCCCGCCGGGGTGCGCGCGATGGTTCGGGCGCTCGACATCGTGATGAACCTCAGCGGGCTCGATCGGCCGGAGCGCGGGTCGTGGAAGCAGTGGGCCGCGGCTTGGTGGAAGTCGTGGCAACACGGCCCGCCGTCGCACCGGATCGACTTCTTACTGTCGCTGATCGAACACCCGGAGCGGGCTGCGCGGCACGACCGCTACGCATTTCGCATCCGGCTGACGCTGATGCTGCTCTTGGTCGGGGCGCTGATCCTCGCGGCGACGGCCTTGGGTCGGGAGGAATTCGTCCGCCAGTTGTAGATTTCGTTTTTCTGCGAGGCGCCTCGATTCGCTTCGGGTAAACTATTTCCCTATCACTCCCAACACCGTCTACGGCACACGCCGGAGGCTTCTCCCCATGCCTCGGGTCAAAGCATTTCTGGACTGCCTCGGCCTCGCACTCTGCGACAAGGCCCGCAAACCCCTCACGGGCGTCGGCCGCTTCGGCGATTGCCTGCTCGACGTCGCCAAGGCCACCCTCGATTACTCCGCCAAGGAACTCTCGGCCGGTCAGTTGAAGGTGGCCCTCGCCGATCTCACGACGATCTCCGCCGAGGACTTTCAAGAGCGGCTGAAGAAACTGGTCGACGGATTGGCGCGCATCAACTCGATCCCGTTCCGGCAGGAATTGATCGACTACTTAACGCCAATGCCAGGGTTGGTGCGGCGCTTCCTCGCGCGGCCTTCCGACCCCTCCGGGGTGACGGCGCCCGACGGGTTGCAGATTTACAAAGCGGAAGATTTGCTGTTGTTCTTGCCGCCGCACGCGACACGGCTCCGGCCGGGCCAAGAGCCACCGGGCCTCGACAACTGGAAGCTTTCGGAGTTGCTCGGCTTCGGCGAAACCTCCGAGACATGGCTCGCCCACGACCCCGCCGCCACCGACGTTTCCCCAGTCGTTCTCAAGTTCCCCCTCGAAGAAGACACCATCGCCGCGGTGCACGAACAGCAGAAATTGTTCGTCGACGTGTTCACGTTGGCCGGTGAATCGGGGATCATCCCGCTCCAATCGGTCTTCCTCGAAACGAAACCGCCGGCACTCGAGTACGCCTACCTCACGGGATACGATCTCGCCTCGCTGATCTGGGATTGGAAGTGGAAGTACGACTCCGCTAAGCCCGAGGCGTCCCTGAAACTCTTGCGACGCATTTGCGACATCGTCGGCAAAGCCCACGCCAAGGGGATCGTCCACCGCAATTTGAAACCGAGCAACATCCGCCTGCACCCGACTGACGGCGGCAAGTTCACCGTCTGGATCTGCGACTACGGCTGGGGCCAGATTTCCTCGGCCCGCTCCCTCACGATGAACCGCTCCACGCCGCGGTCGGAACAGATCCGCTTGTCGTGGCGCGGGGCTTACTCGCCGCTTTACGCCTCTCCACAACAAACGCGGAAGGACGACCCCGATCCGCGCGACGACGTCTACGCCCTCGGCGTGATCTGGTATCAACTGCTGAAACGCGACCCGCACGCGGCGGCGCCGGTCGGCCACGAATGGGCCGAGGAATTCCGCACGGCCGGCGTCACCGATGCCCAAGCCCGACTGTTGAATGCGTGCCTCAGCACGCGGCCGGATAAACGCCCCGCGAGCGCCGTCGAACTCGGCGAGATGCTCGGCAACGTCCCGTCCGGCCCCGCACCGGCCACCGACGGCTCGAAGCTGATCTCGTTGAAGAATTCGGGCGAACAGGTCTACCTGGGTGGGCCCGGGTCCGGAGGAAGCAAACTCGCCGGTCCGAAATCGGGCGGTTCCCGCACGACCAAACTCGGGATGCCCGCGCTCCTCCACGTCGCGGCGGGTTCGCCGTCCCTCGGCTTCGGGGGCCTCCCGCGGCTTTTGAACAATTCCATCGGGATGACCTTCGCTCTCATCGCCCCCGGCCAGTTCCTGATGGGTTCGCCCGAAGGAGAAAGTGGCCGGCGCGAGCACGAGAATCCGCAGCACGAGGTGAGCATTTCGAAGCCGTTCTACTTCGGAGTTTTCACAGTCACACAGGGGCAGTACGAACGCGTGATCGGGAAGAACCCGGCGGCGTTCAACCGCAACCACCACGGGAGTTCGGATCACCCTGTGGAAACGCTGACATGGGACGCCGCCTCGCGATTCTGCGAGCGAATGACGAACTTGCCGGACGAACAGATCCACGGGCGGGTCTACCGTTTGCCGACCGAAGCGGAATGGGAGTACGCGTGCCGGGCCGGATCGACGGCCCCCTTCGCCTTCGGCGACAAGATCACGCCGAAGGAAGTGCATTACGCGGCCGTCGGGGCCTTCGGCAAATCCGGCGGGCAAGCGCGGACGGTGGCCGTCGGCACGCTGCCGCCGAACGCCTTCGGCCTCCACGATCTGCACGGTAATGTGCAAGAATGGGTGAACGACTGGTACGACGAATACTACTACTTCGACACCCCGGCCGCCGATCCGCCGGGGCCATTGACGGGGACGATGCGCGTCGTCCGCGGCGGTTGTTTCACGATGTTTGGCAACGACTGCCGCAGCGCAGCCCGCCGCAACCACGCTCCGAACAGCGCGAGCAACACCGTCGGCTTCCGGGTTGTGCTCGAAATCAACCGGTAATCGGCCCGACCCGCGAAGTCGGATTGGGCCGCCGGAGCGTTTTGAACTAGAATTCGCGTATCGACCTGCCGCCCTCCGAGATTCGCAGACATGCCCTCCGAATCGATTGCGTCATTCCTCGATCTGGCCCGTGAAAACAATCTGCTCGGCGGCGAAGATGTTGAGGCGCTGTTCCAGCAACCCGACGTGCCGCAGCAAAACCTCGCGGCTCTCTGCGAATTCTTGCAAAATCGGGGCGTCCTCACGGATTATCAAGCCGCGATGATCCGGGCCGGGAAGGGATACGAACTCAACTTCGCCGGTTACCCGATCCTCGGTGAACTCGGCCCTTGCCCTGGCGGCACCGCGTATAAGGGGATCCATCCCTCGCTGCGGACGCCGGTGGTCATCCGCCGACTTCGGACCGATTGGTTCGCCCCGGACGATAACGCGTCGGCGTACATCCAGCGCGCCCAAGACGCTGCCCCAGCGGTTCACCCCCACTTGGCCCACCTCCTCGATGCCGGCGTGGCGCGGGAAGAGCCGTTCGCCGTGCTCGAGCCGTTCGACAGCGCCGACCTCGAATCGCTCATCGGCGACATCGGCCCGATGCCCGCCGCGCTCGCGATCGAGTTTATCCGCCAAGCCGCATCGGCGTTGCAGATGGCCCACCTGCGCGGCTTCGCCCATGGCGACGTCCGCCCGGCGAATCTCCGGGCCGGCCCGCTCGTCACCTCGACACGCCCCCGCGCGGACGGTTCGCCACGGTACCGCCCCGCCCCAACGGCTACGATCAAACTCTTCGAACTCGGCCTCGTACCGAATCGACCCGCGACCGAAGGCGACCCATACCGCGCGCCCGAAGCGCGCGGCCCATCCCCCGAGGCGGACGTTTTCGCACTCGGCGGCACGCTCGCGTTCTTGCTGACGGGCAAACCGCCTGCCCCGGCCCTGATCCATAGCATCCGGCCCGACGTCCCGATGCCCCTCGTGGAATTAGCCGTCGAAATGATGTCCGCCGAACCGAATGCCCGCCCCACGGCTGCGGAAGTCCTCGGCAAGCTCGCCGCGATGTCGCCGGGGGTGATCCCTGCGGAGCTGAAGCCGTATCCGCTGCCGGAGTCATCGTCGATCCTTGGCGGCGGCGAATCGGAACATTTGGAAGTGACCGGGATCACCGAAGGGAGCGATGTCGATCTGGTCGAAGCCGCCGATGTCGAACTCGCGTCCGTCGCGGCCGAGACACTCCCTGCCGTAGGCAGTTGGCCGGCATACGAATCGTACCACCCGCCGGCGTTCGTGCCGACCGAGTTGCACACCCCGCAAGAATGGGGTGCGCCTGCGGCCTTCGACCCGCTCGCCGAGGATCGCGGCGGTAGCAGACCGAAGGCCCCGCGGGCGAGGCCCGATCGAAAGATTAACAAAACCAAGGTGCTGATCTGGGTCACGGTCGGATTGCTCCTGAACGCGCTGGCCCTCGGCATCTGGGCGGCGCTCGCGTTCGGCATCTTCGAGGGGTCGCCGAAAGCGGATCCGACCCAAGAACCGAAGGAACAAAAAAACCCGAACAACCCGCCGAAGCCGAACAAGAAGGGGAATAGGCCCCCTGTATGATGCCCAGCATTAGCCAAGCGACGACCCTGCCCAGCCCCTTCGCCGACGATGTCAACGGATACGCCGACGGCGGTTGCGGGGCCGTCGAAGTCTGGCTCACGAAACTCGAAACGCATCTCGAATCCCACACCGTCGCCGAGACGCAGGCCCTCTTGCGACAACGGGGTGTCACTCTCGCGGCGGCGGCGTATCAAGGCGGCTTGTTGCTATCGCAAGGGGACGCGCGGAAGGCGTCGTTCGATCACTTCAAAACACGATTGGAACTCTGCCAGCAGTTCGGCATCCGGACGTTGCTCCTGGTCGCCGACTTCGCGCAAAAGATCGACCCGACCTCCCTCGGCCGGGCCGTGGTGTCGCTCACGGAAGCCGGGCGCTGGGCCGCCGGATTCGACGTGCGGCTCGCCCTCGAATTCCGGGGGCAGGATACATTCTGTACCTGCCTCGAGACGGCGTTGATGCTCACGGAGGCTTGCCGAGAACCGAATGTCGGCGTCTGCCTCGACGCCTTTCATTACTTCAAAGGCCCGAGCAAAGCCGAGGATCTGGCGAAGTTGACAACGGCGAATTTGTTCCACGTGCAAGTGTGCGATGTCGCGGGCATCCCCCGGGAATTGATGACCGACGCCGACCGCATCTTCCCCGGCGAAGGGGAGTTTCCACTCGGGCCGATTTTCCAACGGCTGCGCGAAATCGACTATTCCGGCTATGTCTCGCTGGAACTGCTCAACCCCATGCTCTGGTCTTCGAAACCGTCGCAGATCGCGGAACTCGGCATGACGGCCCTCGACCGCTTGGGGTGCCGACCGCCGAGTTGATCCGCCGAATCGTTCCGCGAACCTTTCGCATTTCCGGGCGATCCCGTATGCTGGGAGTTCGGTTGGACGGTCGGAGGGACGATCGCCGCCGGCGCGAGCCGGGGGAGGAAAGTCCGGGCTTCGTAGGGCGCGGTGGTGGGTAACCCCCACCCCCGGTAACGGTGGGTGCTCCCGGGCATCGCCGCCAACGGGCGGGACAGTGCAACAGAAAGTAAACCGCCCACTTCGATTGCGGATTTGGGATTGCGGATTTCGGATTGAAAACCATTCTTTAAATCTGAAATCCGCAATCCCAAATCCGCAATGGAAGTGGGTAAGGGTGAAACGGTGCGGGGCGAAAGCCCTTAATGTAAGAGCGCACCAGCGACCGGGTGACCGGTCGGCTCGGCAAACCCCACCGGAAGCAAGGCCAAGCAGAGAGCAGGACCGGCCCGGTCCGTTACGACTCTCGGGTAGGCTGCTCGATCCGGCCAGCAATGGCCGGGCTAGAGAAATGATCGTCGCCGGGAGCACCGTAAGGTTCCCCCGGCACAAAACCCGGCTTACACGCCGGCCGGCCAACCGAATCCGGGGTTTGTGGTGGGTGAGCGGATTGACAAGCGAGCCGCGAAAGCGATCTCATTGTTCCATTCGCTCACCCATCTCTGCTTCAAGCCCGACTGACAATCGAATCGGCCACGCGTTCAACGAGAGACCGCGGGCCCGCCCCGCATTGAGCAAACTCCGCGATCCCTCAGTGAGACGCACCCGAAGTCCACTTCGAGCCAGTCCGTCGCGTTGGGTGACTCGTAGCTCGTCCAGCGATTCGTCGGGCTGGGCGGGAGGCTTGTCTTCCCGTCGATGCCGAGTGCCGGTTTGCCGCCGAAGCGGCTCGCGTAAGACGCATTTGCCTTCGGGAACGGCTTGTCACCGGAGTTGTACGCGATGTTGTCAGCCGGGTACGGATTCGCGACGCTCGAAAGATAACTCTCAATCGTGCGGTCGTCTATCGATAGAGATGGAAGTGAAAGCCCATTCAGAAGAGCTCGTCGGCACCTGCTCGTACGCCAAAGACTCACGACCGTCCGTCGAATCGCCCGGCATTCTCTCCGCGGCCCACGTGCGAACCGATATCGCTCGCGGGCGCCAGCGGCGTGTCCGCTTTTCCGGTGGACTCACAACTGGCGAACCGAGTGGTCATTCGTCGTTCCAGACGAAAATTTCGGATACTCCGCTGCGGGCCTTGCCGGCGTGCGTGAACACGACCCGAACCTTGGTCGCCTTGACGCGATCGAACCGCACCTCGTTGAACTGGCTGCCGGTTGGCTTCTCCGGTGACAGCTTCACACCGGTCACGGGCTTCCAGGCCTTTCCGTCCCAGAACTCAACCTCGTACTTCGTCGGCGGTTGGACACCGCCACGGTCGTCGTAGATCGCCAGTTCGATCCGGGCGAATTCCTTCTCCGCGCCGAAGTCTACTTCGAGCCAGTCCGTCGCGGTGGGTGACTCGTAGCTCGTCCAGCGGTTGGTCGGGCTGGGCAAGAAGTTCGTTTTCCCGTCGATGGCGAGTGCCGGTTTGCCGCCGAAGCGGTCCGCGTAAGACGCACTGGCCTTCGGGAACGGCTTGTCACCGGAGTTGTGCGCCATGTTCCCTGCCGGGTGAGGCGGTTCGGCGAGTGGTAGTTTCGCGTCACCCCATACCTCGAATTCGGTCATGCCCGCCTTGGCCCCTTCGGCGTGGTGCAGCACCACCCGCACCTTGGCTGCGGCGAGCGCCTGGAAACGGACCACGTTCGCCCGCCGACCGGTCGGCTTCTCCGGCGTGCGGATCGCATTCGGAACCGCCTTCCAGCCCATGCCGTCCCAGTATTCGAGATCGAACTTCGCCGGCGGAACGATCCCCTTCTCGTCGTCGAGGAAGTACAGCTTCGCGGTGTGAATCGTCCGTGCCGTACCGAAGTCGATGCTGACGGAATCGTTCGCATTCGGCGAACCTTCGCACGTCCAGCGGTTCGGTGGGTCGCGGTGGTACCAGTAGTTGCCGTCGATCAACTTCGACGGCGGCGTCTTCGGATTCGAGTACGATACGGACACGCGCGGGAAATAGGTGCCGTCATTGTTCACCGCGAAGTTGACGGCGGTATTCGCCGATTGGGGAAGTTGCTTGGCCGCCGTCATCTTGGCCGACAACGGGGCGAGTTTCTCGGACAGCGCGGCTTCTTTCCCATCGACATACACCCGAAATCCCTTGCCCTTCTTGTACCGGGTGCCGTCCCGGTCCCACACGACGCTCACGAGGTGCCCCTTGTACGGG
>Ga0105047_10007251_pt1 | contig 18723 bp, 14 predicted proteins | sample MAT04_FD_78384 | JGI IMG/M metagenome (GOLD analysis project Ga0105047, IMG submission 78384) | Freshwater microbial communities from Lake Fryxell liftoff mats and glacier meltwater in Antarctica - MAT-04 (megahit assembly) | ecosystem: Environmental > Aquatic > Freshwater > Ice > Liftoff... | reverse complement strand
TCGATGGATTCCGCCTTGCGCACGGCTGCCTTGACCGGCAGCACAAAGACACCGGATTTCTTATCTGGGAACACAGATGTGCACCACGTGGTGCTGCCGATCGTCACCTCAACCGGGATCGATCCGAAGCCAGGCCCTGGGGCGGCTCGTTCGCGTAGCTCATCGCTTTCTTCGGGCGGAACGCTAATGAAAGTCCAGGAGTCAGAAAAAGAGAGGGCAGCCCAAAAAAATTGAGGTGGCAAAATGCCGCGATCCCCCGCTTTCACGGGGGATCGCATGGGGTGAGTGACGGGACTTGAACCCGCGACATCTCGGACCACAACCGAGTGCTCTACCAGCTGAGCTACACCCACCATGCTCGCGCCTTCAGCCATGCACCGTCGACACAAGTCACCGATGAGTCTAGCGGGTGCTTTTCGATTGGGTTCGACTCCCCTTTGGGCGCTAGCCTGATCAAATGCCAATCGACTTGAACTCCGACCTCGGTGAAGGCGTCGGCGACGATCCTCACGCCCTCGATGCCGCATTACTGCGTGTGATTACCAGTGCCAACGTGGCCTGTGGCGGGCACGCCGGCGATGCCGAGTCGATGATGCGCGTCTGCGATACCGCTGTGCCATTGCGAGTAGCCATCGGGGCACACGTGTCCTATGTCGACCGAGATGGATTTGGTCGTCGATCCCACAATGTCAGCCGCGAGATCCTGCGCGAACAGCTACTTGAGCAGATGATCAAACTCGACGAGATCGCTATCGCGGCAGGCACCGCCGTCACCTATGTCAAACCCCACGGCGAGCTGTACCACGCGTCTTCCGACGACGCCGAAGACGCGGGCGTCATCACTGATGCAGTGTCTGACTTCAGCCGCGAAACTGGTCGACGACTGGCCGTGCTTGGTCTGCCTGGGTCCGAGCTTCTCCGCCAGACCTTGGCCAGCGGACTGACCCCCGTCGGTGAGGCCTTCGCCGACCGCAGCTACACCACCGAAGGGCGCCTAGTCCCCCGCAGCGAGCCCGGGGCCGTCGTAACCAACACCACCGAGGCACTAGCTCGCCTCCACCGGCTCCTGCGCGACGAGCAGATCGTCACCATTGATGGCACGCATATCACTGTCAGAGCTCGCTCCATCTGCATCCACGGCGACACCCCTGGGGCAGTCGTGATGGGCCGTCGCCTTCGGGGAGCTATCGACTCCGACCGCGTCAAGATCGTCGCATTCGCCCCGCCCCCGAAGTTGTAGCATCCGGCATATGGAGGTCCTGCCCTACGGCAGTAGTGCTGTATTGGTTCAGTGTCAGGCAACTGAGACTCTCGGGCTCTACAACGCCGCCCGAGCACAACTGCCACAGGCCATCGATATCAGCCTCGGCGAGCAGGCAGTGCTCATCACTTTCGACCGCGGGCAGCGCCCTCCTGATGACATCCGCGAACGACTTGAGGCAACTGCACTGATCGCCCACACTCACCACAGCCAACGGCGCTTGAACATCCCGGTCACCTACGACGGCGAAGACCTCGAAGAAGTCGCGACCCTCACCCGACTGACGATTAGCGAACTCATCGAGGCCCACAGCTCTAGCGACTTGACAGTGGCCTTCACCGGATTCGCCCCCGGCTTTGCCTACCTCACTGGCCTGGATTCCCGGCTACACCTCCCCCGCAGATCCCAGCCACGCCCAAAAGTCCCCGCCGGAAGTGTCGCGATCGCCGCCACCTACAGCGCGGTCTACCCGCGAGAATCCCCCGGAGGTTGGTGGCTAATCGGTCGAACCGACAAGACGCTCTTTGACTTGGACTCCACACCCCCGACATTGCTTGCCCCCGGAGCGAAGATTCGCTTTGAGCCGGTGACCGACCGATGACAGCGATCTTGATTGTCGACCCCGGAGTGCAGTCCCTGATCCAGGACGGCGGCCGCCCCGGGCTTGCTCACCTCGGTATCGCCCATAGCGGTGCGTACGACCTGCCCGCCTTGGCACTGGCCAACGCTCTTGTCGGCAACCGGCCAACCGCCCCCGGAATCGAAACCTTGCTAGGAGGTTTGCGCATTTGCGCTGAGGATGGTCCAGTGGTCGTGGGCATTTCAACCGACGTGATACCGATCCAGCTTGCTGCGGGCGAAACGCTGCGAATCCCACGCAGCCCACGACCGCTGCGCAGCTATGTCGCCATCGGCGGTGGTCTGCAGATTGACGAACAGCTGGGATCTTGCTCAACCGACATCATGTCTGGGATCGGCCCGAAACCTTTGCAAGCAGGCGACCGAATGTTGATACGCAACACTGCGCCGGTCTCCAGCACGGTACTGGCCTGCAACACGGCAGCGGACTCAGTTGCGCGGGCCGACACAAACAAGCCGACCGACAATGAAACGTTACGCGTCTACCGAGGTCCTGAGATCGACCTCATCGCCCTTGATCTCAGCACGCCATTGGCGTTCACGGTTAGCGCCCACTCCGATCGCAGAGGCCTGCGCCTCACAGGTGGACCCACCAAGACCAATAGCCCAGCGCATCACCCATCACAGCCGACTCGGTTCGGAGCTGTCCAGCTCTTGCCCAACGGCGACCTGCTGGTGCTCGGTCCAGACGGCCCGACTACGGGCGGCTATCCAATCGTCGCCGTCGTCGTCGACGAGGACCTCCCGCACCTCGGCCAATTAGTCCCAGGCAGCGCGGTCAGTCTCCGCATCGAGAATCCCCTGCTTTAGATTTATAAGCATGGCGATGAACCACGGGCCCAGCCCAGAAAACCATTCACGTAGAGGCTCGGGACCCCGCATCGCCCTCGTCTTGGGCTCCGGCGGGATGGCCGGTACCGCCTTCCACGCGGGGGTCATCGACGCGCTTCACGAGGCCACGGGCTGGGACGCTCGAACGGCGAGTCTCATCATTGGCACCTCAGCGGGCAGTACGTCCGGCGCCCTCGTTCGCGCGGGCATCCCACCGGAGGACTTCGTCCCCCACATGAATGGGGAGCCAGTCTCGGAAGTCACGACCCGCATCTTGACCAAGAGTCGCCAAGCCAGTGGCCAACGTGGAACCACGACCCAGGTCCCCAGCCAGAAAGCATCTTGGTCGCCCAAGCCTGCAGCCGCACACCTAGTTGGCAAAGCCATCCGTGACCCTCGCAGTGTGCGCCCGCTGACTGCCCTAGCCGGGCTACTGCCCGTCGGGGCGACCACGACGACCGACATTTCCCGCTCCTTTGACGCCATGCACCCCTACCTCTGGCCCCGTGCGGACCTGTGGATTTGCGCATCGCAACTGTCGACCGGGCAGCGGGTCGTCTTCGGTCGCGACGACATCAAAGCGACTGTGGGTCAAGCTGTGGCCGCTTCTTGCGCAATTCCCGGCTATTTCGAGCCAGTCTCCATCGATGGCAAGAAGTACGTCGACGGCGGTGTGTACTCGTTCAACAATCTCGATCTTGTGACGAACGAGGGATTTGACCTTGTGATCGTCAGTGCCCCCATGTCGACCGCCGACTTCGGCAGCCCTCGCGGTGATCTTCCCCTACGGGCGGGGGCTCGGCACCAACTTCAGCGCGAGATCGTCGCCGTTCGAGCCAGCGGAACCCCAGTTATCGCCCTAGAACCAACAGCGGCGGACCGCCGCGCAATGGGCTACCGCCCGATGGACCCCTCCCGGCGAGGATCCATCGCAATCACCGTGAAAGCATCAGCACTGACGTCGCTATTGACCCGCCCGAGAGATTTGTTACAGATATTACGAACAAATACTTAACGTAATGGTGCGCGTTCGAGTGTGACAACCGCACAATGGTGTACGACACTTGGCAAGAAGGCTCAGAACTACTCCGCAAAAGGACTAACCATGCAACGGAAGATCGCGTCAGCAGCGGTACTCACTGTGTCCGCAGTTGCCCTGACTGGGTGCTCCCAGTTCAGCGCCCAGACCGGTGATGACACCAAAGCTGTAAACGTCTCCTCCCAAGAAGCCATCACGGCCACCACCAACGTGGATACCAAGAAAATTCTACCTGCCGGTGCCCGGATCAAGATCGATGCGCAAGAGCCCTGGACGGTTGAGCGCGTAACCACCAACGGCCCCAGCGGCTACACCCAGGATGCGGGCCTGAACGCCCCCGTGTGGAAGTCCCAGCCGCTTACACCGGGCCAAATGACCACTGTCACCGCCTACATGCGAAACCCAAACAACGGGCAAACCCAGACTGTCGCGCGTAGCGTCTTGGCCGGACCTGCCACCGATACCTTCACTGCCGAGCTCTCGCCGAGCGGCGGCACCTACGGCGTCGGGATCATCCCGACTGTGACGTTCTCCAAAGACATCCCCGAGGCAAGCCGCGCCGACCTGACCAAACGCCTCAAGGTATCGACCCGCCCAAAGACGGTCGTCGGATCCTGGCGATGGATCACCCCGAGCAGCGTCGCGTTCCGCCCAGCATCGTTTTGGCCGGGCAAGACCAAGGTCATTGTCAGCGCGGATATCAAGAATGTTCAAATCGGCAAGGGCCAAAAAGCCGCGTGGGGCGAAAAGAACGAAGATGTCAAGTTCAAGACCGGCAAGAATATGATCGTTCACATCAATGGTGCCGCAGTCAATGGCTACGTGTCGATCAACGGCAAGGATGTCCACGACTTCCCGGTGAGCCTCGGTAAGTCCGGCTACACGACGCGATCGGGCATCAAGACGTTGACCGAGAAGTACCGCGTCAAGCGAATGACCAACAACGGCGTCACCACTGAAGAGGTCTATGACCTGCAGGTTCCTTACGCGATGCGCATGACTGACTCAGGTGAGTTTTTGCACGCTGCGCCGTGGAATGGCAACATCGGCTACGCCAATACTTCACATGGTTGCTCCAATCTGACGATGAGCGACGCAATCTGGATCTACGACCGAATGATCCCCGGCATCCCTGTCATCACCAAGGGAACAGGCCGCCAGATGGAGTCGTGGAACGGCCCCGGCGGTTTGTGGAACATCAAGGCCAAGAAGTGGGCTCGCACTGTGATTCCAGTAAGCGACTCGCAGTACTAGCCCGCAGCTACCACATAGTGAAGGCCCCGACCACAATGGTCGGGGCCTTCACTATGTTTGGTTGAGACTACGCAGGTACTTCGTCGTCATCGGGAATGGCGGAGATGGCCTCGTTATCGTCATCGGGGTTAGTGTCCCTAGTCACCATCCATAGTCCTGCTGCGACAACACCACCGACGAGCGGTGCAACGATGAAGAGCCACACCTGGCTTAACGAGTCACCACCGTTGAACAGAGCCGGACCGAGCGAGCGAGCCGGGTTGACTGACGTGCCATCGAGTGGGATGCCGATGATGTGAACTGCCACGAGCGAGACGCCGATCGCGACTCCGGCCATTGACTGCACTGCCCACTTGTCTGTCACCATAAGGATGACGAACACGAACAGCGCGGTGAGGATCACCTCGAGGAAGAACGCACCACCCATCGTGATGTTCTTGCCGTAGCCGTTCGTGCCGAGGCCACCAGTGGTGTCCTTGACACCAAACGAGGTGACCATTAGCTTCAAAGCCGCAGCACCAACGATCGCGCCGAGAACCTGCGCGACCATGTAGAGCCCGCCCAAAGCGGGGCTGATCTTCTTCGCAACCAACATCGCGATGGTTACCGCCGGGTTGACGTGACATCCGGAGATGCCACCAATCGCGTAAGCCAGGCACATGAGTACGAAGCCGAAAGCGATGGCGATACCGAGCGTTCCTGATGCGGGAACGATGAAGTCAGCCGTAGCCGTTGCGTCACGTGCAGCCCCAATACCCGAGACTGCCGCACCGACTGCCAAAAAGACCAACGCAAACGTACCGATAAATTCTGCAAGAAGTTTCTTAGCCATGTGGCTATCCAACCGTCACTGGCCCGATAGGTCGGCCACGGCGCGCGGGAAAACCCCCGCGAGTGCGGGATTGTGGTCCAATCCAGGCCCGAATCGAGCTAAATTCCAACCACAATCCCGCACTCGCCGCAGGTTTGCCTAGCCCTTACGCTTTGCTGAACCCTTGCCGCTTGCGCTGGTGATGTAGCTATAGGTCACGTTCATCGATGTGTAGCCGGGCACCTTCTTGGACGTCATCCTGACTGTGACCTTAACCTTGTCCTTGCCCTGTATTGAGATGGTGATCATGCCATTCTTGCCCTTGATCACCTTGCAGAATGTCACGTCGCCACGGGGTGCCAGCGCACGACTTACCGGACGACAAGTGACAGTGACCTTGGCATTCTGACCCGCATTAGTCCTTGGGGTCTTCTTGAAGATCACCGTCTTGCCAGTGTTCTTGATTTTTGTCGGCGGTTTCGTGACCGGCACCTGCGGCTTATCCTTCGGTGGGATCACAGTGATAGTCGTCTTGCCAGTGTTGTTTTGCGGCTTCGGATCACGGTTGGACGACGTCACTGTCGCGACGTTCGTAATCGTCCCCTTCTTGGCTGTCACTGTCGCAAGGATCGTGAATGCGACCGAGGCACCCGGCTTCAGGTTCGCAACGTCACACACGATCGCTGTGCCGCTATCTCCCATTCCACATGGCGGCGGAGTCTTAGATGAGAACGCCACACCAGCAGGCAACTGGTCAGTCACCCGAGTCGAGGGCGCCGAAGACGGCCCATGATTGGTTACCTGGAGCTTGAACGTGACCAACTGACCCGTCTTCACGTTGCTTGAGCCACTCACCGACTTCACGATAGCCAGGTCAGCCGAGCCGACGATCTGGGAGTTGGTTGCGTCAGTGTTGTTGTTGAGATCCTCGTCCTCGATCGTTCCAGTCGCGGTTGACTGAGCCTGAACACTGGTCGCATCGGAATCCGGCGTCGTCACCAGCGTGATCGTTGGAAGCACGTCACCATTCTTCGCGCCAGCAGGGTACGTACATGTCACCTTAGGCTTGGCGTAACTGCAGTTCCAACCCGTCCCTGTGGCCGACTTGAAATCTTGGCCGTCGCTGAGCGTTGTCTCCACCTTGACTTCGCCAGGCTCGTCGGACGGGCCGTTGTTCTGAACAGTGATCTCACTAGTCCAGTCCTGGCCTGCGTCCACCGACGATTGGTTGGTGGTGTGCGTGAGCTGTAGATCAATCATCGGTATGATGTTGTTCTGCTTCTCCGCCTCACCAGGGGCTCCGGGCGTATTAGGCGTGCCCGTGGCGTTGTTAGTCAACGATCCAGTAGCCGTTGAGGACAAGTAGGCGACCACCTTCAGTGGCGGCGGGCTTGCATCCAGGGCCACGTCCTTGTTGTACGAGCATGTGACGACTGGATCTGTACAGGTCCAGTCCTCACCTTGCGCGCTGAGGAAGCTCAAGGAACCCGGCAAAGTGTCGGTGATGGTGATCCCGCCCGACACCGACGGGCCCTTATTGGTCGCTGTTAGCTCGTAGCAGACATTGCGACCAGCTGTTACAGGCTCATTGCCCGAAGCCGAGCACTGGTTGCCGCTATCGGCGACGAGTGCCTTCGCTAGGTCGATCTTCGAGAATTGCGTGACCGCAACGTCGGCGTCCTTGGTGTTGGGCTTATCGCCGCTTCCCTCGGGAGTCTCACCAGACACCTTGTTGGTATTGGTCTTCGTCCCTGGTGTCATCCCTGAGTCGCTCTTGGCCACGACCACGACATTCTTCGTCGCGTTAACCGCCAAGCTGTCCACGGTGCAATCGACCTCGACATCGGAGTTTGTGCAATTCACTCCCGAGTCTGGAGTCACCGACGTGACGGTGAAGCCCGCCGGGAGCGTGTCACTGAGCGCTGACTTTCCAGCCTCAGATGCTCCCCAGTTCTTGATACCGAGGGTAAATGTCACGGACTGGCCCGCCTTAATAGCGGCCGGGTCTGCGGTCTTGAGCGCCTCCAAGTCAGCCTCAGCGACAACCGTGACCGGGAAGGCAGTCTCGTTGTTGCTCAAGTCGCTGTCATCAGCAGGCGACGTCACGTTAGCGTCGAGCTGGTTGCTCTGCGGCTTCGTGGACGGATCCGGCGCCGAGACATCGAGCTTGAGGTCATTGCTCTCACCGGTTGCCAGCGAAGTACCAGTCAGCGTGCACGTCAGCAATCCCGTGGCTGTTGCGCAATTCCACGGGCTTCCCGCAGCGGCCTTGATGTCCAAATCGGCCGGTACTGGGATCGAGACTGTGAACTTGCCGGGGTCAGTGCTCGGACCGTTGTTCTTTACAGTCAGAGTCGCTCCCTTTGCGGGCCCACCGGCCACAAGGGTCAAATCAGCAGCTGTGGTGATTTGGATATCGGCATCAACCAGAGCACCTAGATCCACTTCTGCGTCGTTGTTTGCGGCATCGACATCGCCAGGCACTTCGATGTTCCCCTGGACGATATTGCTGTCAGGAGCGTCGCCGTCGAGGCTGACCTGCAAGGTGATGTTGTCGAAGTCACCTCCCGGTCCGACGTCTGCGGCCAGGGTCTGGTCACAGGTCACTTCGATTGCACCAGGGCCAGAGGTGGGGGTGCAATTCCACGAACCGGTCACACCGAGCCCAGTGAGATTAGCCTTGGCTGGGATCTTGAATGTCGTGGTGACCTTGGTGCCGCTCTTGATGGCTGAGGGTCCAAAATTGATGCTCTGGGCCAAAACCCCGACCGGGGCCCCACCCTTAGTCGGTGTACCGCTGCCGGTCATGGTGATCGCGCCATCGACCTGCGGAGTCACAGTGACATTGTCGGTGTCGGTATTGTCACTTGGATGGTCTTCGGTGCCGTCGGTCGTCGCAACCGACGCCGTGTTGGCGAAGTTGCCCTTGGCGGCATCTACCTTTGCCACCAGCGAGATAGCAGGTGCCACCCCACCAGCCTCGAGCTCCTCGGCATAGGTGCACGTCACCAATTGACCTGCCGCGTTACAAGTCCAACCAGTGCCGGTCGCTGAAACGAACGACAGTCCAGCTGGCAGGGTGTCGGTCATTGTGACCGGCTTGCCTGGCACTGAACCGGCCGACGAGGGGCCCTTATTGCTCACACCGAGGGAGAAGGTCGCGTTGGTGCCAGGCACCACATTACCCGCGTGGGTCTTGTTCATCACCAAGTCATGGTGACGTTCGATAGTGACTTCCTTCTCCGCCACCGGGCTGCCACCGGGATCTGGAGTCGTCGAGGTGCCAGTCGCGGTATTCGTCTGCACTTCAGCATCATCAGTCGTGGAAGGGACGGCGACCTTTACCGTGATGGGGGGCGCCGTGGCACCATTAGCGATATCGGCTGGGTTAGTGCAGGTGATTTTCTGCCCGCTCGCCGAGCAGCTCCACCCCGTGCCCGTGGCGCTCACGAATTCTTGCCCGGCGGGCAGCGTGTCCTCCACCTTGAGCTGACCACTGGCGGTGTCTGGGCCGCTGTTTCCTAGCCTCAACGTGAATGTCCCGGTCTTGCCCGCCGTCATTGTGGAGGCAGCGGTCTTCTGCAGTGTCAGGTCAGCCTGCTGGTCGGCAATGAGTAGATCAACTTCATTGCCAGGGAACTCCAACGGCCGATTTCCGGTAATGGCAGTGATCGTGATTTTTGGCTTGTTGATCACGTGGTCCCCACCGACGACATCGTTATTGACGACGACGTCATAGGTCATCTTGAATGGACCTGAACCCGGGAGACCACCGGCGGTCACATTGCCGATGTTTAGGCTGAGAACACCGTTCGTGACCGAGGCAGTTGCAGGCGCATTGTTGAGCTTGGCGGAGCCGGGCACGTAGGTCGCGTTCGGGGGCAGCGTGTCGACGAGTTTGGCGTTCGTGCCACCATCGTCGCCATCGTTTTGTGCCGTGACTGTGTAGCGAACCGTGTCACCGGCCTTGAGCTTGCCTCCGTTGAGGTCGACTGCTGTCTTGATCGGAACCATCTTGGGGGTATACAACTCGGTCTCGAAGGTGAATGCAGACGGATAGTAGGCGTCACCGGTAGTCGTGGCCCGAAGTGTTGCGCTGGTGTCGTTATTGCCGAGCTTTCCGCTAGCATCGATGCGCCCAATGTCAAAACCGAGCTGGTTGTTGTAGTTCGGCGTCTTGTTGGTGACTGGGGTTCCGGGCGGCTCGTTGATGAACGAGTTGAAGAAGTTGGTTGGCGGTCGCGAGCCGTCGGAGAGTTGTTGCTCGGTGTTGGATCCCTCACGGATGATGGACAAAGTGTCCCCTACCAGCTGGCGGTCCCCCTCGTAGGACACAAGACCAATCTGGCTCTTGACCTTGCCGTCTGGTGGGGTGCGAAAGCCCGTCAGCGGGATGTCGACCTTGGCATTGTTGACAACATCAGCGAATCCGCTAAAGACTGTGATACTGCGTACGGGCTCGGAGGCAGCGGCGTATACGACGATCAGCGACCAGCCCGCGTTGAGGTCAGTGGCCCCGGTGGAAGCCTGCACGTTTCCGACCGAGTAGGTGCCGTTGTCGGCGGCCTTCACCAGACTGGTCACGTTGGCCACAGCACTGTAGGACAAGCCCGATGCCCCATTGTTGAATTGCGAGACAGCATCGGCAGTAACGTTCTCATAGGGAGCGTTGATCTCGGTCTTGAATTTCACTGTGTTCTTCGCCCCAGGGTTCGGCGGAGCTGTACCCCTGTTGAGCTTGGCCCCCCAAAACAGGTCTGCTCGCACGACCGTCGCACCTGCCGGCATTGCCAGGTTGGCGCGAGAACTATTGAAGGTAGACGAATCGCCGTCGACGTCGACGTTCTCTCCCACGAAGGCGTTGTTGTTGAGAGCCGGCCCTGAGCCATCTCGGGCCGTGATGCACTTGGCAGCATTGGCACCCGATGTAGTGCTGCATGTCATCGAAGTGTTGCCGATCAGGCGCACCGAGCCGGCGAGGTCCTTGTCGAACCGCGGCGTGAAGGGCGTGACGATGGCGGCGTTGGCCGCCGGAGCCAACACGACGGCACCAAGCAAAGCACCCAATAAAGCCAGTACGGCAACGACGGCAGAAACAATTCGTGATCTATACACAGCAGACATGGGCGCGAGTCTAGGTAGCCCCAGCCCCCGAATTCCTGCCCAGCAGGAACCCCACGCCAACTACTTCGCCGAGTGCGGGATTGTGGCTGTTCAACACGTGGGCAATTCGGACAATTCGCGACCACAATCCCGCACTCGGCATTCAAGGCTCGGCCTTCACAGAAGTGCGCCGCGAGGGAATTGAACCCCCAACCCGCTGATTAAGAGTCAGCTGCTCTGCCAATTGAGCTAGCGGCGCGTTGTTGTGCGAGCAAACCTTAGCAGCGTCACCTGCGGTTCGCTCAGGCCTATCCGGCAAACGTGTACCAGTAGGTGATGACGATGCCCAAAATCACGAGTGGATAGGCGATTCGAGCTGTTCGATCTAGCGCCCGAACTGCACCTAGTCGCCGATGCTCGGTCCATCGCCGGCCAAGCAGAGTCACCAGAATGCAGGCCCCCGCCAGCGTGATGAAAGCGTAGTAGGCCCACTCGATCGCGACCGTGTAGTCCACCGCTGGCAGCGAGCTAGTAACCGTATTGAGCATGACCGCACCTGTCAAAATGCCGGTAACTCCGAACGAAATTCGACTGGTGTTCTCCTTGTGGCCGAGCCAAAGGCTGACGTAGGTCACTGCAGCCAAGAGCATCAACGGCAAGATGTTCTTGATCAGGAACGAGGCGACGTCTCGGGAGATCCCGGTAGTGCTAGCCATTTGCGAATAGGTAATGCCGCTGGCCCCAGCAACGAAGTGCGGATCCCCCAGCGACGATGTATTGCCGACGCTGCCGGAGAAGAAGCTAACCCAGTCAGCCTTCCAGTTAGGGATTTGGTCGATAGTCGACCCTGCGTCCACCCCGCTTTCAAGCCTGTCGGCCTGCGACTGACTGTCGAGATCGGCGTCTGGCACATAGACGATCTTCGATGCCGGCAAGGTTCGGTGCTGCACCACCACGGGAAGTTCCTGGTGGTCGAAAGGGAACGAAGCGAATTCCATGGGGGCCTTAAACTTGCCCGTGACCCTATACAACGCGTATGTCTGTCCGCCGACAGTTGACAGGCGTTGCGCGGGTCCCAGCCCCAGCCCCGGATCCACAGTGTTGGCGAAGATGACATCCGTCGGGCTAAAGCCGTTGCCTTCGTACTTGAACCAAATGAAGAAGTCGCCCTCGTAAGTCTGTGCAGCCACATCGAGCCCATCTAGGGAATTGATGTTGAAACCCATTGCCACAACGTGCTGGATAGTGAAACTCTGGTCAAGAAACGTCACGGCTCCGCCGCTAGCGATCTCGTCCTTCAACGGCACTCCGGCAGTAGGGGAATAGGGGGCGAGTTGCTGGGAAGCCGACTCAATCGACAGCTTGCCGTTGGGTTGAATACGACTATCCTCAAACGCCACGGGACGCACAGCGGAGTCAGCCGGGTTGAAGTACAACTGTCCGGTGAGTACACGCAGCCCTGTACCAACAGTTCGCGCACCGTCAAAACGATCCTTGATCTTGACCCTGTCCTCAGTTCGGCTGTCGCCGGTGAACCCGAGGTTCGCGGTCTCAAACGCATCAGCAAAAGCGTCTACTGCGTCGTAGGTCAACGGCGCGGCCCACGTCGGCACATACCCAAATCGCTCGTTGAAGTCTTCGTAGAAGGTGACGGCCTCACCGGTCAAAGTGGCTTTCACAACCGGCGAAGCAGCAATCGCACTATTGATGACCTTGGTCGAGGAACCACGCAACGTCTTGAAGAAGACGTCGTTGGACAGCGAATCTGTGCCCACGAACAGAGGGCTGTCGCCTTCTGATGTCAGTACTTTAGCCAGCTTGCCTATCTGTCGATCAAGCGTGGCCAACACGATCGGGCCGGGCTTGTCGACTGCCTGAATCTCCCTACTCGCCTGCGCGATCGAAGTATCCAAAGCCGCCGGGTCAGGACTGATGCGAATGTCTGCCTGAATCGTGCCCCCCGCAGCCTTCATAGACGCGACGTAGCTGTCATGCAGAGTGGTTCCGTACGCGTCTGTGCTCGAAACAATGATCGACTTCTTCTTGTTGAGCACGGTGCTGACATAGGCAGCTATCCCCTGGGCCTGCGATGCGTTGTCAAAGACCGTGCGGAAATACCAGGGGTTGCCTTTCGTAACCGCATCAGCAGTTGCAGTTGAGGTGATCACTGGAATTCCTGCCGCCGCGTAGATCGGACCGGCGGCTTGCGAGGCTGCCGACGTTGGATGCCCGATCACTCCAAGGAACCTGCCATCGGCCACAATTTCGTTGGCGACATTCTTGGCTGTCTCTGGGTCTGCATTATCTACAAAGGTTTTCAGCACCAGCGTGTGGGTGCCATTGCGAGACGACTCATTCCAACGCTCCACTGCCCACTGCGCGGCATTGATCATTTCTTGGCCGCTGTCTTGACCGTCGGTGGTATCCGAGACGACGATCGCCAGATACTGCTTGTCGCTGCGGATAAAATTCACGGTTGCCACAAGAGCGCCGACGATCAGCAGTGCGAGCAGGGCGGCAATTCCTCGCTTCCAGTTGCGCCGGCGCCTGGCTTTGCGCAACTCCGGGACGTAACCCTTCACGAATTCCGGCGGCGGCGGATCGATGATCGCTTGAAGTTCAGGCGGAGTCGACCGCGGGACGCTCTTCAGCGGGTTGAGGGCCTCGCTAGCCTCGTGCAACGGATTGACATCGCGAGCCTTCTCTAGGCAGAACTTCTTCTCGGACTCCTGCGTAGCGACCGCGGCGAACCACAACCACGCGAGTTCGTACTGGGGGTCAAGGCTCAGCGCCTCAGCTAGTAGCGACCGCGCGCCCTCGATATCGCCGCTTTCAGCAGCAGCAATCGCTTGCCGCGTTCTCTCGGCGGCGTAGACCTTGTCTGCCACTGGTCCACCCTCCTGCAGATATTTCGATCGCGACCAATATGGGACTAGAACTACAGGTAAAGACCGGTTGAGTCCTCGTGAACGCGTGACGATGCCACAGCGTGAACGTCGCGTTCACGCAACAGGACGTAGGCCCTGCCCTGCAGTTCGACCTCACCCCGGTCCTCGGGTTCAAAAAGCACCCGATCACCAACCTCAATGTTACGGACGTGTGGCCCAGCCGCGATAACCTCGGCCCAGGCCAAGCGTCGACCCACCGCCGCCGTCGCGGGGATCACGATCCCCCCGCTCGAGCGGCGCTCACCGTCAGCACCATCGATTTGAACCAAGACTCGGTCTTGGAGGAGTTTGATAGGTAGGGCACCTTGATCGCCCGGTGAATCAGCCACTGGCGTGCAGCACTAGTCCTTCTTCTTGCCGAAGATCCGCCTGCCGACGCGACGCACCACAACGATGCTGACGACCACACCCACGGTCCCGGCGACCCGCTCTGGGCGAATTCCGCCATACTCGTCGACGTAGAAGTTCTTCACCTTTGTCACCTGCACAGAGATGATGCGCTTGGGGCTGACGGCTTCCTTGACAGCGACCTGTAGCTGGCTGACGGTCTGCACGAGGTTGTCACGAGTCGACTCGATGTCGGCTTGAATATCGGCCACACTACGCGGCGCGGGGGGCGGCGCCTTCTTGTCAGCCTTGAGGGACTTCCTCACCGCAGGCTGATCGGCAGCTTTGACCAGCTTGTCAGCGGCCTTTTGACCATGAGCAGTACCGAGCGCGACTACGTCTTTACCTTGGGATTCACCAGCCATGCAGGTCACCCTACGGCTTGGGCTGTGGGACTTGCTCGCCGTGGTTACCCAACCGTGACAAGTAGCGGGTTTCGAGTATGTGCCCATGCGTATCGAAACTCGGTTGGAAGGCCATGGGTCACGCCCAATAGGAGCCGCAGATGGCAGGATGGGCCAATGACCAAGCTTGAGCCAGGCGATGTAGCCCCCGATTTCTCACTTCTTGACGACACTGAAACGACGCGCTCGCTGTCGGACTACCGTGGTTCGCGTGTGGTCCTCTACGCCTACCCAGCCGCAATGACTCCCGGCTGCACAACCCAAGCGTGCGACTTTCGTGATTCGCTCGACTCGCTCAAGGCTGTCGGCATTGTCGTTCTAGGGATCTCGCCCGACAAGCCCGCCAAGCTCGCCAAATTCCGTGAGCGTGACGGCTTGACCTTTCTGCTCCTGTCAGACCCGGAAAAGCAGACCTTGACTGAATACGGGGCCTTCGGAGAGAAGAAGCTATACGGCAAGACTGTCACGGGTGTCATCAGGTCAACGTTCGTCATCGACACAGATGGCAAGATCGAAATCGCGCAGTACAACGTCAAAGCCAAGGGCCACGTGGCCAAGCTTCGCCGCGACCTGGGCATCGACGAGGGCTAGATGAATGAATCGACCGAAACATGCAGAATCGACCGATAATTTTCGGTCGATTCTGCATGTTTCGGTCGATTCTGCAACGTGCGGCATTGTTACCGCGACGGTTTGTCACCAGCGACCGCCTGAAGGGCGTCTTCGTATCCGCCACCGAATCCGATTTCGGTAATATCGGCTAGATCGAATCGGGTTGACTCCCTGTACCACCTCGCATTGGTGGTGACTTCCAGCATCGTCAGTGTATTCTTGCCGATCTTCTCGACAGCGCCGATCCAGGAAACATCGGGACGGTAAAAGTCGCAGCTGATCGCAACCAGTCGGCTGTCTGCGCCAGCCATTTGCAAGACCTCGCGGATGCTTCCGATGCGCACTGAGTCGGGCGTCGTTGGCGGCCACATTCCGCGCGCCTTGAGCGCTTTGTCTGCGAAAGACCTGCTTCCCCAGTTGGTGACAGATTGAATATCTTCGCGGCGGAGAACCCTCCAACCGTCAAATGTGATTCGGTCTGTAAGGTAGGTAATCAAGATCTAGTTCTTACCCAATCCGACCACAAAACCTTCCGTGGAATCGCCGCCTGGAATCCATCTGCGGATTCGTACGAGATCTCGATTGGCCGCTACCTTCTCCAAACGCCGATCAAGCTTCTGGGCATCGATGGGTGGCTTAGTGATCGGGTGCTTCTTCTTGGACACGTGCTGATGATCTCACTCGATCCCGCGATCAGAAAATTTGGTGCGGAAGAGGGGACTTGAACCCCTATGCCCTTTCGGGCACTGGATCCTAAATCCAGCGCGTCTGCCAATTCCGCCACTCCCGCGAGCAACTCGCACATCCTACCCAACAAGTGCACGACTACTTGTCGCTAGCCTCAGTGCATGACTAGCAACAGGGTGCAAGTAGTTGTTGTCGACCACCCCTTGGTCGCCCACAAATTGACGTTCCTGCGTGACAAGTCCACCGACACCCCGACCTTTACTCGCCTCGTTGACGAACTAGTGACCCTGCTTGCCTACGAAGCCACCCGCGATATCCGAGTGGTACCAGTGGCCGTGCAAACCCCAGTATCACCAGCTGACGGCGTTCACCTCGCGGAACCGAAGCCTGTACTCATTCCCATCTTGCGGGCCGGTCTGGGGATGCTGGCCGGGATGCAGCACCTGCTGCCGAGCGCCACGGTGGGCTTCCTCGGAATGTCGCGCGACGAGGAGTCCCTGGAGATCACCACGTACGCGGATCGGATGCCCGCTGACCTGACCGGAACGCAGGTCTACCTCCTAGATCCCATGCTGGCCACCGCCGGAACCATCTGTGCCGCCGTCGACCATGTGGCCAATCTCGGTGCGGCTGAGCTCACCATGATTTGCCTGCTAGCCAGCCCCGAAGGTATCGCTAGGCTTGAAGCTCACGCCGCCGACAATGATGTGCGGATTCGGGTCGTGACGGGAAGTATCGATCTGTGCCTCAATGACAGGGCGTACATAGTCCCCGGTTTGGGTGATGCCGGTGACCGCCTCTACGGCGTGGTGTGACCCAGACAGTGGAGACTGCACTAGACAAAACACCCAATAAATCAGACCCAAGACGCAAAGAGGAATACCGCCCATGAAGCAGACCAAGCGATACCTGCAATACCTCGCTGCCGAACGTGAGGCCAGCCGGATGTACAGAGCCCTCGCCGAGGTCGCTACCGGCGACCCACAAGAGGCGCTGCTGGAGCTAGCGGATATCGAAGACAAACATGCGGCACATTGGGAGTCCTTACTCCGTGAGAATGGAGTTGAGGTACCCCCTGACAGTGGCGAGCTTGAGCCCAGCTCTGCGGACCTCGTGAAACGAGCTCGGCAGTTGTCTTTGGCAGCGGTACTCCCCGAACTCGAGGCGGCCGAGCGTGATGCCCAGTCGGTGTACAACGACGAACCGGATGCGTTACCTGGCATGGCACATGACGAGCAACTGCATGCGCAGGTACTCGCTGGATTGTTGAACAAGACCGGTGCCAGTTCCGCTGACGCCGCGGAGTCGTCGGGGTCTAGGACAGCGAAGCCCGGCAAGAACGATCCGTCCAACCAGGCACTAGTCGCAGCGGGACGACCAGGTCGAAGCACCGCGGAGGTACGCGAGGCCTTCAACAATGCCGAAGGCTGGCATCGCACGGACAAATCCGGGTCCCTGCGGGCTGCCGTATTCGGCGTCAGCGACGGTCTGGTGTCCAACACGGCGCTGGTTATGGGTTTCGCTGGATCGGCGGCAGCCGGCGGCACTGTGCTGTTCGCAGGACTGGCTGGGCTCTTGGCCGGCGCGTTTTCGATGGCCGCCGGCGAGTACGTATCGATGGCCAGCCAGCGTGAACTCTTTCAGCGCGAGATCTCGCTGGAGGCTCAAGAATTGCGCGATAAGCCACTTGAAGAGCAGCGCGAACTCGAGTTGCTCTACCGGGCCAAGGGATTCAGCAAGGGCGACGCGAAGAACATCTCGGCGAAGATCATGTCCGACCCCGATACCGCGCTAGACACCCTGGTACGCGAGGAGCTCGGCCTTGACCCTGACGAGCTCGGCTCGCCGTGGAAGACAGCACTTTCTAGCTTTGCCGCATTCACCCTCGGCGCTGCTGTTCCGGTCATTCCCTATGTGTTCCTCGGTCAACAAGGCGCGTTAATTATGGCGATCGTGCTGGCCCTCATTGCTCTGCTGGCAGTCGGTGGGACAGTCGGATATCTCTCCGGTGCCGGAATCTTCAAGTCCTCACTGCGCCAGCTCATAGTCGGGGCAGCAGCTGGCGGCGTGACCTTCGTCGTCGGTTCAATCGTCGGCGTCAGCCTCGGTTGAGCCCCCACTTCGGCGAGTGCGGGATTGTGGCTAGATTTCGGGCGGTTCTTCGCCGAAATGACAGAGTACGGCAGGTAGTCCGTATTCCGGCGCCTGGACAATCAGGTCCAATATGACGCTGCGTAGCCGCTAATTGCAGGGGCCTGTATTTCCTGAGACGAGCCTGTCGCCAAGCGAAGTCTCGTGGGATCTACCCGGAAGTTAGCGGCATCGGCGAATTGACGCGCCGAGGGCGGCGGTTGTGACGACGAACGAAGCTTGAACGCGGACACGGGAGGAGTGTGTTGCTGTGACGCATGATTGCCGGTTAGACGAATCCGCAGATGGAAACCCATTCGAGCCGATACTTACACTTGGAAAGATCCAGTAACGAAAGATCCAGTAACAAGGAGTACACAGCGGTTGCCGTTTCATGCGCGGGCGGGCCGATACTGTTCCCGAACGCGAACCACTTTGAAGGAGTAAGCCCTGTCGGTCCAAAGGAAGGCCTTCGCTTTGGCGACCTGCTCCGCTGCCATCGCCATGATAATGAGCGGATGCGGGAGCGGAGTGGAAAACGTCGACGGCTCGGGGGCTGCCATCATGCCGACTGATCGCCCAGCACCGGACGGCTTACTGGGCTACCCGCTATACCG
>Ga0105047_10007250_pt1 | contig 18724 bp, 19 predicted proteins | sample MAT04_FD_78384 | JGI IMG/M metagenome (GOLD analysis project Ga0105047, IMG submission 78384) | Freshwater microbial communities from Lake Fryxell liftoff mats and glacier meltwater in Antarctica - MAT-04 (megahit assembly) | ecosystem: Environmental > Aquatic > Freshwater > Ice > Liftoff... | reverse complement strand
CGACCTCGAAGCCATCGGCCCTCGCCACGACGCGGTCCTGTCTGCCGCCATGGACGGCGTCCGCGACAACCTCGCCTCGCATCCTGTCGGCACCCGTTCGGTGGTCCTCGCCCACGGCTTCGTCGGCGACATCGGCAGCTCCACGCTGTCCGAGAGCGAGCGCGACATCAACGTCGGCGGAACCGCCATCGTCCCGGCGGCGGTGTTCGAGGGGGCCGACTACGTAGCGCTCGGTCACCTGCACGGCTTCCAGCAACCGGTCCCCGACCGCATCCTCTACAGCGGCTCGCCCATCGCCTACTCCTTCTCCGAGCAGCGTCACACCAAGTCGGTGACCCTCGTCGACCTCGCGGCGGACGGCTCGGTGCACACCGAGCAGCTGCCCGTACCGGTCTGGCGATCGGTGAGCAGCATCGAAGGCACCCTGGAATCACTGTTGAGCGACCCGCGTTGGGCCGCCTACGAAGGTCACTGGCTCTCGATCACGCTCACCGACGAAACGGTCCCACCCGAGCCCATGGGTCGGCTGCGACGGCGCTTTGCCCACGTGCTGCAGCTCGTCGTCACCGCCCGCACCTCGGTCGCGACGGGTTCGTACCGCGAACGCATCGAAGGCCAGAGCGACCTCGCCATGTTCGAGCGCTTCGTGAACGACATGTGGAACCGGCCCCCAGATCCCACCGAGGACGAGCTGCTCGCCCGGTCCCTGCGCTCCGTGGCCACCGCGGACGCCTTACGCTAATGCGGCTGCACCAGCTCACCGTCACGGCGTTCGGCTCCTTCGGCGGCACCGAAACCGTCGATTTCGACCGCCTTTCCTCCTCGGGCCTCTTCCTGCTGCACGGCCCCACCGGCGCCGGCAAGACAACGCTGCTCGACGCCGTCTCGTTCGCATTGTTCGGCAAGGTCCCCGGCGTTCGCGTCGCCGGCGAGGGGTTGCGGTCCGACCACGCCACCGACGGCCTCCCCACCGAGGTGCGCCTCGAGGTCACGCTCGGAGGGCGTCGCTACCGCATCATGCGGCAACCAAAGCAGCTCCTGCCGAAGCAGCGCGGCGACGGCACGCGCGAACACGGGGCCAAGGCCACGATCGAAGAACTGGTCGATGGCGAATGGCTCGCTCGCGCGTCACGGCCGAGCGAAGCCGATCCCATGCTCGCGGAACACCTGCACATGGGCGCTGATCAGTTCCATCAGATCGTGATGCTGCCCCAGGGTGACTTCGCCGAGTTCCTCCGGGCCAAACCGGCCGACCGCGAAAAGCTGCTCGAGAACCTCTTCGGCACGAGCCACTTCGCTCAGGTCCAGGCCTGGCTCAAGTCTCAGGCGCAGGCGGCGCGTTCGGCGGTCGCCGAGGGCGAGGCCGATGTGCGTCTCGACCTCGCCCATGGCGCCGCCATCGCCGGATGCGACCGCTTCGACGACGGGGCCGACCTGGCAGCATCGCTTCTCTGGCTCACCCATCTGGTCGATCAGGCGGTGGCCCACGCCGCCCACACGCTGACAGCGGCGGAATCGGCAGCGCAGGAACGCATCAGAGCCAGCGACCACTTGGACCAAGTCGCCATCACGCACGAACTGCAGGGTCGTCACCACCGTGCGTCGCAACGACTCGACCAACTGCAAGCACGGGCCGTGGAGCACCGTGACGCAACCGAACGGCTCGATCGGGCCCGTCGAGCCGCCGTGCTCGAACCCTTGGTCGCCGCCAACGTCGAGGCCCAGAGCGACTTCCAGCGAGCCCAGACAACTCACCGGCGCGCACAACGACGACTCGAGGCCCACCACGCCGAACACCCGGGCGGCCCGGACGACGACCTGCCCCCCACCGATCACGGCTTTCTGGTGCTGCGGACCGAGGAACTGGCGGTGCAACTCAGCACTCTCAACGAGCTCATGGCCGACGAGCAGATGCTGCGCGACCGGCAGAGCGAGCTCGCGTCCCTCGACGACGAGGTGGCACGGCTCAGCGCCCGCGTCGATACCGCCAGCACCGAACTCCGGTCGATGCCCGATCAGCTCGACGGGGTCGCCCGTCAGCTCACGACAGCACGAGAAGCGCTACAGCGTTGTGACGCGCTGAGCGCCGAAGTCGACCGCAGCCGAGTCCGCCATCAGGCGGCGCGACGACGTGACGAGCTCAACGACCTCGTCGAGGCCGCGCAGCACACTCGTCGCCAACGTCGCGACGACGACCTCGACACCAAGGCCGCTTGGCTCGAGCTGCTCCGACGCCAGCTTGATCAGCGCGCCGCCCTGCTGGCGGAGCACTTGAACGATGGCGATGCCTGTCCGGTTTGCGGCAGCGTCGAGCACCCGGCGCCCGCTTCGGGCGGACCGGACGAACTCGTCACCGATGACCGGGTCGACGCTGCGCATCGCTTCCACGATCGCGCGACGATGCGGCTCGCCGAAGTGGCGACCGAGCTCGGCACACTCGAGCAACAACTCAGCGCAGCCGCCGCCCAGGCGGGCGACACGAGCGTCACCGACCTTGCCGTTCTGGTCGCCTCGGCGACGACTCAACTGCAGTCCGCCCAGATTGACGCCGAGCAGGTGCCCGGTCTCGAGTCCCAGCTCGAACGCATCGAGGCCCGACGCCAACGCCTCACCACTGGCATCGACGGTGCCGCCCAACAGCTCACCGCACTGTCCGAGCGGCGGGGCGCCGTCAACGCCTCGGTTTCGGACGGTCGGCGGCGGGTGGCCACGGCCACCGCTGGCTTCGCGTCGGTCCACGAACGCCACCGCGTGCTCACCCACGAGCGGGCAGTCATCGATGGGCTCCTGGTCGCCCACCACCAGTTGGACACTGCGCTCAACGAGGTGGCGCGTTCCCTCGAGGCCGCTGCGGCGCAGTCCAGGCGGTCGGGTTTCGACGATCTCGAGAGTGCCACCGCTGCCATCGTCGCTCCGAACCAGCTCGAGCAGCTCGCAACCCGGGTCGATGCCCACGAGGAGCAGCTCCAAGCGGTCGAGGCCGAGCTGGCCGATTCCCGCGTATCGGCCGCAGCCCTGTGTCCCCCGGCCGACCTGGAAGGGGCCACGGCACGGTCCGCAACGGCCGACACCGCCTGGAGCATTGCCGTCAGCAACTCCAGCGCCGCCGAGTCCGCATCGGCGGCACTCGCGCAGACCCTCGCGACCGTCGAACAGCGGATGCGTTCGCTGGCACCGCTCGCCGCCGACTACGCCGTCAAGCACCGCATCGCCGAGCTCGCATCGGGCGACGACCGCCAGGCCGCCCACCGCATGTCGCTCTCCACCTATGTCTTGGCCGCCCGTCTCGAACAGGTCGCGATCGTGGCCAGCGAGCGCCTCAGTCGCATGTCCAACGGTCGCTACACCCTGATCTACTGCGACGAGGCGGTCGACGGACGCCAGCGAGCCGGCCTCGGTCTCCGTATCGTCGATTCCTGGACCTCGACGCAGCGCCAGACCACCACCCTGTCGGGCGGCGAGAGCTTCTTCGCCTCGTTGTCGCTGGCGCTGGCTGTCGCCGATGTCGTTGCGGCCGAGGCGGGCGGCGTCCACCTCGACACGATCTTCATCGACGAGGGATTCGGCAGCCTCGACGAGGCGACCCTCGAGGACGTGATGGATGTGCTGGACGGGCTGCGTTGCGGTGGCCGAACCGTTGGGATCGTCAGCCACGTCGCCGACCTGCGCAACCGCATCACGACCCAGCTCGAATTGTCCAAGGGGCCCGACGGATCGACCATTCGGGCGTTGGTCGGCTGAACAACTACCGTGCCCCCATGCCGGCACTGCGGGGCGACATCCAGGGGTTGCGAGCAATCGCCGTGCTCCTCGTGGTTGCCTTCCATGCCCAGCTGGGCCCCGCCGGCGGACTCCTCGGCGTCGACCTGTTCTTCACGATCTCGGGCTTTGTCATTACCCAGAAGCTGCTCGGCGAGCTCGATATCGACGGCACCATCAATCTCCGCGAGTTCTACGCCCGCCGGGCGCGCCGCCTGCTGCCGGCACTGGCGCTCATGTTGGTCGTCGCACTGGTGCTCACCGTCCTGCTGCTCAATCCGTCGGGACCCCAGCTGCCGGCGATCCGCACCGCGGCCGCCACCACGGTGTTCAGCTCGAACGCGTACCTCTACCTTCACACCGGCTACTTCGACTCGACCTCAGCGCTGAACCCGTTCCTCCACACCTGGTCGCTCGCCGTCGAAGAGCAGTTCTACCTTGCCCTCCCCATCCTTGTTCTGCTCGCTGGTCGTCGATCCCGAAAGGAACGGACCGGCGGGAGCGCCCTCAGCCGGCACACGTTGTTGCGCTGGATGATCACGATTGGCGTCGTCTCGCTGATGCTCGCGACCGTTCTCGACCAAGGCTGGGTCACGTTCGGGCTCGGGGCCCCGCAACGGTTCGCCTTCTACAGCTCGCCGACGAGAGCCTGGGAGTTTCTCGCCGGTTGTCTCCTCGCCGTGGCGTGGCCCCGGGTGGTCCGGGTCGGCGTCGGACCTGCAACGGCGGTCGGGGCCGTCGGAGTCGCTCTGGTCGCCGTCTCGGTGCTGACCGTCGATCCCGGGGCAACCGCTGGCGTCGTTGTCCAACTCGGCATCGTCGCCGCCGCGGTGGCCCTGCTGACCGCCGGCGATCGATCGCCGCTCTTCCACCACATGCTCTCGTGGCAACCACTGGTGGCGCTCGGCGACTGCTCGTACGCCTGGTATCTGTGGCACTGGCCAGCGATCGTGTTCGCGTCGGTGATCTGGCACGGCGACCGGCTCGCCATCGGGCTTGCCGCAGTCGCCGCCTACCTCCCGGCTTGGTTGTCGACACGTTTCGTCGAGCGCCCGTTGCGGGCTCGCCGGCCGACGATCGACCATCATCCGCTGAGGTTTGCGATGGGCTGTGTTGTCGTGCCGCTGCTGGTCACGGGAGCGGCCTGGTCGGGCGCCACCGCCGGGTGGGGTCTCCGCGAGCCCGATGGCTGGTACGACCTCGCCGACGGTCGCAACGTCGGCTGCAACCTGTTCAACCGCGACATCGCCAACCAGTGGCCCGAGCAGAGTTGTCGAACCTCGGTGCCTGCGGCGCTCGGAACGGTTCTGATCCTCGGCGACCAACAGGCCGATAGCGCGTCGACAGGGATCATCGAGGCAGCGCACTCGCTGCAGCTCGACACTGCGCTGTGGAGTCGCACCCGCTGCCCCTTCCTCTCCCGCACCCCCGTGCACTATCCGCGCTGCGCCGAATGGAACCGCGCCGCCCTCGATCTGATCGATCGCCTTCGGCCATCCGCCGTCGTCATCGTCAACGACGCCGTGGCGTACACGACCGAGGCCCGGGCCGACGAGGTCATAGCCAACCGCGATGGGTCCCGCCCGTCTGGTGACGAAGAGGCCTTGGCGATCTGGCGTGACGGGCTCGATGGTCTGCTCAATCAGCTCGACGATCGAGGGGTGCCGGCCGTCGTGATCGGCGGCGTCCCCGGCTACGGACCTCGGTTTCCGCGCGACTCGTTCTCCGTCCTACGCCCTGATCCAGCGGCAAACACGCTTTCGTTGGCGGAGGCCCAGCAGCGCCGCGCCCGAGTCTTCGAGGTCGAGACCGCTGTCGTGACGGCTCATAAGCGGGCGGAGTTCGTCGACCCGCTGCCCGCAATCTGTGACCCGACGTGCACGACCAGACGCGGCAAGACCTGGCTGTATTACGAGTCCGAGTACCTGACCCGGGCCGGGAGCAGGCTGCTCACGCCGGACGTGCGGGCAGCGTTGATCACCGTGCTCGGCCGATGATCATCCTTTGCGGTCCGAGACGAACCACGATGCAACGGCACTGAGCGCCGCCACCGAGAAGACAGCCGGCCAGGCACCGATCTTCTTCGCCAACGGGTGCGATGCGCCGAAGCCCCCGAGGTACACCGCCGACAACGCTGCCGTTGCGGCCGGACCACTGGTCTTCATCCACTGTCGCCCGCTGACGATGCCGCCGAGAGCAAGCACAGCGCCGCCGAGGGGACGCTGCTTGGTTTCACGGGCGACGAGATAGCCCCCGATGAGCGAGCCGGCGACGATGGGAGCGGTGCGGAGAGCCATTCGCGAACTCTACCCAACGAACCCGGGCGCCTCCTTCCTGACGACGTCCAGCGTCTCGTAACGTTTGCCATCACGTCACCGCGATGACACCATTGCCCTCCACGTTTGGCTGAGGGGCGGACATGGGCAGGGGATTCATCAGGACGGCGTTGGCGACCATCTCGATCGGGGCGATGGCCGCGGCCTGCGCTCCGCCTCCCGCAACGCCCAGCGTCTCCGAGCCGACCGTCGCGGTCGGTGACGGCGACATTCGCATCAATCAGATCCAACTCGTCGGCTCCCACAACAGCTATCACCAGGCACCAGAGGGCGCCATCCTGTTGCCGTTGGTACTCGGGGCCGCTGCCCTGCCCGGCGTCTTTGGGGGCCTGGGCAACCCGTTGGAACTCAATTACACCCATGCACCGCTGCCCACGCAGCTCGAGCGTGGCATTCGTACCTTCGAACTCGACGTCTATGCGGATCCGGACGGTGGCCGATTTGCCCAGCCGAGACTGACCCAACTCTTCGGTCTGAAGCAGCCGCGACTAACGCAGAACGTCGATCAGCCCGGGTTCAAGGTGCTGCATATCGCCGATGTCGACTTCCTCTCGAGTTGCGAAACCCTGCAGATCTGCCTCGGGCAGATCCGATCGTGGTCCGACGCGCACCCCGATCACCTTCCCATCGTCATCAACATCGAGGCGAAAGGCGACGGGCTGGGGTTGCCCGAGTTCCTCGGCTTCACCCCGATCGTACCGATCGACTCGGCACAACTCGATGCCATCGACGCCGAGCTGCGCCTTGCGCTCGGCGACCGCCTCATCACACCCGATGTGGTGCGGGGCGAAGCGGCCGATCTGCGGACCGCGATGACCACGACCGGGTGGCCGACGCTGAAGGATTCACGGGGCAAAGTGCTCTTCTTCCTCGACAACGAAGGGCTCCGCGACACCTACATTGCGGGCCATCCCACCCTCGAGGGACGAGCCATGTTCACCAGTTCCGGACAGGGTCAGCCCGACGGGGCCGTCCTGAAGGTGAACGATCCCGGGGACGGATCGGTGATCCGGTCGCTGGTGTCCCAGGGGTACATCGTGAGAACACGAGCAGACGCCGATCTGCTCGGCGATCCGTCCATGGCCAAGCGCGACACCGCATTGGCCTCGGGAGCGCAGATCGTCCACTCCGACTATCCCCCCGGCCAGATCCGGTGGACGACCGGATATACGGTGAATCTCGGTACCAAGGTGCAGGGTCGGTGCAACCCGGTGAGCACCACTCCGGCCACCTGCCAGCCCGCCGCGGTCATCGAGCCATAGGCACCAGTTCCGGCTGAGCCAATTTCGTTTGGAAACCGAATTGTTTCTCCCCTAGTGTCAGTCGACCATAGGTTGGCAAGTGGGGGAGGAAATGGCAGTGATTTCACGAAAGATGGCGTCGACCGCTGGCTCGATTGCCGTCGCCCGCGCTGGCGCAGTGATCGTCTGCCTGTCATTCGGTGTGCTCTTCGCTCCGACGGCGACCGGGGCACAGGTCGGTGGCACTACTACGACCACCTCCACCAGTAGCACCACGGCGGCGACCTCCACCACGGCCGCGCCGACAACATCGACGACGACCTCAACGACGAGCACGACCTCATCGACCACCACGTCGACGACGACTACGTCCACTACGTCCCCTACCTCGACGACGAGCACGACAGCGCCCCCTCCGACCACGAGCACGAGCACGACCGTTGCGAAGCCCGTCGCCACGACGAGCGTCGCGGGAGCGAGCGACAACTGTCCTCCCGCCTACCTCGGCCTCTGTGCCCCCGGACCCGGCACACAGTGGAACTGCCCCGATTCCACAGCCGGTAGTCAGCTCCCCGATTCGTTTCGCAACGTGAAGCTCGACCCCAATGTCGCCGACCCCGACCCCTGGGGCCTCGATGGCCCGCAGGGCCCGAGCACCGACGGTACTCCCAACATCGGCTGTGAGAGCGATGTCGCGGCCAGCGGATCAGGAGTGAGCGTGCTCTCGGAGTCGACGAGTCGGACGGCCCAAACGAGCAGCGGGCAGAGTGCGCTCGCCGCCACCGGTTCCTCGACCGGCTTGGCTCTCGCCACGATGGCGGCCGGGCTCATCTGCCTGGGCCTCGCGGCGCGCCGCTCCGAGCTCGGCCTGCGGTGGTACGCGACCTCGACCCCGGGCGTCCGCTACACCATCGAGCAGCAGACCGGCCGTCGACGGGCCACGCCCGACACGCCGGGCGACGAGCGCTCCTGAGTTCAAGACCGAGAGTCTGGCCGACGATGTCATCCGTAGAGTTCCCCCCAGCACAACCGATTCGAGGACTGAGATGAAGAGCAGGTCGATAGTCATCGGGCTCGCGCTGGCGGTGCTGATCAGTGTCACCGGTTGCATACCGGCCAAGTCGGGGGCGCGTTGTCGCAGCACCGATTGGGGCGACGGCGGCAGTCATGTCCTTCGCTGCGTCAATGGTCGGTGGCGACCGGTCATGACCCGTCAACAGGCGATCGACGCCGTCATCGCCATCGCCAACGCGTCCAAAAAGCCGGCGCCCGGCCAAGTGGTGGTGCCGCAGTCGCTCGGCGCTGCGAACCTGCCGAACACCGCTGATCCGTCGGTGTTCGTCGAGGGAGGACTGACCTACGTCTACGCCACCAGCACCTTCCGCGCCGTCCCCGTCGTGGTACTCGATGACGTGAACGCCACCCTGTCGTCGAGCCAGATGTTCAACCGTGCCGTCGATGCCATGCCGACCAAGCCGGCCTGGGCGTCGACGACCGAGATCTGGGCGCCCACGGTGAACAAGGTCGGCGGCCGGTACGTGATGTTCTTCGCCGCCCACCGCTCCGGTGCCCCCGATCCCAACAGCGACCAGTGCGTCGGTCGTGCCATCGCGTCGAGTCCGCGAGGACCTTTCGAACCCGACCCCGCCCCGATGAACTGCGGGAACAACGGGGTCAGCGGCGCCCTCGACCCGTCGCTGTACGTCGATCCGTCGGGCAACCCCTCGTTGTTGGTGGCAATGGGCGGTTCTGCGACGAACATCTGGTCGATCCCCCTCAACGCCAATGCCGACGCCACCGGTCCGGCCGTGGCACTGCTCACCCGGTCTCAGCCCTGGCAGGACTGGTTCCTCGAGAACCCGGCGATGATCTACGACGGCAGCGTGTACCTGCTGGCCTACTCGGCAGGACGCTGGGACAGCGGTAGCTACATGACCGGCATCGCCCGGTGCTCGTCGCCCGCCGGCCCGTGTACCGATCGGGCCGAGGGCCCCTGGCTGGCCTCGATCGCCGACCGGGCCGGCCCGGGTGGGTTGGAGTTCTTCGTCGGCCCTGACGGCGCAGCCCGGGTGGCCTTCCACACCTATCCGGCCAACGACATTGCCCCGATCGGCAAGCGGGCGACCCACATCCAGCGGTTCTTCACCGATCCGTGGCCCCGCCTCGGCTGAGCCGCTCATATTCCGCGTCGCGGGTGTGGCGCCGGCCTAGGCCCCGAGGCTCGACGACACCTTGGCGGCCACGCCGTCGCCGAACAGATGCCGTTCGCAGATGGCGAACTGCACGATCCACAACGAGCCGAACGCCACAGCGTTGGCGGCAGCCGCCACCAGTGCCCGTCCGCCTTCGGACATACCGGCGGCATCGGTCCATCCGCCGGAGACCCACACGGTGATGGACGACAGCGCCAAGCCGATCAACGACAGCCCTACGAACGGCACGATCTGGCGCAGCTGGGCTTTGCCGGTGGAGGGCCACACCCAGCGTCGGTTGAGCTCGTAGGAGGGGACGGCGCCGAAGAGCGTGGCGATGAGGTTGGCCCAGCCGGTTGTCTGGATCTCGGCGGCGACCAGCGTGGTGAGCAGGGTGAGGCTCGCAACCGTCGAGATGAGCGATACCGCGCCGTACTTGATCAGCTGGGGAATCCTTGCCCGTACGTAGACGATCGGGGAGCGGCTACGACGGCCGCCCTCGGCGTCGTCAGCCTCAGCCTCGAGCCTCGCCGTCGCTACAAGATCTGCCATCGCCACCGCAGGGGTGGGATGGAGTGCGAGATCTTCGTCGGTCAGGTGAGGGTGCATGAGATCAGGCGCAACGCATCGATCAGGTGCGATCGGTCGGAGGATTGTTCGCAGTCACAACACCTGAGGTTACAAGGGGGACAATACCCAGGCATGGGCGAGACAATCCATGCTCTGTTCAGCCGCTGGGGTACGAGTTGCCAACACAGGGGCCGATGCCGACCAGGGTGTAGGTGTCGCCGACGCGGGTGTAGGTCCAGCGGGTGTCATCGACCGGTTCCGAGAGCATTCCAGCGATCGTGCGGTCCGCCGGGTCGGGGTATTCGCCTTCGAGCGCGTTGGCGGCCGTGATCGCCGTTTCGATGGTCCGACCCTCGATCGCGCAGGTCTCGGAGGATCCAAGAGGGGCTTCGGTCGGGTCGCTCGCGATCGGTGCTGCGGTGGTCGCGACGGCTGGCTCGGCGACGATGGTCGAGGCGTCGTCATCGGAGCCGCAGGCCGAGAACACCAGCGGAGCTACGAGAACGAGGATCGCTAGGCGGCGAAGGACGTGCATCGCTGAGGACCGTACCACCAGGCTTGACCCGAGGTCAGGAGCATCGCTACCGGCATACCTCGCCGCCGCCGCCGCTGACATCACGGTCGGGGCGTGCCTGGTCGTCGCGCACGGCCGAGGAGAAGGCCGGCATCGAAAGAGGATCCCGAGAGGAGATTCGAACTCCTGACCTGCTCATTGCGGCAGTGCCCCGGAACGCCGGCCCAGGATCACACCACCTCGACGCTGCACCGCAGACCTGGAGCATTGGCCAGGCGCCAGTCGGCGGTGAGGAGTGGGAACCCCACAGCCTCTGCGAGAGCGACGTAGCAGGCGTCGTACGCAGTCACGTTCGGACGCAGTTCCCACACTCGCCGCAGCAGCGCAGCGGTGGGGTACACCGTGATCGGAAACGCCAGCAGGTCGCCGATCGCGGCGTTCGCCTGCTGCGCGCTCAGACTGCCGTTGCCAGCATGGCGCCGTAACACCGACGCGACCTCGACCCGGAGCAAGTCGGGTCCGATCACCTTTTCATCGCGAAGCCGTTCGCGGAACCGCTGGCCATCGCCCCCGGCGTCGGCCACGACGGGAGCGAGCACCGATGCGTCAACGACGAGCATGTTCCTCGTCGAGCGCCTCGATAGTGGCCGCCGCCGACAACGCCCCCTTCGGGCGCCGCTCGATCCGGTCGAGGATCTCCTTCACCGTCGGAGTCGCTGCGATCTCTACGAGCTGCGCGGCGAGGAACTGTTGCAGCGACTGGCCGGCTTGCTCCGCTCGACGGACCAGAGCTTCATGAACCTCGTCCGGCACATCTCGAACCTGCACGTTCGGCATGGAATTAGCACGGGATTAGCAGAGGGACGAGCAGCGAGCTCGTCCCAGATCGTCAACGGCGCTTCATGACAGGCCCTCGCGGTAGAGGTCGAGGTGCTCCAGGTCCTTGGCCCGCCCAGAGGCCTCCTTGAGTCGCTCCCACGTCGCGACGGTGATCACGAGAGCCTCGCTGCCAGCAACCTGTTGGTCGTCCGCCGACGCCGCCAGGTCCGCGTAGCCAGGGGCGGCGCCGTCGGGAACGAAGACGAGATCGAGTGGCCCATACTTGCTCATCAGGTGGAGCGTGTCGTACTGCGCCCAGTTCTCGAGTGGATGGCGAGGAAACTACGTCCCACCCTGATCCGCCGTCAGCAGCCCCGCCTCGAGCTCGTCGAACGCCGCAGCCAGTCGCTCGAGGTTGTCAGGATCGCGCGACGGGGTGATGTCGATGTCGACGGTCGCCGGCACCGGGAGGTCACGAACCATCGGAGCCATGCCGCCGATCACGACGAACCGCACCTCATGGCGATTCAGGACCGCGACGATGGCTCCTGGGTCAAACACGCGTCGCCGCGACGGCGGATCGCGCACTCGATCTGCTCCTCGCTGTCCCCAGCTCCGGGGCAGGGAGCTGGCCCGCTGTACCCGGGACCTGTGACAGCGAGGGCGCCCGGATCGGCCGATCGGGATGAGCAGGGGCCGGTTCCTGGGACTTCGGAGGGCCGGAAACCCGTGTGTTTTGGAGCCCGAGAGGAGAATCGAACTCCTGACCTGCTCATTACGAGTGAGCTGCTCTGCCGTCTGAGCTACCCGGGCGGGTACACGAATCTACCAGTGCCGAACGGTGTTGCGGCCAACCGATTGGCCCGACGGCGACGGGGGACGAGCCCCGCCCCTCAGCAGACCGGGATGAACTGGAAGCCCCGGTCGCGGAGACCCTGGATGATCCAGGGCAACGCGGCGATGGTCTGGGTGCGGTCGCCGCCTCCGTCGTGCATGAGGATCACCTGGCGATCGCGAACGCCGTTGAGCACGCGGTTCACGATGGTGGGCCACGCCGGCTTCTTCCAGTCCCAGGTGTCGAACGACCACATGGCGGTCGCCACCTGGCGCTGGGCGACCAGGTCGAGCACCCGCTGGTCGTACTCGCCATACGGTGGCCGGAAGCACTTCACGGTGCCCGCGCCAAAACCCATGTTCAACACGTCGATGGAGCCCTGCACCTGATCGGCCTGCGCCTCTGGCGGCAGTTCGCGTAAGTGAGGATGGCCGCGGGTGTGGGCTCCGATGTGCATCCCGTCGGCCACCATCTGTCGCACCAGGTCGAGCCGCTTGCCGGTCTGGTCGGTGATCTGAAAGAACGTGGCTTTGACGCCCATGAACCGCAGGATGTCGAAGATCTGCTGGGTGTACTGCGATGGACCATCGTCGAAGGTAAGCGCCACGAACTTGCCGAGACCGTCGAGTGAGCGGTCCCCCGAAAGGTTCTCGAACATCGAACCGGGCTGAGGCAGCCCGAGCCCGACCCAGGCCGCCGGTGGACGAACTACCGGCGGGGGCGGCAGCGCTACTGCCGGGGTCTCGCCCTCGAGCACGGGAGCCAAGGCCGCTGGGTCGAGCGTGGGGGGCGGCGCCATCGTCGTGGCCGGGTCGGGCACCGTGGTCGTCGGGGGCGTCGTGTCGGGCACGGTCATCGACGGGGCAGTCGTGGTCGTGGTCGTGGTCGTGGTCGTGGTCGTGGGAACCGTCGTGGCCGTGGGAACCGTCGTGGTCTCCTCGGTCGGGCCACTCGTCGACGACGCGGTGGACACCTCCGAGTTGTGGGCACCGGAGTCCGCCATATCGATTTGCCCGTTGTCGGAGCATGCGCCGGCAGCGGCCACCAGCAGCACCATCGAGAGAATTTTCCGCCAACGCGATGAAGACACCGCTCGCTCCCTGCCCGTCCTCATCGGCGACCATCGTAGAAGCCGTCCTCATCAAATCCGCGACTCGTGACGGGGATCACCGATTACTTTCGTCACCACGGGACGTCGAACCCAGTGAGAGTCAGGCCACCCCGCAGACCGGTCGGTGCCGGCGCACTCCACGTCCGACTCACCGATCCCGCCCAGCGGCTCGAGGCCCAGCGACTGCTGGCCCAGCATCTGGACGTCCCGGTGTCGCTCGAGCCCGATCCCGCCGCGTTGTCGGTACGGGTCGACGACCCCGAACTGGTCGCAGCCGGCCTCGCCCAGCTCGCCCGGGCCTCGATCACGGTCACCAACTTCGCCTTCGGCCAGCCGAGCCTCGACGAAGTATTCCTCGCCCTCACCGGCCACGACACCGAGTCCACCGGCCCCGGCGCAACCGGCACCGGCTTCACGAGCACCGACATCACGAGCACCGAGGCACACTCATGACCGACACGATCACCAACACCCCGGCCCCGGACCTGGCTCCAGCCGATATCGACTCGATCCTCGCTGCGCTGGCGTCGGGTGAGCGACCGCAACGGCCCAGCGCCCTTTCTGCTGCGTTCACCCACGGCTGGCGCGCCCTGTTGAAGATCAAACACGTCCCGGAGCAACTGTTCGACGTGACCGTCTTCCCGGTCATGATGACGCTGATGTTCACGTTCCTCTTCGGCGGGGCGCTGGCAGGCTCGACCAAGGAATACGTGCAGTTCTTCCTGCCCGGGATCATGGTGCAGTCGGTGATCTTCATCACGATGTACACCGGCGTCGGCCTCAACGTCGACTTCGAGAAGGGCGTGTTCGACCGATTCCGCTCGCTGCCCATATGGCGCCCATCGGCCATCATCGGGCCGCTGCTTGGCGACGCGGTGCGCTATTCCATCGCCGCGACGGTCATCGTGGTGCTGGGCCTCATCTTGGGGTTCCGTCCCGATGGTGGCGTGGTCGGAGTCGTCGCCGCCATCGCCCTGCTACTCGTCTTGGCCTTCAGCCTGTCGTGGGTCTGGACCACCTTCGGTTTGATCCTGCACACGGAGAAGTCGGTGATGGGCGTGAGCATGATGCTGCTCTTTCCGCTCACGTTTGCGAGCAACATCTTCGTCGACCCATCCACGATGCCGGGCTGGCTCGAGTGGTTCGTGGGCATCAACCCGATCAGTTGGCTGGTGACGGCGGTCCGCAACCCGATGCACGGAGACGCCTCTGCCGGCGACGTCGGCAAGGCCTTGGCGGCGTCAGCGGGCTTCATGGTCGTCTTCTCGCCGATCACCATGCGGCGCTACCGCAACAAGAACTGACGGCGGGGACCCACGCGTCAGGCGACTGGGATCCAACTCGGTCGCGACGCTTCGCACGCCGCCACGAAGGCGTCCAGTTGGTCGGCATCGCTGGCGTCGAGCGAGACGGTGCATTGGAAGAGCCGGTCGGCGGTGTCGTCCCATCGAACCATCATCGCCGCGGCCTCACCGTCGGCGGCGGTGATCACCACGCCAGCGGAGCCGACGACCGGTCGCTCGGTCGCCCCGTCATGGCTGTCGAGGTACGCGGTGATCAGGCCGTCGGGGCTTCGCAGCTTGGCGTTCCAGTCGCCGGCCTCGCACATTCCGTCACAGGTGGCAGAGAAGTCCATGCTGGTGAAGACACCGAGGCCAAGGTCGGCCGGCGGGTTGAACTCGAGGCCGAGGAAGCTCGACACTTCCCAGCCCGTCGGCACGATCACCGAGGCCGGGTCGCCCCCATCGTCATCCAGCTCGACGGCCTGGCTCTCGAACACCAAGCCGCTTCCGGCCGGCAGCGCCGCGTTGGCCGACGCGGGGTCTGCCGGCGGGCCGGGTTCGGTCGGTGCGGGGAGGTCGTCGCTGCCGGAACCGTCGTTGCCGGAGCCATCCTGACCGAGGCCGATGAAGGCCGACGCGAACAGCATCTGGCCGGTGGCTCCCGCCATGTCGCAGCGCGTCTCGGCGTAGAGCCCGAGCCCAAGAAGCGCACCCATCGCCGTCATCTGGTCGATGGTTCCGCCGCCGTCACCGAGTTCGGCCAGCAGCGCAAGGGCGTCGGCGTGCTCCGGTGGGGCCGACGCCTGGAGAGCCGCCATCTCGTCAACGTCGGACATAGTCGCCACCGGGTCGGACTGGTCGGCGCCATCGGAGAACGATGAGCGAAGCGCTACGCAGTAGTCCTCGTCGGCGTCGGCACCGACCATCAGCGCAATGCCCGACAGCATCGAGATGGCCGCGGAGCCCTCGGTAGGCCCACATTCGTCCTCGGCGAACTCGGCGAGCGACGCGAGGGACTCGGAGAGCTCACCGGCGGACAACTTGTCCGCCAACTCGTTGACGGTCGCCGAGTCTGCAGGGTCGGCAGGGTTCGCCTCACTGTTGCTGTCGAAACTCCCGCTGTCGAGGCCATCGAGCGCCGCTGTGAACGCGACGATCGCTTCGGCCGCGTCCGTGAACTGCTCGGGCACGACGGCGAGAAACTCCTCGCCGCCACCATCGGAATCGTTGAGCTGTTCGCAGAACGCCGGTTCGACGGAGCCATCTTTCCCCGCCTCGACCAGGGTGTCGTCAGCCTTGGTGATCTTTTCGCCGTCATCGCCACAAGCCCCGAGGAACAGGAGAGCGGCCAGGACTGGAATGACACGTGTGCGCATCGGTTCACGCTAGCGAGGCGGCGTTCGAATCGCGCCGATTGGGGTACCTTCAGCGCGACGGCCGCGGCAGCGTGACGAACAGCGCCTGGAGGGCGAGCTCTTCGTTGGGGTTGAACTGCAGGCTGTCGGTGAGCTGGCCCACCAACAGGCCTGCTTCGACATAGCGCTGCGGTTCGGCGGCAGCGCCGGCGCGGTAGCCGTCCATGAGTGCGGCGAGGCCGGCACGAAGCTCGTCGAGGCGGATGCGCCGCTTCTCGCGGTTGTGGCGGGCCTCGACCTCCTTCATGGCGGTCTTGCGCTGACCCAAACGCTCGGCGGCCTCGGTCATCTCCACGATCTCCCGAGCGTGCTGGGCGGCGAGCGGCGCCAGCACCTCCTCGACCCGGGCCATGACCTCGGCGGCCAGCGCCGCTGCTCTGGATCCGGTGCCGTCGAGCTGGGACGGAAGCGCGAACCAGAAGTTGCGCCGCTCCACGACATGGTCATCGGTGGCCAACAGGCGAGCGCGGCCCAGATCTCCCCCGGAACCAACCGCGGCCGCATCGGCGACCTCACCGGGGACCCCGCCACGCCGGAGCTCATCGGCGATGACCGTGCGACTCAGGTGGGGGAACTCGAACTGCATGCACCGCGACGCAATGGTGATGAGGTCGGGGGTGACCTCGTCGGCGAGCACGATGAAGATCGTGCCGGGCGGAGGCTCCTCGATGGACTTCAGCAGAATGGGCGCCGCGGTGGTGACCAGGTGGAAATCGCACAGGATGAGCACCTGCAGCTTGCCCTCGGGCGGGCTCAACTGCGCCCGCCGCACGATGGTGCGGGCCTGATCGGCGCTAATGGATGCCCCGATGCGCTCGACCACGATCACCGCAGGATGGTGGTCGGCTCCCGCGAGACGACGATGCCGCGCCGCTTCGTCAGTAGTTGCGCCTTGCGCCAGCATCTCGGCGGCGAACGCCCGCGCCGCGGCGCGAGTGCCCACTCCGGGCGGACCGACGAAGAGGTAGGCATGGGTGGGGTCGACGGCGGCCGACCGCAGCTGGGCGACCAGCTCGGGTTGGCCGACGACCTCGGACCACAGGTCGACGTCCTCGAGCACGGCGCCCGACGGGTCGGCTGGTTCGTCAGCCACGGGACCACGCCTCCCACACGGCGGCGGCCACATCGTCGATGGAGGCCGTGCCGTCGATGATCACCCAGTGATCGGGGTCGGCCTCGGCCTGGCGCAGGAAGCCGTCGCGCACCCGCCGGTGGAACTGCGGATCGGCCTGCTCGAAGCGGTCGCGTTCGGCACCCAGCCGCTGCGAGGCGAGGTCGGGATCGACATCGAGCAGCACGACCAGGTCGGGCCAGAGGTCGTCGGTGGCCCACGCCGAGATCGAGCGAACCATCTCGGGATCGAGTCCCCGTCCGTAGCCTTGGTAGGCGACCGACGAGTAGAGATAGCGGTCGCAGATGACGTGACGGCCCGCGGCGAGGGTGGGCCGGATGAGCTCCTCGGCGTGCTGGGCCCGGTCGGCGGCCATCAGCAGGGCCTCGGCCCTGGTGGCCAGATGGGTGTTGGCCGGGTCGAGCAGGATCGAACGCAGGGCCGCACCGGTGGCAGTGCCTCCCGGTTGACGGGTCACCAGCGCGTCGATGCGCTCGGCCAACAGGGCGGCCTGGGTGGACTTGCCGCAGCCCTCTCCACCTTCGAACACCACGAAGCGGGCGTCCGGTTGCCCACCATTGCCGTTCTGACCACTCACCGGTTGTCCTCTGTTGCCTGGAACGCCACTGCGGCGCCCTCCTTGTGCTCGACCAACGGATCGTCGCCCGACCGGACCGTGTCCGCCAGCGGGGTCCGTCGCGAACCGGCGCCGATGCTACGCGACGCCACTGACGCCGCCACCAGGATGACCACTCCACCCAGCCACAACGTCACCCGTACGCCGGGCACCCCGTAGTTCACGCCAAACCACTGCACCCCGGGCATGTCGCGATCGGCTCGGCCCGAGATCCAGCGCCGCAAGAGCGGTTCGAGCACTGCCGCCAGCGCCGGGCCCGTCACCATGGCGCCCAGTACGCAGAGCCGCACGAGCGTGAGGAGCGTTGTGAACGTGCGCCCCCGCAGCTCGTCGTCGGTGTTCTCCTGCAGCAGGGTGTAACCCAGGATGTAGACCGCCCCGGCGCCGAGGCCCAACCCGAACACGCCGACGGCTGACAGCCAGAACGTCGACATCGACACCCCGACCAGGAGCGAGACGCCGGCGAAGAACAGTGCTCCGATGAATACCCGCTCCTTGGGGATCTTCTGCTGCACGGCGGTGAGAGCGGCCACTCCGAGCGCAACGCCGAGGCCGAGAGCGGTGATGTACAGCGAGAAGGCGTTGACGTCGCCGATCACCGACTTGGCGAACGTGGGCCCCAGCGGCACGAGCATGGCGCCGCCCAACAGTCCGGCGGCAAGCCCGATGTTGACGGCCCGCACCACCGGGTTGGAGAAGATGAAACTCCATCCCTCGCGGATCTCGACGAGCATCGCCCGGAAACCCGAGGAACGGTCCGCGGCGGGGCCCTCGTCGGCCTCTCCGGGCATCGCACCCTCCGCCGGTGCGGGGCGGGCCCGGTCGTGGCTCGGTGACCCGTCGACCTTGATGAAGCGCCACACGATGAACCAGGTGGCGAGAAAGGTGAGCGAGTTGAAGT
>Ga0105047_10007249_pt1 | contig 18725 bp, 15 predicted proteins | sample MAT04_FD_78384 | JGI IMG/M metagenome (GOLD analysis project Ga0105047, IMG submission 78384) | Freshwater microbial communities from Lake Fryxell liftoff mats and glacier meltwater in Antarctica - MAT-04 (megahit assembly) | ecosystem: Environmental > Aquatic > Freshwater > Ice > Liftoff... | reverse complement strand
TTGTAGGTACTGAAATTGCAGTGCGCTATCTCGAACCAGCGGCACCTGACTTATCCAAATTCAATTCATACATCGATTCTCTGGATGGTCAAAAGAACATTCATCCTGCTGATGAGTTATATTCAACCCAAGACACCCTCAAAAAACTTTTCAAATTCAATCCCAATACCCTTTCAGATTCTGGGTTTACGGCGTTGGGTTTTTCTGAAAACGAAATTAGAACGATGCGTAGCTATATGAAAAAAGCGGGAGACTTTAAATCGGTATCACATTTTAGGGTGATGAACTTTTTTGATGACGACCGGTTTGCGCGTTTACGATCCTATATTGAATTGCCGAATGAAACTGAAAAGAAAGGGAAATCTGAATTTTCTTATACAAGTGAAGACAACATACAATGGTCGGACACTGCTGATGTTTCGATGTACAAGTACAATCCGGTTATAGCTGACCTCAATAAATCAGATACCACAGAATTGAAAAATTTGCCCGGAATAGGTTCTTACTATGCAAAAATGATTGTACAAACACGAAAAGACCTGGGAGGATTTCATACAATCGCACAGCTTATGGAGTTGAGAAATATGACATCTGAAACAATTGACAAAATTGCTGGTAAAGTTTCTATCGATCATTCTCTCATTATAAAGATTAAAATTAACAGAGCTACGGCACAAGAGTTGTCAGTTCACAAATATATCTCTTTTGACCTTGCTAACCGCATCGTGCGCAGCAGAGAAGAGTTGAGAGCTTATCAAGATATCGAAGATATGGTAAAGCGCGGTTTGTTGGATGCCGAATTAAGAGTTAAACTTGCACCATACCTTGTATTTGATTAATGGAGTTAAAGGAAAAGCTGCGTCAAACGGTCAGAAACATACCAGATTTTCCCAAACCCGGTATTCAGTTTAAAGATATTACGCCTGTTCTGGAGTCGCCTGTGCTTTGCAGGGGCCTGATTATGGAGTTCTTTAAACTTTTCGATGGCGTAAAGATCGATGCTGTAGCGGGGATAGAAAGCAGGGGATTTCTTTTTGGGTTGCCTTTGGCTCTGGAATTGAATGTGCCATTTATACTCATGCGGAAAAAGGGGAAGTTGCCTGCGGAAACTGTAACTTATGCTTACAATCTCGAATATGGAGTGGCAGAGATCGAAATGCACAAAGGTGCTGTCAGATCGGGAATGAACGTACTCATTCATGACGACCTGCTTGCTACGGGCGGCACTGCATGCGCAGCGGCTGAGCTTATTAAAATGGAAGGTGGCAAGGTAGCGGGTTTTGCTTTTTTAATTGAACTATCGCAATTGGCAGGTAGGCTGCGGCTGGTTGATTATGACAAGCCCATTGTTAGCCTGCTTGAGTATTGAATAAACCATCAACAACAAAATATGAGTGATTTAAACGACAACCAAAAAATGATCGCGCAAATGATCCGCGATTTTGGGGAGCGGGAGATAAGACCAAACCTGATGGAATGGGATGAAGCGCAATATTTTCCAGTAGAAACATTGAAAAAAATGGGTGACCTCGGATTGCTGGGTATTCTTGTTCCCGAAAATTATGGGGGCTCCGGATTCGGGTATGCTGAATATTACACAGCGATTTCTGAAATTTCAAAGATTTGTGGTTCGGTCGGACTGTCAGTGGCCGCTCACAATTCATTGTGTACCGGTCATATTCTGGCTTTTGGAAATGAGGAGCAAAAAATGAACTGGCTACCCAAGCTCGCCTCCGGAAGTTGGATTGGCGCATGGGGACTTACGGAGAGCAATACCGGATCAGATGCGTTGCGCATGAAGACTACAGCCGTAAAGGATGGAGATCACTATGTGCTCAATGGTACAAAAAACTGGATCACACATGGTATCAGTGGCGATGTGGCAGTGGTGCTGGTGCGAACGGGCGAATTACTGGATTCAAGAGGTATCACGGCCATTGTTGTAGAGCGTGGAACGCCCGGATTTGATGCTGGGAAAAAAGAAAATAAGTTGGGCATGAGGGCCTCAGAAACAGCCGAGATGATTTTCGACAATTGTAGGGTTCCGGTTGCCAATGTTTTGGGAAATGTAGGAGAAGGGTTTATTCAGGCCATGAAAGTTTTGGATGGAGGTCGTATTTCTATCGCCGCACTCGGTGTTGGCATGGCAAAAGGCGCTTATGAAGCTGCATTGAAATATAGCAAAGAACGCGAACAGTTTGGCCAACCCATTTCAAATTTTCAGGCAATAGCATTTAAACTGGCCGATATGGCAACTGAAATTGAGGCAGCCGAATTGCTTACGCTTCAGGCTGCGTTTCTTAAAGACAACAAGCGGGAGATGACCAAAGAATCGGCTATGGCCAAATACTATTCCAGCGAGGTATGTGTTCGGGTAGCTACGGAGGCCATTCAGATATTTGGCGGTTATGGATACACCAAAGATTTTCCTGTAGAGAAGTTTTTCAGAGATAGCAAGCTCTGTACAATAGGGGAAGGGACAAGTGAAATTCAGAAACTGGTTATTTCCAGAAAAATCCTGGCCTGATTTTCATTTCTATGAAAATTGTATATATTTGCACTCCCTAAATAAAACGGAAACTCACAGTATGCTTATTATTCCAGTAAAAGAAGGCGAAAACATCGAAAGAGCCCTCAAGAAATTTAAGAAGAAATTTGACCGCACAGGTGTTGTGAAGGAGTTGAGGGCGCGTCAACAATTTATCAAACCATCGATTGTCAATCGCCAGCAAAAGCTTAAAGCGGTTTACGCCAATCACATCAGAAGTCAACAAGACTAAATCAGATATTTATTCAGATATTTAAGGCAGTACAATTTGTACTGCCTTTTTTTATGCGCGAAGAATTCATCCATTACCTTACCTACGAAAAGCGGTACAGTCCGCATACGATAAAGAATTATATTTCTGATTTAAGTCAACTTCGATCATTTCTTCAAGCTACATTCGAGATCGAAGAAATTGAATCAGCCTTGCATCCGCACCTGCGCTCATGGTCTGTATCGCTTATGGAAGACGATAAAACTGCGCGGACAGTGAGACGCAAGATCAGCGCCACACGCACCTATTTTCGCTGGCTGCGCAAATACCACAATATAAAGAGCGATCCCACACTGAAATTAATTCTTCCAACAATACCGAAGCGATTGCCCACTGTTGTTGAAGAAGACCAGATGATGCAGTTATCTACACGGGGCTTATTTCCCGAAACCTTTGAAGGTATGCGTGATCGCGCAATCATTGAAATGTTTTATCATACAGGAATGAGAAGCGCCGAACTTCTGGGTTTAAAAGATTTTGATATTGATTATCATCAGAAAACCATAAAAGTTCTGGGGAAGAGAAACAAGGAGCGAATCATACCCGTAAGCGAGGAACTTCTCGACGTAATCGGCAGCTATGCCAGTTTTCGGGAAGAGCTTTCACAGGTGGATTCGGATGGTCATTTTTTTGTGAATGCGCGGGGAAGAAAATTGTATCCAAAACTTGTTTATAAAGTGGTGAATAACTACCTTGGGATCGTCAGTTTGCAGCGAAAAAAAAGCCCGCACGTTTTGCGTCATACTTTCGCAACCCACATGCTCAATCGCGGAGCTGACTTGAATGCCATTAAAGAACTCCTGGGCCATGCTTCTCTTGCTGCCACCCAGATTTATACCCACAATACTGTTGAAAAACTTAAGAATATACACCGCGATGCCCATCCCAACGGCTAACGGTATTTGCTAACCTATAAAACGTAAAAATTATGCAGGTAAATGTTCATTCAATTCAGTTCAAAGCCGATGGCAAACTCATTTCCTTTATTGAAGGAAAATTGAAAAAGCTGGAGCAATTTCACGACCATATGATCGGCGCGGAAGTTTTCCTCAGGCTCGAAAAAAACCATGAGGAGGGCAATAAAATAACCGAAATAAAACTCAATGTTCCCGGGAAAGAATTGTTTGCCAAGCGGCAATCGGCTTCTTTTGAGGCGGGTACCGATTTGGTCATCGAAGCATTGCGAAAGCAAATACGAAAGCACAAGGGTAAAAAAGAACTTTTGAATTAATTTTCTCTACATCAGCAAATAATGACGCCATCTTCAGATGGCGTTTTTTTTATCCGTTTTGTGTCTTCTTCATTTTCTTTAAATGTCTTTGATTTGTGCAAAAAGCTTCTGCAATATTTTGCACAATACAACATTTTTCTCCGGCTATTTTTCTATTTGAATGGGATGATTCTGAAGTTCCATCCTTCATTTGATTTTCAGAATAATTTTAAGCCATGTCAGTTTTTAAAAATTGGCTTGAACAGAAATGAAAGTATTGCGTTTTTCTACACGTGAATATCTGACTATCATAATTTTAGTTGATTGATTCAAAACAGCTCGTGTCTCTATCTCCATTCGTCATTCAATTAGGTGACATAAATTTGTACGTAGATGCTTTTTCAATGAAAAACTTTCATACATTTGCAGACCTTTTTACGGAAAGGTAGGGTCTTGAACCCGCACGTTCTACAATGTAAGAATAATGCCGATGTAGCTCAGCTGGCTAGAGCAGCTGATTTGTAATCAGCAGGTCGTGGGTTCGAGTCCCTCCATCGGCTCTTTGAAATATTTATGATTGGGGAGATACTCAAGCGGCTAACGAGGACAGACTGTAAATCTGTTGGTTCTACCTTCGCAGGTTCGAATCCTGCTCTCCCCACTATAAATACTTCCAGGATAAGCGGGAGTAGCTCAGTTGGTAGAGCATTAGCCTTCCAAGCTAAATGTCGCGAGTTCGAATCTCGTCTCCCGCTCTAAACATTCTTCTAAGCCGATGTAGCTCAGGGGTAGAGCACTTCCTTGGTAAGGAAGAGGTCATGGGTTCAATTCCCATCATTGGCTCATTATTGGCATTTTTTGCAACATGCAACCGACATACAGTATAAAATAACCTTTTAAATTATTAGCAATGGCTAAAGCAAATTTCGACCGTTCCAAACCACACCTTAACATCGGTACCATTGGACACGTTGACCACGGTAAAACAACACTAACCGCAGCAATTACATCTGTACTTGCGGCCAAAGGACTTTCTGAAGTAAAGAGTTTCGACATGATCGACAACGCTCCTGAAGAGAAAGAACGCGGTATTACTATTAATACATCACACGTTGAATATTCCACAGTTGCGCGTCACTACGCTCACGTAGACTGTCCAGGTCACGCCGACTATGTAAAAAACATGGTTACTGGTGCTGCCCAAATGGATGGAGCTATCTTGGTCGTTGCCGCTACGGATGGACCTATGCCACAAACACGTGAGCACATCCTTTTGGGTCGCCAAGTAGGTATTCCACGTATCGTTGTTTTCATGAACAAAGTGGACATGGTAGACGATGAAGAGCTTCTTGAGCTTGTTGAAATGGAAGTGCGTGAATTGCTTTCTTTTTACGAGTACGACGGAGACAATACGCCAGTAATCCCTGGTTCTGCTCTTGGCGCTTTGAACGGTGAAGAGAAATGGGTGAAGACGGTAGAAGATTTGATGGATGCTGTAGACACCTGGATTGAAATGCCACCCCGTGACATTGAAAAGCCATTCCTGATGCCAGTTGAGGACGTTTTCTCAATCACTGGCCGTGGAACAGTTGCTACAGGTCGTATTGAAACAGGAATTATCAATTCTGGCGAAGAGGTAGAAATCCTTGGAATGCAGGTTGAGAAATTGAAATCTGTTGTTACAGGTGTTGAGATGTTTCGCAAAATTTTGAACAGAGGTGAAGCTGGTGACAACGTAGGTTTGTTGCTCCGTGGAATTGAGAAAACTGCAATCCGTCGTGGAATGGTTATCGCAAAACCAGGATCAATCACACCACATACCAAATTCAAAGCTGAAATCTATGTTTTGAAAAAAGAAGAAGGTGGTCGTCACACACCATTCCACAACAAATACCGTCCGCAGTTTTACTTCCGCACGACGGATGTAACTGGTGAGATCAATTTGGGTGAAGGCCGTGAGATGGTTATGCCTGGCGATAACGTTACAATCAATGTAGAATTGATCGTTCCTGTTGCAATGGACAAAGGTCTTCGTTTCGCTATCCGCGAAGGTGGTCGTACTGTCGGTGCAGGTCAGGTAACAGAGATTGTACTTTAATTATAAATCCATTCGAACAGGAAAGGTGAATGCCAATTCGGCGTTCACCTTTACCTGTCATAATACGGGTGTAGCTCAGTTGGTAGAGCACTGGTCTCCAAAACCAGGTGTCGGGAGTTCGAGCCTCTCCACCCGTGCGAATAAAAAGCGATAATTGTGGCTGGAGTAAAAACAACATTTCAAGAATCATATGATGAGCTTGTTCACAAAGTGACCTGGCCGTCATGGAAGCAACTGCAAAGTAGTAGCATCCTTGTATTAATCGCCTCTGTGATTATCTCCCTTATCATTTTTCTAATGGATTACATTTTCGGTGTGCAGGTTGCGACTGAAGGAGGTTCAGGATGGAAAGGGTTGCTCGGGTATTTGTACCAGATGTTAGGTACACTTTAATAATTTAACTGATATGGCTGAGAATTCAGGGAAGAAATGGTATGTGGTTAGAGCTGTAAGCGGCAAGGAGAAAAAAGTCAAAGACTTTATCGAACTTGAAGTGAAACGTGCCAAGCTTGACGATTTCGTAACCCAGGTTCTGATTCCAACAGAAAAGATTTTTCAAATCCGGAACGGAAAGAAAATCAGCAAAGAGAGAAACTTTTTTCCGGGGTACGTGATGATCGAAGCTGAGCTGGTGGGAGAAGTTCCTCACCTGATCAAAAACGTCAACAATGTCATCGGATTTCTAGGTGCTGAAAAGGGCGGAGACCCAGTGCCCTTGCGCATGTCAGAAGTGAATAGAATTCTCGGAAAGGTTGACGAACTGGCCGATAGCGAAGAAGAATTGAATATTCCTTTCGTGGTGGGTGAAAGCGTTAAAGTAATCGATGGACCGTTTAACAACTTCAACGGCGTGGTCGAAGAGATTAATGAAGAAAAGAAAAAGCTCAAGGTAATGGTAAAGATTTTCGGAAGAAAAACACCATTGGAATTGGGTTATATGCAAGTTGAAAAAGAAAGCTAATTACCCTGGATTCACCAGTTGTCTTTTCCATCATGTGAGGGTGGTAAGCTTCCAAAGACTGACTGAATCAATATACACTTAATTAAAACTTAAAATGGCTAGAGAAGTAAGTGCAATGATCAAGCTGCAAGTTAAAGGTGGAGCTGCCAATCCTTCTCCTCCAGTTGGCCCCGCTTTGGGTGCCAAGGGGGTGAATATCATGGAGTTCTGCAAGCAGTTTAACGCGCGTACACAAGATTCGGCTGGAAAAGTTTTACCTGTGTTAATTACCGTTTACGCTGATAAGTCTTTTGACTTTGTAGTAAAAACACCACCTGCTGCCATCCAGTTAAAGGATGCGGCAAAAATCAAATCCGGTTCGGCAGAGTCGAACAGGCTGAAAGTTGGTACAGTAACCTGGGATCAGATCAAAGCGATCGCAGAGGACAAAATGACTGACCTGAATGCCTTCACGATGGAATCGGCAATGAAAATGGTGGCCGGAACGGCGAGAAGCATGGGGCTTAATATAAAGGGCAAAAGTCCTTTTAACGGTTAAAACTTTTTTTATGCGAGTATCGAAAAAACGTAAAGAAGCACTGGGCAAATACGAACCAACCAAGTCGTACACACTGGAAGAAGCAACTGGTATTGTGAAAGAAATTTCCACCACCAAGTTTGACGAAACCATCGATTTGGCCGTTCGCCTTGGTGTAGATCCAAGAAAAGCGAACCAGATGGTGAGGGGAAGCGTTTCCCTGCCACATGGTACCGGAAGAGACGTTCGCGTTCTCGTACTTTGCAATCCTGATAAAGAAGCTGAAGCGACAGAAGCTGGTGCTGACTTTGTAGGACTTGACGAGTATATCGAGAAAATCAAGAATGGCTGGACCGATGTAGATGTTATCATCACAACGCCCAATGTAATGGGTAAAGTTGGTGCTTTGGGAAGAATCCTCGGTCCACGCGGACTGATGCCAAATCCCAAGACCGGCACTGTTACAATGGATGTTGCTAAAGCTGTTACCGATGTAAAGGCCGGTAAAATCGATTTTAAAGTTGATAAATACGGTATTGTACACGCGACAGTTGGCAAGTCTTCTTTTGAAGCGACCAAAATCAGAGACAACGCTCACGAAGTGATCCAAACTCTGATCAAGTTGAAGCCATCTGCAGCAAAAGGTACATACATTAAAAGTATCTCTATCAGCGGCACAATGACACCAAGTGTCAAAGTGGAAACAAAGTCGGCAATGGCCTAAGGGTTAAATAATCGAACAAATGACGAAAACTGAAAAAAATCAACTGATCGACCAATTAGCCGAGACCTTATCAGCCTCAAACGTAATCTATCTTGCAGATACTTCGGAACTTTCCGCAGCTGCGACATCAGAACTGAGAAGAATTTGCTTCAAAGAGGAAATCAAATTGACAGTTGTTAAAAACTCTCTCTTACAGAAAGCCCTCGAAAGGGTTGAAGGAAAAGATTTCACAGAACTGTATGGCGTGCTCGCCGGGCCAACATCATTGATGTTGTCGGAAACCAGCAATGCTCCGGCAAAGTTGATCCAGCAATTCCGAAAGAAAAACAAGAAGCCGATCTTAAAAGCGGCATACGTAGAAGAGATGTGTTTTGTCGGAGACGACCAGCTGCAAGCCCTTGTCGACATTAAGTCGCGTGAGGAACTTATCGGTGGTATTATCAGCCTCCTTCAATCACCAATGCAAAATGTACTTGGTGCGTTGAAATCAGGTGGTCATATCATTGCTGGTGTTGTCAAAACACTCTCAGAACGCTAATTATTACACAACACAAACAGAATCAAAACCTTAAAAAACAAATAAAATGGCAGACGTTAAAACGCTAGGCGATCAACTGGTTGGCCTTACAGTAAAGGAAGTAAACGAATTGGCAGCTTACCTGAAAGATGAGCATGGAATCGAACCAGCAGCAGCAGCTGTTGCCGTAGCAGCTCCAGGTGCAGGTGGCGGAGATTCAGGCGAAGCCGCAGTTCAGACTGCATTCGACGTAATTCTTAAAGCTGCTGGTGGAGCGAAATTGGGAGTCGTAAAACTCGTGAAAGAACTCACCGGTCTTGGTTTGAAAGAGGCGAAAGCCCTCGTTGACAGTGCTCCTGCTCCCGTGAAAGAAGGTGTTTCTAAAGAAGAAGCAGACTCCCTGAAATCACAACTTGAAGAAGCTGGTGCCGAAGTCGAAATCAAATAAGGATTTCAACATCCTTTTATATTAGTTGTTAAGGCTTAGTTCATCTTGTCATCATGACGAGATGGACTAGCCCTTTTTCTGTTATTCCGCGTTAAAGGCGTTCTTTTTTAATCTCCTAATTATTCAGTTTTGGCTACACTTACGAATAAATCCAACGAGCGCATCAATTTTGCTTCAAGTCGTCACCTAATCGATTATCCAGACTTTCTCGAAGTACAATTGAAATCGTTTCGGGAGTTTTTCCAACTCGAAACAAATCCTGAAGACCGCGAACACGAAGGTCTTTACAAAGTATTCAGCGAAAATTTTCCAATCACAGATACAAGAAATCAGTTTGTACTTGAATTTTTGGACTATTTCATAGACCCACCGCGCTACAGCATGCAGGAATGTATCGAGCGCGGATTGACCTATGCAGTACCTCTCAAAGCCAAGCTTAAATTATACTGTACAGATCCCGAACACGAGGATTTCGAAACCATCGTTCAGGATGTGTACCTGGGTACCATTCCTTATATGACACCGCAGGGCTCCTTTGTAGTCAACGGTGCAGAACGGGTTATCGTTTCTCAGTTGCACAGATCTCCTGGTGTGTTTTTTGGCCAAAGCCGACACGCCAACGGCACCAAGCTCTATTCAGCCCGCGTAATCCCATTCAAAGGATCGTGGATTGAATTTGCTACTGATATCAATGCGGTTATGTATGCGTACATCGACCGTAAGAAAAAGCTTCCTGTTACCACATTGCTCCGTGCGATTGGTTACGAAAGCGACAAGGACATCCTTGAAATTTTTGATCTTGCCGATGAAGTGAAAGTCACCAAAACAGGTGCTAAAAAACTCAAAGGTCGCAAGCTCGCAGCCCGTGTTTTGAAAACATGGATTGAGGATTTCGTGGATGAAGATACAGGTGAGGTTGTTTCCATCGAGCGAAATGAAGTGATCATTGATCGCGAGACAATCATCGAGGATGAACACATTGATCAAATTTTGGATTCTGGTGCGAAAACGGTTATTCTTCACAAAGAGAATACCAACAGCGCCGATTTCTCAATCATATACAATACCCTTCAGAAGGATACGTCCAACTCCGAAAAAGAAGCGGTAGAGCATATCTACCGTCAGTTGCGAAACGCTGAGCCACCAGATTTGGATACGGCCCGCGGTGTAATCGACAAGCTTTTCTTTTCAGAAACACGTTATGACCTTGGTGAAGTAGGTCGGTTCCGTATCAATAAAAAACTCGGCCTCGAAACAGGCTATGAGCAACGGACACTGACACGTGAGGACATTATCATGATCATCAAATATTTGATTGATCTGGTGAATTCCAACACGGATGTCGATGATATCGACCACCTTAGCAACCGACGTGTAAGAACCGTAGGTGAACAATTGCACAACCAGTTTGGTGTTGGTCTTGCCCGTATGGCACGTACCATTCGCGAACGTATGAACGTTCGTGACAATGAGGTGTTTACGCCAACCGATTTGATCAATGCCAAAACATTGTCATCGGTTATTAATTCATTCTTTGGAACCAATCAGCTGTCTCAGTTCATGGACCAAACGAATCCATTGGCGGAAGTAACCCACAAGCGTCGTATGTCTGCACTCGGACCTGGAGGTCTCTCCAGAGAGCGTGCAGGATTTGAGGTGCGTGATGTTCACTATACCCACTATGGTCGGTTGTGTACAATCGAAACGCCTGAAGGTCCAAACATTGGTTTGATTTCTTCTCTTTGCGTATTTGCCAAAATCAACCGTTTGGGCTTTATCGAAACCCCATACAGAAAAGTGGCGAACGGACAGGTAAATCTTGATGATGCACCTATTTTCCTAAGCGCCGAAGAAGAGGATGAAAAAATGATCGCTCAGGCAAATGCCAATGTGGATGCCAAAGGCTTATTTTCCAAAGATCTGGTTAAAGCCAGAAAAGAAGGAGATTTCCCGGTTTCGGATCCAAAGGAAATTGACCTGATCGACGTTGCGCCCAATCAGATTGCGTCTATTGCAGCCTCGTTGATTCCATTTTTGGAGCACGATGATGCCAACCGTGCCCTGATGGGTTCGAACATGATGCGTCAGGCTGTGCCGTTGTTGCGTCCGGAAGCGCCTATCGTAGGTACCGGACTCGAGCCACTCGTGGCCAGAGATTCTCGTGTACTGCTTACTGCAGATGGCGATGGAATTGTAGAGTACGTTGATGCCAAAAAGATCATCGTAAAATACAACCGCAACGAAGAAGAGCAATTGGTGAGCTTCGAGGGCGATTCTACCGAATACAAACTGGTAAAATTCCAGAAAACCAATCAGGGTACCTGCATGAACCTTCGGCCTATTGTGAAAGTAGGCGAAAGGGTAAAATACGGTCAGGTGATGAGCGAGGGTTATGCCACCCAAAAAGGGGAGCTTGCCATCGGTCGAAACCTGAAAGTGGCTTTCATGCCCTGGAAAGGATATAATTTTGAAGATGCAATCGTTATTTCGGAAGAAGTAGTGCGTGAAGATATCTTTACCTCTATCCATATTGATGAGTACATCCTTGAAGTGCGTGATACAAAACGCGGTCAGGAAGAACTTACGCCTGATATTCCAAATGTCAGCGAAGAAGCGACCAAAGATCTCGATGAGAATGGTATGATTCGCATCGGTGCGGAAATAAAGGAAGGAGATATCCTTATCGGAAAAATTACACCAAAAGGCGAAACAGATCCTTCTCCTGAGGAGAAACTGCTTCGTGCCATTTTTGGAGACAAAGCCGGGGATGTAAAAGATGCTTCATTGAAAGCTTCCCCATCACTTCGCGGTGTGGTAATCGATAAAAAACTTTTTGCGAAAGCTGTAAAATCACCAAAAGCCAAATCAGCAGAGAAATCTCAGGTTGAAGTGATCGACAGGCAATTTGACAAAGATGTTTCAGAGTTGAAAAACACCCTGATCGACAAGCTGTCAAAGCTCGTAAGCGGTAAAACTTCTCAGGGAGTCTTCAACAACTTCAAGGAAGAGCTGATTAAAAAGGGCGTTAAGTTTACACAAAAAGCCCTTGCAGCAATCGATTACAGCGTAGTGAATCCAAGCCGATGGACTACCGATGACCATATCAATGAGTTGATCAAGAAATTGATTCACAATTACAATATCAAGTATAACGATTACGCTGGTGCACACAAACGCATGAAGTTCCAGATTACAATTGGCGATGACTTGCCAAGCGGAATTTTGAAACTTGCCAAAGTATACATCGCCAAAAAGCGCAAACTTAAGGTGGGAGATAAAATGGCCGGCCGTCACGGTAACAAAGGTATCGTTGCGAAAATTGTCCGTAAGGAAGATATGCCTTACCTCAATGACGGAACGCCTGTAGATATCGTGCTCAATCCACTGGGAGTACCGTCGCGTATGAACCTTGGACAGATTTACGAAACCGTCCTCGGATGGGCAGGTCAAAAGCTGGGTCTCACATTTGCCACACCTATTTTTGATGGAGCAACGATCGATCAGATCAACAGCTACACCGAGCAGGCAGAATTGCCACAGTACGGAGTAACCCGTCTGCGAGATGGTGGAACTGGCGATTTGTTTGACCAAACAGCAACTGTCGGAGTAATCTACATGCTGAAACTTGCTCACATGGTGGATGACAAGATGCACGCCCGATCTATCGGACCTTACTCGCTCATTACACAACAGCCTCTTGGTGGTAAAGCACAATTTGGAGGTCAGCGTTTTGGAGAGATGGAGGTTTGGGCACTCGAGGCATTTGGTGCATCCAATATCCTCCGCGAGGTGCTCACTGTAAAATCGGATGATGTAGTCGGCCGTGCAAAAGCTTATGAAGCAATTGTAAAAGGTGACAACATGCCCGAGCCCGGAATTCCGGAGTCATTTAATGTACTCCTGCACGAATTGGCAGGATTGGGACTGAATGTTTCGCTCGACTAACTGAGCAGAACCAAAGTATATTCAACTTTAAAGAGTAATACGCATGGCCTTAAGAAGGGAAACCAGAGTAAACGCTAATTTTAACAGCATCACAATAAGCCTGGCTTCGCCCGAGCAAATCCTCGAGCGCAGTTTTGGAGAAGTTCTCAAGCCGGAAACAATCAATTACAGAACTTACAAGCCCGAAAGAGATGGTCTGTTTTGTGAAAGAATTTTTGGTCCGGTAAAAGATTACGAGTGTCACTGCGGTAAATACAAACGTATCCGATACAAAGGAATCGTCTGCGACCGCTGCGGTGTGGAGGTTACTGAAAAGAAAGTGCGGCGTGAACGTATGGGTCACATCTCACTGGTTGTTCCGGTAGCTCACATTTGGTATTTCAAGTCACTGCCCAACAAAATTGGGTACTTGCTTGGTTTGCCAACCAAAAAGCTCGATCAGATTATCTATTATGAAAGATACGTTGTAATCAACCCTGGAACGGCTGTGAATGCCGAAGGTGTGCAATTGCAGCGCATGGATTTCCTTACGGAAGAAGAGTATATTGATATCATCGAAGCCCTTCCAAAAGAAAACCAGTATCTGGATGATATTGATCCAAACAAATTTGTCGCCAAAATGGGGGCAGATGCCCTTCACGATTTGTTGAGAAATACAAATCTCGATGAATTATCTTACGATTTGCGTCACAAAGCCAACACGGAAACTTCACAACAGAGAAAAAATGAGGCCCTCAAAAGACTTCAGGTTGTTGAGTCCTTTCGCGAAGCCAACACACGTATTGTAAACCGTCCCGAGTGGATGATCATCAAAGTGGTACCCGTTATTCCACCGGAATTGCGACCACTCGTTCCATTGGATGGCGGACGTTTTGCCACCTCCGATTTGAACGACTTGTACCGACGTGTTATCATTCGTAACAACCGTTTGAAGCGATTGATTGAAATCAAAGCACCAGAGGTTATTCTCCGCAACGAGAAAAGGATGCTTCAGGAAGCTGTAGATTCATTGTTTGACAACTCACGTAAATCAAGCGCTGTAAAAACTGAATCAAACCGTCCACTGAAATCTCTTTCAGACAGTTTGAAAGGGAAGCAGGGTCGTTTCCGTCAAAACCTTTTGGGAAAACGGGTTGATTATTCTGCGCGTTCCGTAATTGTTATCGGGCCTGACCTCAAATTGCATGAGTGCGGTTTGCCCAAAGATATGGCTGCCGAACTTTACAAGCCGTTTATCATTCGCAAGATGATAGAACGTGGTATTGTAAAAACGGTAAAATCTGCTAAGAAAATCGTTGATCGCAAAGAGCCTGTCGTTTGGGATATTCTGGAAAACGTTCTAAAAGGACACCCGGTTATGTTGAACCGTGCTCCAACATTGCACCGTTTGGGTATTCAGGCTTTCCAGCCAAAATTGATCGAGGGAAAAGCGATTCAGCTTCACCCGTTGGTTTGTACTGCATTCAACGCCGACTTTGACGGTGACCAGATGGCTGTGCATCTCCCGTTGGGAAATGCGGCTATTTTGGAAGCACAGTTGTTGATGATCGCATCTCACAACATCCTTAACCCGGCGAATGGTGCGCCGATCGCCGTACCATCTCAAGACATGGTTCTTGGTCTGTACTACATCACGAAAGGCCTCAGAACCGAAGGTGATGTGATCGTAAAAGGAGAAGGAAAAACTTTTTACAGTCCTGAAGAAGTAGAGATTGCTTACAATGAAGGCAAACTTGCTCTACACGCGCATATCAAATTCAGATATTCGCATTTGGATGGCTCTACTGAAATTCTGGAAACTACAACGGGTCGTGTATTGTTCAACAATCTCGTACCAAAAGAAGTGGGTTACCTGAATCAGGTTCTTACGAAAAAAGCCCTTCGGGACATCATTGGTGATGTATTGAAGAAAGTTGGTATGGCCCGTGCAGCACAGTTTCTTGATGATATCAAAGAACTCGGTTTTATGATGGCTTTCAAAGGAGGTCTGTCATTTAACCTGAACGACGTAATTATTCCACCAGAAAAAGAAATTTTGGTTGGGAAAGCCGGAGAAGAGGTGAAAAATGTCATGGACAATTATGCCATGGGTCTTATCACCAACAATGAGCGTTACAATCAGATCATTGATATCTGGACACATACGAATTCTAAGTTGACTAATATTCTGATGGAGCGTTTGAAAGCTGACAAACAAGGCTTCAACTCTATTTATATGATGTTTGACTCCGGCGCACGTGGATCCAAAGAACAGATTCGTCAGCTCTCCGGAATGCGTGGTTTGATGGCCAAGCCTCAAAAATCCGGCGCTACCGGAGGTCAGGACATTATCGAAAACCCTATTCTTTCGAACTTTAAGGAAGGTCTTTCCATTCTTGAGTACTTTATCTCCACCCACGGTGCGCGTAAAGGACTTGCGGATACCGCACTTAAAACAGCAGATGCTGGATACCTAACCCGTCGATTGGTTGACGTTGCTCAGGATGTTGTTATCCTGGGTGAAGATTGCGGCACACTTCGCGGTCTTGTCGCTACGGCCTTGAAAAAGAATGAAGACGTGGTTGAACCATTGTACGAACGTATTCTAGGTAGGACCTCTGTTCATGATGTATTCCATCCCCAAACGGACGAGATTATCGTTCATTCGGGAGAAGAAATCGTGGAAGAATTGGCCACAGCAATCGAAGAAGCGGGAATCGAAGAAGTTGAAATCCGATCTGTACTGACTTGCGAGTTAAAACAGGGAGTTTGTGCGAAATGTTATGGTCGAAACCTTGCAACCAGTCGCATGGTTCAATTGGGTGAGGCTGTTGGTGTAATCGCTGCACAGTCTATTGGAGAACCTGGAACGCAACTTACTCTTCGTACCTTCCACGTCGGTGGTACAGCATCTAATATTGCTGACGAGGCTGAAATTCGTGCGAAGGCAGATGGAATATTTGAAGTGGACGAATTGCGATCGGTGGAGCAGGAAGGCAAGGATGGTTTGATGAAAACCATTGTTGTTGGACGTTCCGGTGAGCTTAGGCTGGTAGACGAGAAAACAGGTGTTATTATTGCAACAAATAACATTCCTTACGGTGCTGAACTTTTTGTTCAGCCTGGACAGAAAGTAAAAAAGGGAGCTACCATTTGTAAATGGGATCCATATAACGCTGTATTCATTTCTGAGGGAACAGGGGTTATCCAATTTGAAAACTTTGAAGAGGGTATCACTTTCCGGGAAGAGGTCGATGAGCAGACTGGTTACCGTGAAAAAGTAATTACAGAACGAAGGGATAAAAAGAAAAATCCTGCAATTTATATTGTCGACAAAAAGAGCAAAGAGGTGATCCGGACTTACAACCTTCCGGTTGGCGCCCACGTGAGCGTGCAGGAAGGGATTGATGTTGGGGCTGGATTTATCCTTGCCAAAATTCCACGTGTTTCTGGTAAATCTGGTGACATCACCGGAGGTTTGCCGAGGATTACAGAGCTTTTTGAAGCGCGTAATCCTTCTAACCCGGCAGTGGTAAGTGAGATTGATGGAATTGTAACTTACGGAAAAATCAAACGGGGAAACCGAGAGATTATCGTAGAAAGCAAAACCGGCGAAACCAAGAAATATCTTGTATCGCTCTCAAAACACATTCTGGTTCAGGAAAATGACTTTGTGCGTGCTGGTCAGTCTCTTTCTGATGGTGCCATCACTCCAAGTGATATCCTCGCTATCGAAGGTCCTACCAAAGTACAAGAGTACCTGGTGAATGAAGTTCAGGAGGTTTACAGACTGCAAGGTGTAAAAATCAATGACAAACACTTCGAGGTAATCGTCCGACAGATGATGCGAAAAGTGGAAATCGAAGATCCGGGCGACACACGTTTGTTGGAGAATCAGGTGGTTGAGAAACTCGATTTCATGGAAGAAAACGACGGCCTTTTCGGTATGAAAATCGTTGTAGACGCTGGTGAGTCGGCCACTTTGAAGGCTGGTATGATTCTGTCTGCTCGTCGCCTTCGTGATGAAAATTCTCAATTGCGACGCAAGGATCAGCGATTGGTTGAGGCGCGTGAAGCGGTATCCTCCACTTCGCGACCTGTATTGCAGGGTATTACACGTGCATCGCTTCAAACCAAATCATTCATATCTGCAGCTTCTTTCCAGGAAACTACGAAAGTGCTCAACGAGGCAGCAGTTAGCGGTAAACGCGACGACCTGCTCGGATTGAAAGAGAATGTAATCGTTGGTCACCTTATTCCGGCAGGTACAGGTATCCGCCATTTCAATAAGGTGAATGTAGGTTCTAAAGACGATTACGAAAAATTGCTCACCGATAACAAAGTAGCAGAAGAGGAACTGAGTTAATCATTTTTATTAATTTCCAAAAGCCTCCCAACAGGGAGGCTTTTTTTTAAACTTAACATCAAATATCATGGCAGATCAAAAAACCGATAAAAACCCGAACCAGCTAAATATTGAGTTGAATGAAGAAATCGCAGACGGAATTTACTCAAACCTCGCGATCATTACTCATTCCAATGCAGAATTCGTAGTGGATTTTGTACGTGTGATGCCCGGCATGCCGAAAGCCCGCGTTAAATCGAGAATTGTACTTACCCCTCAACACGCCAAAAGATTGCTGCGCGCATTGCAGGACAATATTGAAAAATATGAAGCTGTTCACGGTCATATTTCCGATTCAAAGATTCAGGAGGGTGGTGGCTTCCCAATGGGATTTGGCGGACCAACTGCTCAGGCATAATCTTGGTTTTAACAGAAATCAGAGCTCATAAATGCTCTTGTTGAATATCGTGAAACCAAAATTGAAGAAAAAGCTCCACGGGCGGTCAGGATTGTTGTCGTAATAATTAAGATTGAGGCTTACTGGACCCAAAGGACTTTGAAAAACGAGTGCTCCGGCTGCAATGTACCGACGTTCTAAGAAGGGCTCGGAAAATACAGCTTCATTATTTTCATTTCGAAGAATGCTTTTCCCCGGCTGGAAAGCATATCCCTCCAGCCTGAAGTCAAGGTTTTTTCGAATGGCAAAGACTGTTTTCAGGCCAACGGCTGCGTATTGGACTGCACGAAATTCTTCTAAAAAAATCGTTTTGCTCTCAGGAATGGGTTGATAGGCCGGAGCTGAAATCAAAGAAGCTGTATAGTTATCAAAAAAAGGTTTTGTTGAGAAGAGACCTTCAATTTCCGCTCCTATGGTCAAAGGACCAAAATGTAAAAAGTAGTTTTCGTAACGGGCCTTCAATTCTATCCATGAATGTGTATCCGTTATCGTTGAATCCAATTCCGGAAGGGTAGTGCCATACTCTGTAGTTTCATTTCCAAGAACGGCCCTTCCGGAAATCTGTACACGTGTACCTCTGGTGGCGTATGTTTTATGATTAAGCGTATTTCGGTCTAAACCAATGCCAAAAGTTCCCATGGCGAAGGTGGTAAAATCGGCAGTGTCCTGAATTGAGAAATTTTCGGTTTGATAGTAACGGTCGAG
>Ga0105047_10007248_pt1 | contig 18725 bp, 14 predicted proteins | sample MAT04_FD_78384 | JGI IMG/M metagenome (GOLD analysis project Ga0105047, IMG submission 78384) | Freshwater microbial communities from Lake Fryxell liftoff mats and glacier meltwater in Antarctica - MAT-04 (megahit assembly) | ecosystem: Environmental > Aquatic > Freshwater > Ice > Liftoff... | reverse complement strand
GTAACGCAGGCTTCCAGCCTGCATGGATCGCGTAACGCAGGCTTCCAGCCTGCATGGATCGCGTAACGCAGGCTTCCAGCCTGCATGGATCGCGTAACGCAGGCTTCCAGCCTGCATGGATCGATTAAATAATCATGGAACCACTCGACGCCGAAGCTGTCTCCAAGCTGCTGATAGAAATCGGGCAGCGCCTCGAACTGACGGGCGAGTCGCCGTTCAAGGCGCGCGCATACTATAACGCCGCCGACAGTTTGCTGGCGCTGACCGCGCCGCTCGCTGAAATCATCGCGGCCGGAAAGCTGCGCGAAATTCCCGGCGTAGGCGAGGCCATCTCGGAGAAGATCGGAAAGCTGCATCGCACCGGCACGCATCCGACTCTGGACTATCTGCGCCAGCAGGTCGACGCCGGCACGCTCGAGCTGCTCCGCCTGCCAGGACTGGGGCCAAAGAAAGTCATTTTTCTCGTCGAGCAGATGCAGATTAAAAACCTTGCCGAACTTGAAACCGCCTGCAAGGCTGGACGGCTCAAAGAAGCCAAGGGCATGGGCGCGGCGCTCGAAGCCAAAATCCTTAAGGCGATTGAATTCGCGCGCAAAGACGCCGGCCGCTGGCTGCTGCATCATGCAACGCAGCATTTGAATAAGGCATGCGAGAATCTCGCGGCCTCGCATCCGCAATTGAGCCGCATCCAGCCGGCCGGTGACGTGCGCCGCGGTTGCGAAGTCGTCGAGAATCCGTGCGTCGTCGCGCAATCGCCAATGGAAGGTTGCGGCGATGTGCCCGTCAATGCCGATCTGCGCATTTTCATCTGCGATGAAAAACATTACGGCGCGGCGCTGCTCTTCGCGACCGGCTCAAGCGAGCATGTCGCGCAACTTGTAGAGATCGCAAAGAAGAAGAAATTAGTGCTCACCGAAAAAGGGTTGCGCCAGGGCGAGAAAGAACTGCCATGCCCGGATGAGGCCAGCATTTATACGGCGCTGGAATTGCCATACATCGATCAGGCTCTGCGCGAAGGTCGCGGCGAGATTGGACTCGCGAAGAAGAATGCGCTGCCGGTGCTGGTGTGCGACGACGATATTCGCGGCGTGCTGCACAGCCACACCGATGCCTCCGACGGCAGTGAGACTCTGGACGCGATGGCCGAGGCGACACGCGAGCGCGGGTATCAGTATTACGGCGTGGCGGACCATTCGCAGGCGGCCGCGTACGCGCGTGGACTAAAGGAAGACCGCGTGCGCATTCAGCATGTGCTCGCCGATAAACTCAATGCGGAGTACGCGAAGAAAAAGATCTCATTCAGGATCTTCAAAGGCATCGAATCCGACATTCTCGAACATGGCGAGCTGGATTATCCCGACGAGCTGTTGAGCCGGTTCGACTTCATCGTCGCCAGCGTGCACAGCCGCTTCACCCTGGAAAAAACGGCACAGACGGCGCGGCTGGTCAATGCGGTTTCAAATCCGCACACGACGATTCTCGGGCACATGACCGGACGGCTGCTGCTTAAACGCGAAGGCTACCGCGTTGAGATCGACGAAGTTCTCAAGGCCTGCGCGGCGCATGGCGTGGTCGTCGAGATCAACGCCAATCCGCACCGCCTTGACCTAGACTGGCGCTTTCATCAGCGCGCGCTCGAACTAGGCTGCATGCTCAGCATCAATCCCGACGCGCACGCCATCCGCGAAATCGATCTGATGAAATGGGGCGTGCTGCAGGCGCGCAAGGGCGGCCTGGAATCCAAGGACGTGCTCAACTGCTTGGACCTGCCCGCGATCGCGGCATTCTTTGCGGCACGCAAAAAGAAGTAGCAGGATCAGTTGATCTTTATACCGGTGACCACGTCATCGCCGTCTTTGATTTCGCCGTCGAGCAGTTCGAAGAACTCGCCGTCGTTCTCGCCGACGCGGACCTGCTTCGGATCCAGTTTTCCAAGCGGCGCGGCGACATAAACGGTGCCCAGCGTGCCGGACTTCTTATCTTCGGCGCTCTTCTTTTTCGAAGGCACCGGCGGGGCGCTGCCGGGCGGAGCGATAAAGCGCAGCGCGGCGCTCGGCAGGCGCAGCACGTTCTTGTGCTGGTCGACGACCAGTTTTAATCCGGCCGTCATGCCCGGCAGAAGCTTGCCTGACGGATGATCTTTGTCGGGCGGATTCTTGGCTTCGACCAGCACCGGATAGGTGACCAGATTGCCCTTGGTTTCAGATTGGATTTTCACCATCACCACATTTCCGGTGAATGTCTCGCCGCGATAGGCGTCCACGTCGAAGCTGACTTCCTGGCCCGTGCGGATCTTGCCAATGTCGGCTTCGTCGAGCTGCGCGTCGATGCGAACCTGGCTCAGGTCGGAAGCCAGCTTGAACATGTTAGGAGTCTGGAACGACGCGGCGATCGTCTGGCCGGGCTCGACCAGGTGCTGCAGCACAACACCGTCGATCGGCGAAATGATCGTGGCGTACGAGAGGTTGGTCTTGGCGCGCGCGATGACAGCTTCGGCGTTCTGAATGTCGGCGCGCGCCTGCTCTTCTTTGGCATCAAGCTGACGGCCGTCGGCGGCAATCTGCTTGGTATCAATCTCAAGCTGCTCGACTTGAATCTCGGCGAGGTGGAAATCATGCAGGGAGTTTGCCTCTTCCAGTACGCGGATGTCCAGTTCGGTCTGGCTGGTTGCGTCGACCTTCAGCAAGTCCTGCGAACGCTGACGGTTCTTGCTGGCCAGGTCGAGTGTGCCCTTGGCGCGCGCGGCGCTGATCTTTTTGCTGTCAACGGCGCTCTTCTGGCGCAGCTCGCGCAGTTGGAGGTTTTCGCGTTCGACTTTGAGCAGGCTCAAGCCGGCGCGCATTTGTCCCCATCGAACTTCGGCGCTGCGCTTTTCGGATTCCAGCAGGTCGGTGTCCAGCGATGCCAGTACGTCGCCCTTCTTGATCAGATCGTTGGTGACCTTGTTGACTTCCTTCACGCGCCCGGAAATCTGCGACCCGACCAGGACAGTGCGCACCGGATTAACGGTTCCCGTCGACGTGACCATCATGACGATGTCGCCGCGCCCGACTTTTTCAGTCTTCCACTCAAGCGGCTTGGGTTTGAAGCGCGGCCAGACGTAATAAAATCCAGCGGCTCCAGTGGCGCCCATGAAGATAAGAATGATTAGGAACCACTTGAGCAAAGCCACTCTCCTCCGAGTCACAGATTACGCGCTGCCTTTGATAGCCAATTGGGCTCAGGCTGCAAATCCAAAAGCGGGATAGCGCAATTCCTTCGCCCCTCCCATTCGGGGGCAGAAGGTCGACGAGCGCCGCAGCGCTCGCGGGATGAGGGGCTCGCGCCATTTGGAGAGAAACGTCGCTGGCCCTAATACTACAACGACCCTTTCCGTTTAAAAAAAGTGCGTCATAGGAGACTTCATCCGGCTGTTGGGATGAAGTCTCTTATGATGCACTCCGAAGGGTCGTTGTAGTACTAACCCCCAACCCCTCTCCCCTGAACATCGGGAGAGAGGAGTCGACTGCTTTTTACTGTCTACTTGACTTTCGCCGCAATCGTCCAATCATGGCTTTGATGGAACTTCTGCCGTTCTACCCGCCCGATCCGCGCGACTTACCGCAACCTGCGGGCGAGATTTTTCGCCGCAAAGTCCGCGCGCATACGTTGCTCGATCTGGCCGAAGATGTGGACTCCGAACGGCGCCTTGAGATCACCCGCGAAATGCTGATGCTGGGCAGCGAAGCGCTTCCGGCGCTATCCAAAGCCGCAGCCAGCAGGCGTGAGAACACCGCCGCGATGGCCCGCTCGCTGGTGCGGTTGCTGGTGCCCGATGAAGTGGGCCGCCAGATCTATCTGGGCATGTTGCGCGAGAAAAAAGAGTACCAGGTCGAGTATGGCGCGGTGCTGATCTCGCGGCTCTGCTACCCCAACCTGCCGGTGCAGCGAGTGATGCGCGATATCGACGCCCTGGCGCAGAAGGCCGGTGAATTCATCTACCCGCAGCTTGATGTCAGCCGCGAGCAGGCGCGCAAAGTGGCGAGCGAGCGGACGCTCGAAGTGGTCAAGAAGCTCGGCGAGTTCTGGCGCGAAGAAGGCTTCCACGGCAACACCGACAATTACTACAGCGACCGCAACAGTTACCTTCCCGATGTGCTCGAACGCCATACCGGCCTGCCAATTTCCATGTCGGTACTTTACCTCGCCGTGGCGCGCCGATTATTCTTGAATGCCGATGGCGTGGGCATGCCGGGCCATTTCATCGTTCGCGTGCGCGTCGTCGTCAATAAAACCGAGCAGTTCATCCTGATCGATCCCTTCAATGGCGCGCGCGCGTTGAACGTTGAGGATTGCAAACAGCGCGTGGAGTCCTCCGGACAGCCCTTTGTTCCCGACGAGCACCTCAAGGCCACACCGCCGCGCGAAATCCTGGCCCGCATGTGCAACAACCTGCTCGCGCTTTTCGATCATCAGAAAAAGACGCTCGATGCCGAGCGCGTCGCGACGCTGCTGGTTCATCTGGAACCGCGCAATCCGGTCCCCGTGCTGATCCGCGCGGAACGGCGCCTGCGCCGCAACGACCGGCGCGGCGCGCGCAATGATTTTCAAAGAGCAAAGAAACTTGATCCCTGCGGCCCTGTCGGCCGCACCGCCGATGAACTGCTGCGGCGCATGGAATTTGAATATCCGTTTCGGTAAAAAGGCCGGTTTTGGGTTTCAAGTTTCTGGTTTCTAGTTAACCAGAGACCATAAACATTAAACCAGAAACTACGAATCATCATGATTGGACTCTTCGGGTACCCGGGCGATCAATTGGCGCGAACCACCGCTGTCTGCGACATTCTAAAAAAGCGCGGAGCGACGCAACTGGTCTGCATGGGAGGACTGGTTTGGAGCGGGCGGCGCGAGGATGAACAGGGCGCGCCGGCCTCCGTGCTGCGCTGGCTGCGCGCCAATGAAATCCCCACGCTCTCCAACGACGCCGACCGGCAAGTCTCCGGCTGGCGGCTGCAGGCGCTCTCCAACACCACCGGTTTCATTCAACCGCGCATCCGAAAGTTGCTGGCCGAGATCACGCGCGAAGAGGCGCAGTGGCTCTACTCGCGCCCCACCTCGATAACCATCGGCAAGGTGCTCTGCTGCTCCGACAATTTAACGCTCGACGCGATCTTCCCGGTGCCGCTGACGCGCTACAACGCGACGCGGCTGTTCAGCGTCATGGAGCAGAAGGCTGCGTTCTTCCCGTCGGCGAACGGTCCCTCGCTGCTGGTGCGAAAACAGTCTGAGACGCTGATCGAGGTGGCCAAATACCAGGACGTCGAAGAGCAGCTCGACGGACTCAAATGCGCGGGCATCATCGGCGGCATCATCGGCCATCCGCCGCTGAATTCCGACGTGAGCTGGGGCGCGCTGGTGGACTACCAGGCCACGCGCATCTCGCTGATCTGCGTCGACGCCAAGACTCAGAAAGTCATCCCCGAGCGCGGCACGCTGCTGCTGCAACGGACGGAGACGAAGTGGCAGGATTGACCCTTTGAACGAGGGCGGACAAAAGAAATAGACGTCCTCAACCCCAAAGTCCTTGAAGCACTTCCTTGTCCGCGACGCCGAGGGGGAATTTCTTGCTATGCGGATGGTCGGCGATTCCCGCATATTCGCGCAGCGCAGTGTGGATGTGCTCGGGTCGCACGCGGATGCCTTTCTCCTTGTCGCAGGCCAGGCTCTGCGGATTTAGCGGCACGTGGAACTGCTTCTCGTCGGTCGCGCCAATGACGCGGCTGCCCTTGATTTTCGGCCCCAGGAACATGATCGAACCGATCGACCAGTGGTCCTTGCCGTTGCCCGTATTGTAATTCGGCGTGCGGCCCATCTCGCTCTGGATGACCACGACCAGCTTCTCGCGAATCTTCAGTTCCTCGGCGCGCCGCAGAAGATAGGCGATGCCGGCGAGGAACTCGGGGATCAGTTTCATTTGATCGACGTCGTTGTTGGCGTGGCTGTCAAACTGGCCGATGGAAATATTGGCGGAGACGCAGACGCCGGCCTTAAATGAAGCCAGCGCGATCTCGGCCTGCTGCGAAAGCCGTTCTTTGGGAATCGTCGCCGGAATAAATGGCGTGATGCGCTGCATCGCCTTGGAATTCACCTGCGCCGAGTAGAGCATGTTTTCGGCGCGCTCCTGGCGCGGCAGCCTCACCTGAGCCGCGCGCGATGCGTTCTCTTCCTGCAGCGCCTGCTCGATGCGCGAGAGCGCGAAATCATCGTGGTACGGCGAGCGCTTATTGCCTTCGATGGCGTCGGCGTTGGCGATGCGCTGCAGCGACGGCAGGTACGGCACGCGCGACATGGCGACGATGTTTCCCGTCGCCGAGTAATTTCCAAACGTCAGAAACGAGAGCGGGCACGCCGGCCCCTTGCACGCGGCGACCAGCGCAGCAAAAGTCGGGTAAGCCATGCTGTCGAGCTTGCCCGTCGCCATGTAGCGCGCGCCGGGCGAATGATTGTTCACCGAATAATCGAGGCCATTGAGGACGAGCAGTTCATCACCGTAAGCGTTGTAAAAATCTTCATTGCTCATCCCGGCCTTGATCTGCTTCGAGGTGGGCGCGAACTTGTGCTGCCCCTTGGTGAGAATGTCGCCTTCCTTATAGAGGCGGTTGATCTCATTGATGCCCTTGGGGTCCATCAGGTACGTCGTATCCCAGCCGCCCGACGCATTGAAGACGACGTAATACGGCCCATCGTACGGCGGCTCTTCTTTCGCATCGTCAGCGCGCAGCGACGTGCCGCCGGGAAAGGCAATACCCAGTCCGGCCAGACCGCAGAGTTTCAGGAAATCGCGTCTCATGGATTTGTCACTCGCAAAGAAACGTCAATCGTGACGAACTACAACTTCGAAGGAATCTGCGGTGCAAGCTTTGACTGCGGTATGCTGCCCGTGTGGTCGTGGAACGAAAGGTTGCCGTCCTGGTCATAAATCCAAACTTCGTGTGCGCCCTTCGACAGATACAACATGATTTTTTCGGCGGTCTCAGCGCTACTGTTGGAGGGCGACCGGACTTCGACGCAGATTTCCGGGGCAACCGGATATGGCGTATCGTAGCCATACTTTTGAATAAACGCGTTCGACGCCCAAGCTACGTTGGCAACTTTCGTACCCTGCAGCGTATCGATTGAACATTTAATGATGGCTTCGCCGGCTGGCAAATGTTTTTCGAGCAGAACACCAATTCGCATTTGGAGTTGGCCGTGGCGATTATTTGTGGGGCTCATGACGATGCGGCCCCACTGATCGAGTTCTATTTTGTAGAGGAGATTCTGGAGTGATTTGTCATCGCAGACTTCTTGCCAATTCATAACATTACCTTTCAATTATTTCGCAGCGCTTCAGTTGCCTTTAAAAATTCCTGATTATCGCGCCGCTTATGAATTCACACTCCGGCCGGCTCGCGCATCGGGCGCGTGGTCGCTTGTGGCAGTTCCTTGCCGGCCGCTTGAATATCCGCAATTTCAACCCGTACCAGCGCGCACAGCCGATGGTAAGTTTGTTCCTCGTTTTTTCCGTGGCAGACGCCGCCCCACGGAAAAAGATCTGGACAAAATCCAATATAAGCGCGGTCCTCGTCGCTCCAGCGAACAAACTTCAGGTATCGGTCTTGAGCTTTCATTGCGTTGCCTCACGAATCGCATTGCCAACTTGCTTCTCCTGATAATGATGCGCGTCGTCGCCCAATTTGCCACTTAAAATCAATGCGGCCCATTACTTCCTCTCTCAAGGTTATTCATAGAGAAACTCCGGCCGGCGAAGCAAGTAAGTGAGCACCGCGCGCCACGCGCGCACCGTATATTTCGGATCGGGCACGGGCGCAACAAGGCCTTGGCGGCAATGCCAATTCTCTTCCTTGCTGGCGCCTTTTGTCGCGGCCGCGTCGGAGACGACTCCGGCAAAGAGCGCGAACGTGCGCTTCACTTCGGCCGATTCCGCGGCGTCGGCGTGTCCCAGCACGCGCTGATGCAGATGCACGATCGTCTTGCGAATCTTGGCGTCCGCTTCCGGGGATGCGCCTGGCAGCACGTCCGGTTCGATGTTTGGAAATAAAATGCGTTCGGCTGGCGGGCGGCTGAAGTCCAGAGCGGTCTGCTTGCACGCCACGTCGTTGGCGAGAATGCGCTGAATCGCGCCCATCGCGCCGCTGGGGTCGGCGGCACGCTCCGTCACTTCCTTCGAATCAATGCCGCCATAAAGCATCGCGAGCTGTTCGTCCAGCTTGCCCCACGGTTTGCCGAAGACTGCCGCCACCTTCCGTTCGACCTGCTCCGGCGCCAGCATGCGGACCAGTCCGATATCGTCCAGTTCCGTTCTCCGCGCGGGGGTGGCGGCCGCGGTGGCCAGACCGTCGGCGCGATAAAAATCGGAGTCGATCCAATCCTTGAAAACAGTCTTGAGGTTGAACCCATTCTGCGCAAAACGGACCGCGCTGCCTTCGATCTGCTTGCGCTGCTCCTGATACGCGCGGCGCTTGGGATTAAAGAGCGGGTCGTCGAGATCCTTGGGCGGCAGCAGCACCTTGCGCCCCGTGAGGATGTAATGAACATGCTCGACCATCGCGACGGCGAAGCGCGGATCCTTCGCGGTCCGTTCGCCCAGCCATTGCAGTGAACGCCAGCGCTCAGTCGCCGGCAAGTCCTCTCCCTCGTATCCGGCGCCGAACATGTCTTTGAACCAGCCGCCCTTGCGCCGCCCGTAGACGCCTTCAAATTTCCAATAGTCCTGAAAAAGTCCGGCGATCGGATCAATCGTTTTGTGGCAGATGACGCACTCCGCAGCCTGCATCGTGGGTATCTCATATTTGGCCGAGACTGCCGCCGCATCCGTCACGCGCGCAGCGAGCTCAAGCACGTCGATCCCGAGGAAGTGCAGGAAATAAACCCGAGCGCGCTGCCGGTTCCGGTTCGTCTCCGTGGTGGGATAACGCTTTAAATATTGAAAGTTACTGAGCAGGCCGGCATGCGGATAAAATCCTGTCGCCGATTCCTGACTGTCGGGCTTGTCCCGGCCAATGAGCGCTTTGAGTTTCACCGGGACGTATTCGAACGGGTCGTCAGGATTTTTAAAGGTCGGCTTGAGTTCATCGTAAACGCCGTAACCGCGCGACGTGAACGGCGTGACCATGATATAATCGGCCGTCACGATTTCAGTGAAGGGCCGGTCGTTTCGCACGATGAATTCAATGAGCTTCATCGGCTCGCCGAGCATGGCTTTGCGGTAGTCGCCAGAGACTTTGTACTTGGCTTGCTGCCGGGCTTTTTCATCGATAATGTGGCTCAGATCGAACTTCTCAGTCCAGCCCCGCGTAGTGCTAAAATGCTCGTAAGAAAGAGCATTCTCGGGCACGTCGTCGTATCCGACAGTCAGAAAAATATCGTTGAACCCTTCAACCAGCCGCGTGTAGAAGGCGTCCTCCTTCATGATCGCATCGAGTAGCGCTGGCAGTGCTTTGCGCCCCTTGCCGGAGACGGCAGCAAATTCCACATCGGTCGGCAGGCGTCCGGCCAGCGAGAGCGTCATGCGCCGTAGCAATTTCTGGCCGTCCAGCATCACGATGCCGTCGAAGAAGGGCGGAGCGTTCTTGTCGCTCTCGTTCAAACGCGCCAGGGCTGCTGTCGTGGGCGGCGCGCTCAGCCGGCGCACAAAATCCGCGAGCACGCGGTAGCCCGCCGAATCCGGCTTAAGCGCTTCCTTGCCGCCGTGCTTGAGTTTGCCGACCACTTTCAGCAACAGGTGTGATTGATCGCCGTCTTTAAGCAGTGCCATTTTTGCAAAGGCATCACGATTTTTTCGCAGCACGTCATTTCGAGCTGCGCCCAGACTGCGTTCGGGATCCTGCAGAAGGAAGCGGCTCGCTTCGTCCTCAGCGTCGCCGCCGGGCTTGTGGCATTTCAGGCAGGAGAGCGAACCGACTTTGGCCCAGACCTCGTTGACGAAGACATCGTCGGCATTCGCGGCACATCCTACTCCGCTGTAGACCTTCGACTCCTCGCCCCAAACTCCAGCAGCAAACAACGCCACTACGATCACCACGGGGAAGGCGCAGCGGGTACGAGAATAAACGATTGAATGGTATTTTCCGGCGCTCGACAATGTCTTCTCCTCCATTGAGGGACGACCGCCACATGGTAATACCGCGTAACCCTCCGAACGGGAAAGTGCACCAACAATAATAGAAATTCACCGCATAAAATTGGATTTGGACGTCACTTCAAGGCGCAAGGGGAAACCGGCTGGACACCGCCATCCATCGTCTTTCGCTTCTCTCGGGAATTTTCATTTTGCCAATTTGTAATTGCAAGCCATTTACGTTGCTTCACACACAGCATGCCGTATGCTCAGGCAGAACTTTTCAGTTCGCTTCCCCTTTTTAGTTTTTTTTCCCTTGAGGAAGACATTGAATGCCAAATGCCCTCGACACTAGAGAGGCCAAATGCGTTTTGAGCTCGGAAGAACTTTCGGGGCTGGTGAAGCGCATGGCGGCACATTATTCAATCACGCACGAGCTTTCGTCCGCAGACGAACTGAGTAAGGCTGCGCCGAAGATTCTTCAAGAAATCGCCACTGTGATGAGCTGGGATGCCGCCATTCTGTGGGGGGTCGATTTCGATTCGCAAGTGATGACGTGCAAAGAAATCTGGACATCCAAACTGGTCGATACTCAGGCCTTTATCACTAAAACACGGCAGAGTCAGATCGCGCGTTCGACGGGATTGCCGGGCAAGGCCTGGAGCACTGGAAAACTGGTCTGGGTGGCGCAGGACACCGAATCTGAGATACATCAGAAGAATCACAGCGCCGGTTGCGTCCCCATTAAACTGCGGAACGAGGTCGTTGGGGCGCTTCAATTCTTAAGTAAAATTCAACGCGAACCGGATGAAGCCAGTCAGGAGATGTTAAAAGTCATCTGCACCCAGATCGGGCTCTTCATGGAGCGCAGCCGCGCCGAAGAGAACTTAGCCGAGAGCGAAGCGCGGTATAAGGTCTTAGCGGATACCTCCCAGGAGGTGCTGATTACAATCGATAGCCAATACAACATTGTCTTTGCCAACTCAACATTGGAGCGAGTCTTTGGCTACAGCCCCAGTGAACTGCTCGGGCAGAAATTGACTCGGATCATCCCGGATTACAAGCACGTAAATTGTTCAGAAAGCACGCGAAAGCAAATCGAATCGACAGGCCTTCATAAAAGCGGCAAGACGCTCAGCGTCCAAGTCTCTTTCGCACAGTATCTTGGCAAGGGCAGAAAATATGCAACCGGCGTCATTTCGGATCTAACCGAGCACAAGCGAACCGAAAGCGTTTTGCACACGACCCAGCAGAAACTTCAAATGGTCCTGGATACCAGCCCCTGCGCCAAGATCGTTGTTGCCGCACCCGCGATGCTCACGCTTTTCAAACGCGTAAAAATGGCAGCGGCCACAGATGCCTCTATTCTTGTGCATGGCGAAACGGGTAGCGGCAAGGAGTGTATTGCATCCTTGATCCATTATCAGTCGCAGCGATCCGACAAGGCATTCGTGGCCAGAAATTGCGCTGCCATTCCGCAGCATCTGTTCGAGTCCGAAATGTTCGGGCACCGAAAGGGCGCGTTTACCGGCGCCGACCGCGACCGCAAAGGCGCCTTCGCCGAGGCTGACGGCGGAACGTTATTCCTGGACGAGATTGGCGATCTGGAATACACGCTGCAGACGAAGTTACTTCGCGCGATTCAGGAAAAAGTCATTCAGCCAGTGGGAAGCGACAGGACGGTGCCGGTCGACATTCGACTTGTGTGCGCCACCAACAAAGACCTTCGCTGCAGCATCAAGGCCCATGAGTTCCGCGAGGATCTCTATTACCGCGTGGCCACGGTTCTGGTGGCGGTTCCGCCGCTGCGTGAGAGGCGGGAAGATATCGTTCCGCTGGCGCGTCATTTCGTGGGACTGGCCAGTAAATTATCGCGCTCTTTGTCGACCGAGGCGGAAGCACGATTGATGAGTTATGACTGGCCTGGCAATGTGCGAGAACTTCGTTCGCTGATGGATAGCGCGGTTATTTTCGCGATCGGAAATGTAATCCAGGCGGACGAACTGAGTTTTCCACGCCCAATCGACGGCGCCGACCCGGCGTCTCAGTTGTTGGAAGACGTGGAGCGGCGCCATATTCTCGAGGTCTTGAAGAATTGCGACGGCAATAAAACCACTGCGGCCAAAGCGCTCGGCCTGGCACGCAGTACTCTGGTTTTGAAGCTGAAGATCGCCACTGGCGAGAGCGACGAGTAAATAATCGCACCCCGGTCGACATCTAGCTCGGCTTGGATTTCGCCTCATCTGATGAAGACTTGACGATGCTTTTCTCCACGGCCTCGTTGAGATTAGGCGATAAATTCCCTGCTTTTACACACTCACGCTCTTTGAGATCCGCCTGAGCGTTCACTTTTGCCTTGTTTACCTTCGACGGATTGAGGGCGGAACGTTTTTTCATCATGGACCCCTGAGTTTTAAGAACCAAGCACTGGGATATCTGTCACGATTCTCATGCCACACTCCGGCCGTGCATCACTTCACCCTGGCGACACCGTTCCGCGAGTAATTCAACGCGTTTTATAGGTCGAAATTCGGATTGATTAATCGATTTTCGGTCGCGATATGCCGACTCCTTTCCAGCTCTCCTTCCTATAAGGAAACAGTGTTTCCTTTCATCGATTCTGCGTTGGCTTGACCTTTGCGTATATCCAATTTGTAACTCGTAGTTCATTAAATAGTGACCGCAATTTAAGGAGACGTACCGTGTTGAGTTGGACTCTGACGTTTCTGGTGGTCGCACTGATCGCAGCGGTATTGGGCTTCAGCGGCATAGCAGGGATGGCCTCGTCCATCGCGCAGTTGACCTTTGTACTTTTCCTCGTTCTATTCCTGCTGAGTTTCGTAACGGGCAGTCGCAATGCCCGATAGTTTCAAGCACTGCAGTTGATTCAACTGAAGGCAATTAAATTCTCTTGAAAGGAGATTAAACATGCTCGGAACAATTCTGCTCGTCGTTCTGGTTCTTGCTTTGCTCGGAGCTGTTCCCACTTGGGGACATAGCCGCAATTGGGGATACGGCCCGAGTGGCGGCGTCGGTCTCCTGCTGCTGATTCTGGTCATCCTGATTTTGTCCGGCCGGATTTAATTGCGGCATTCTCGAGGTCTCAGTCATGCTCGGAATTCTCGATCGCGTAAAAAAAGTCTCTGCCAGCGATGCCAACATCCTGATCAGCGGAGATACGGATAGCGGCAAAGAGTGCATTGCGCTCATGATCCATCAGCTATCGCCGCGGTCGGAGGAAGTCTTCCTGGCGCGGAATTGCACAGCCATCCCGACAGACTACTTTGAGACTGAAATGTTCGGGCATTGCAGAACGTCAAGAAGCGCCGATGGTTACTGCGGGGGCGCTTTTGTAGAGGCGGACAAAGGAACTTTGTTTCTGGATGAGATCGGAGACTTGGGCTACAGTCTGCAGACCGAACTCCTTCTGGCGATCAAGGAAAAACGTGTTCCGCAACCCGGCAGCTTGATGTGTGCGAATGTCAATCCGCGAATCATCTGCGCCACCAGCAAAGACTTGATCCAATGCATGCGGCTCAATAAATTTCGGGACGATCTGTACTATAGCGTAGCCACGGTGGTGCTGACCATCTTACCCTTGCGAGAGCGGCGCGAAGACATCATTCCGCTGGCTCGTCACTTTGCCGGGCGGGCGAGCAGATGGCTGCGAACATTGACGCTGGAAGCCGAGAACCAGCTCCTGGACTACGACTGGCCTGGCAATATCCGCGAACTCCGTACGATGATGGATCAGGCGGTTATTCTAGCGGCGACCCAGACCATTCAGGCTAATGAGTTGAAGTTTGAAAAAGCCGCAGGCCGAATGGATGATGGTTCCCGCTTACTGGTTGATGTCGAGCGGCGCCATATTTTAAATGTCATTAAAACGTGCAACGGTAATAAGACGGATGCTGCTAAAACACTCGGTCTGGCTCGCAGCACTCTTGTACTGAAACTCAGGTCCATTTCGGCTTTGAACTCCCTGGTTAGTTGAATCAGATCTACATCCACCCGGTGACGACTACTCTTTAGCAGTCTTAAATTTAAATTAAACGGAGGTACTAACGTGAACTTCAAGAAATCGAACATTCTGGTTGTGGCTTTCATCGGCGCTTGCGCTCTTGGGTTGAGCGGGTGTGGCGATGTGAATTCAAATAAGACCACCACCGTCAAGAAAGAGACCAAGACCGACGGCTATGGCAACGAAAGAACAAAGGTTGAAACCAAAACCGTCGAGACGACTGATACAGCCCCAAATCGGGACGGCAACACCACAGTGCGAATCATTGAAGAAAAGAAAGATCCGATCATAAAGGTCGGTCCGCTCGAGATTAAATAATTCCGTTCAACTGCTACGGGAATACCGGTCATGCGTAACCGGTCGTTGGGCGCGCACTCCTTACCAGAAGACAACTGGCAGGCGGCGAAGCCATTCAGGTCATTGCGGCTGACTCCGGCGGCTGAAGCGACAGGTCGAAAGCTCAGCCGGTGTTCTTCAATCCGGCGGCGATGCCGCTGATCGTCAGCAGAATTTGCTCCTCCAAGGGGGCGATCTGGGAGGCGTCAGGATTGTTGCGCAGGCGGCGAAGCAGTTCGACCTGGATGAAGCTGAGCGGGTCGACGTAGGGGTTGCGACGGTCGATCGAATGTTGCAGCACGGGGCTGTCGTCGAGCAGGCGGTTGATCTTGGCGATGCGGCAGATGATCGTCGAGCTGCGCTGATATTCGCGCTGGATCTCGCCGAAGATGTCACTGGCGACGGCTCTGTTGGGAACGAGCTCGGCGTAGCGCGCGGCGATCTGCATGTCGGCTTTGCCCAGGATCATCTGCGCGTTCTCGAGCAGCGTGCGGAAAAACGGCCAGCGCTCATACATCTCCTGCAGGAGCGCGAGCTGCGCGTTGCCCTCGGCGGCGAACGATTCGAGCGCGTAGCCCAGGCCGTACCAACCCGGCAGCGTGTGGCGGTTCTGCATCCAGGAAAAAACCCAGGGGATCGCGCGCAGGTCTTCGATGCGGTCGCTTTTTTTTCGGCTGCCGGGGCGGCTGCCGAGATTGAGGCGGCTGATCTCGTTGATCGGCGTGGCGGCGCGGAAGTACTCTATAAAGGAGGGCGTTTCGTAGACGAGCTTGCGATAGTATTTTCGCGAGAGCTCCGCGACGCGGTCGAGCGCCAGCTCCCATTCTTTAGGCGGGTCGGCGCGCCGTTCAAGGCCGGCGAGCAGCACGGCATGCAGAACCTGCTCGAGATGGCGGTGCGCGATCTTGGGCAGACCGTAACGGTCGGCGATGACCTCGCCCTGCTCGGTCAGCTTGATCTGATTGCCGACGGTTCCCGGCGGCTGTGCAAGAATAGCCTTGTTGGCCGGGCCGCCGCCGCGCCCGATCGCGCCGCCGCGGCCGTGAAAGAGGCGCAGTTCGATGCCTTCGCGCGCGGCCACGTCGCGAATGGCGCTCTGGGCTTTGTAGAGCGCCCAGTTGGCGGCCAGGAATCCGACGTCTTTGTTGCTGTCGGAGTAGCCGATCATGACTTCCTGAACATTGCCGCGCAGCCGGATATGCTCGCGATAAACGGGAACGCGCAGGCAGGCTTCGAGAATCTTCGCGCCGCCGGCCAGATCGGCGCCGGTCTCGAAGAGCGGCGCAATATTGAGGCGGCTGAATCCGCGCGCGGGTTGAAAGAGTCCGGCTTCGCGCGCAAACAAGAGCGCAGTCAGGATGTCGCTGGCGCCGCGCGTCATGCTGATGATGTACGAGTCGATGGCATCGGGGGAGAGCTGTTGCAGGATCGCTGAGATCGAGCGGAATGTCTCGATCGTCTCGATGGTTTCGGGCGTGAAATCCAGCTTGGCCGGAATCAGCGGGCGCGGATTGTTCAGCTCGGCGGCGAGCAGTGCGATGCGCTGATCTTCGTCGAGCTTCGAGTAATCGGGGCAGACTCCGGCGTGCGCGAGTACCTCGGTCAGGGCATTCTGGTGGCGTTCGCTGTGTTGCCTGCAATCGAGCGTGGCTAGATGGAGTCCGAAGACGTCGACCTGCCGGATAAAGCGGTGCAGCGATCCGGCGGCGACGGCGCTTCCTTTATTGGTGAGCAGACTGTGCTGCAGCATGCGCATATCTTTGAGCAGCTCGGCGCTTTCGAAATAGGCCAGGTTGTCCATTTCAACCGGGCCGTCCCAGTCGAGTTGGGTCTGCTCGACGGCGAGCAGCGAGCGCCGAAGTTTCTCGCGAATGAAGCCGCAGGCCTGCCGGTAAAGTTCGCGCGGATAACGCGTGCGGCCGGATTCGGCGACCGCAGGAAAGAGCAACGCGTTTTTTTCGATGAACACTTTCAGGTCGTCGGAGACGCCGGCCTGGTGCGACGAGTTGCTCAGGCGGCGGCTGAGTTCTTCCATCGAGCGCAGGTACCGTTTGCGAACGGCTTGCGCGAGCATGCGCACGGTTGCCACGGTCAGCGGCGGCGTGACGTTGGGATTGCCGTCGCGGTCGCCGCCCATCCACGAACCGAAGCGCAGCACCGGCGGCACGCGCCAGTCGTGTTCGGGATAATGCTGCGCCAGCGCCTGCTCCAGATCGTCGTAAAGCGCGGGAATGAGATCGATGATGCTCTCTTCAAAGTAGTAGAGGCCGTTTTTGACTTCTTCGGTCACCGACGGACGCACAACGCGGATGTCGTCGCTCTGCCAGAGCGCCGTGATCTCTTCGCGCACGGCGGACTCATCGGCCGAGGCGCTCGGCAGGCCGCTCGAGGAGACCAGCCCGCCGCCCACATGGGACGTGTCGAGCACATCGGCCAGGCGGCGCAATTTGTCGAGCACCGTGCGGCGACGCGCTTCTGTTGGATGCGCCGTGAAGACCGGAAGTATCGCCGCACCGTTGAGCCACTTCTGCAGATCGGCGGCGGAGACGCCCTGTTCCTTAAGCGTGGCGATCGCCGCGAAGATGGACTCCGAGCGGGGCACGCCGGGCTTCGCCAGCGCGCGGTCGCGCAGCACCCAGATGCGCTGCAACTGCTCCGACAGATTGACGAGGGCAAAGAAGAGGCTGAACGATTTGATCAAGCCGGCGGACTGTTCCAGCGTCAGTCCGGCGATGATTGATTGCATCTGTTGAAAACTTTCGGGCTTGTTGCTGACGCGCAGTTCGTTGGCGAGCGCGCGGACTTTCTCTTCCAGGGCAAGGACTTTGGAATCGACCTGCTCTTCGATCACTTTTTTAAGAGTGTCGCCAAGTTCGGCTATGATCGTAGCGAGGCGGTCGCGTTTGGGTTCGAGCTGTTTCATGTCAGATTCTAATCCGTTCTGCCTGGGGATCGTAGTGTTGCGATTCTTATTGAGCAGTCCTGGCACCAATCTGATCAACATGTGCGAGACTCGGCATCGCCAAATTTTAGCGCGCTAGCAGTCCATTAATAACGGAACGCGCAGCAAATGCATGGCCCGAAAGCGAGGAGCGCGGGCTCAGTACGACGATTGCATAAAGCAGGTTTATCTACGCCAAGGGGTCAAGCCCACGGCTTCGAGCTGGCCGGCCCGATCAAAATCAATTTTTTCGATCGGAGGCCATCAAGATGAAGCCATCGGACAACCTCGTGTTGTTCTGGCGCCATTCGCGGCCATTTGCAAGGGTGTCGTCTTCATTCATTTCATGCAAACTTCATATTGCACATACGGTTACATTTTTGCACAATGCGGCGCATTCTCCCAACTTTGTTTTGACAGGAGTCCTGTTGTCCGATAAGTCTTATCCTGAGAATGAGTAATCCTTATATGGGTTGTATGCCACTATGTCTAAGTGGAATATAGCGCCATCGTGTCGGGTCACCGAGCGTCCTTGTAACTGAAAGGGAACTTATGCGCTTTTGGAAACTATTCGCGCTATTTTTCTTGAGTAGTGTCACGGCTTCATGGAGCTATGCGGCATGCGATACCCTGGGTGCGGCCGGCGCGTTCGTGGATTTCAGCACAGTCGAGGCGCTCTTCAATGGCAGCGGGCGATGCACGGATTGTCACAGCGGCGGCGCTGCCGCTGAACAGGGCCTGGATCTCTCGACGGGCCTCGCCTATGCCGAAATTTTTAATGTCACGTGCAACCAGTCCGCAGCGAAACTTGTCAATGCGCCGGGTCATGCAACGAATGGAGCTGCAACCAGCGCAATCTTCAACAAAGTAAACTGCGACTCAGGGTTCCTGGCCGGCCTCTCACGCATGCCTTCCGATGGGCTCGGAAATCTGACGCTTGCCGAACAGAAGTTAATTCGAGATTGGATCAATCAAGGCGCGTATAATTCGGCTGATCACTATAATGTCACGGCGCCGGCAAGTGCGGTGAATGTGGCGGCAGGCGGTACCGTGACTGTAACGATGCGGGTCGCGCAGGCAGACAATACCAATATCCCTTATCCGAGCCTCAACGTTACATGGAGCAAGAACACATCCGGTGGTTCATTCTCCCCAACTTCAAGCACGACGAACGCCTCGGGAATTGCAAACACGACCTTTACAGTTGGCACTGTTGCGGGCACGGTTTATCAGGTCACGGGAACAGATGGCAGCGGACGAACCGGCACCACGCTCAACATCACGGTGGTTGCAGCAGCAGCCAACAAATATGCGATCACCACCCCCTC
>Ga0105047_10007244_pt1 | contig 18728 bp, 15 predicted proteins | sample MAT04_FD_78384 | JGI IMG/M metagenome (GOLD analysis project Ga0105047, IMG submission 78384) | Freshwater microbial communities from Lake Fryxell liftoff mats and glacier meltwater in Antarctica - MAT-04 (megahit assembly) | ecosystem: Environmental > Aquatic > Freshwater > Ice > Liftoff... | reverse complement strand
CGGCGGTGGCCGCCAACACCGGTGCAGGGCCGGACATCATCCTGTCCACCAACGACGACGCCAACCTGTACCCCGACAAGCTGCTCGACGTGACCGACCTGGCCGAGTATCTGGGCAAGAAGTACGGCGGCTGGTACCCCGCGGTCGAGGCTTACCTGAAGCCTGACGGCAAGAAGTGGATCGGTCTGGGCCTGGGTGCCGCGGGTTCCTACATCGTCTACCGCACCAGCATGCTCAAGGCCGCAGGGTACGACGCGGTGCCGAAGGACACAGCAGGCTTTCTGGCCATGTACAAGGCGTTGAAGGACAAAGGCACCCCTGGCGGCATGGCCCTGGGCAACGCCACGGGCGACGGCCTGTGGTGCAACTGGCTGATCTGGTCGCACGGCGGCATGCTGGTCGACAAGAGCAACAAGGTCATCATCGACAGCGCCGAGACGCTCAGGGCCCTGGAATACGGCAAAGAGCTGTATGCCAATTTCATTCCTGGCACGCTGAGCTGGCTCGACCCGAACAACAACAAGGCCTTCCTCGACAGCCAGATCAGCGTCACCAACAACGGCATCTCTATCTACTTCGCGGCCAAGACCAACAAAGACGACAAGATCAAGGAGATGTCCGCCGACATCAACCACGCGCCATTTCCGATAGGCCCGGTGGGCGTGGCCACCGAGAGCCATCTGTTCTTCAACCAGATGGTCATGAAGTACACCAAGTTCCCGCAAGCGGCCAAGGAGTTTTTGCGCTTCATGATGGAACGAGAGCAATTCGAGCCGTGGCTGACAGGCGCATCGGGCTACATCGCGCAGCCGCTGCGGGCCTATGAAAAAGCCGCCGTGTGGACAGCCGACCCCAAGAACACGGTGTACAGCGGCGGGGTGAAGAACATGCGCCCGGCAGGCTTTGCCGGGCGTTTGGGCTTCGCCTCAGCCGGCGCGGGCGCGGACTTCATCGTGGTCAACATGGTGGCCGAAGCAGTGAGTGGCTCCAAGCCGCCAAAAGAGGCGATGGAGCGCGCCCAGAAACGCGCCGAGCGGTACTACAGGGTCTGAGGTGACGCGCCCGAACCCGCACCCAACTTGCGCCCTCTCCCACCTGTGGGAGAGGGCTCGGGTGAGGGCTGCACGTGCACCAACACCCTCACCCCAACCCTCTCCCGCAAGCGGGAGAGGGGGCAACACAATCCGCTGACGGCTGCGACTGGCACGCCATGCTCGAGAAGCTCCAAAACAATCGCAACGCCCTGGGCCTGATTTTCATGCTGCCCGCGGCGGTGCTGCTGCTGCTGTTCCTCACCTACCCGCTGGGCCTGGGCACCTGGCTGGGCTTTACCGACGCCAAGGTAGGCCGGGCGGGCGTGTGGGTCGGCCTTGAAAACTACATCTACCTGGCCGGCGACAGCGTCACCCGCCTGGCGCTGTTCAACACGCTGTTCTACACAACGGTGGCCAGCGTCCTGAAGTTTGTGCTGGGCCTGTGGCTGGCGCTGCTGCTGAACAAGAACATTCGCTTCAAGACCTTCTTCCGCGCGGTCATCTTGCTGCCGTACATCGTGCCGACAGCGCTGTCGGCCATTGCGTTCTGGTGGATCTACGACTCACAGTTTTCCATCGTCTCGTGGACGCTGGTGAAGCTGGGTTTCATCGACACCTACATCGACTTTCTGGGCGACCCCTGGAACGCCCGCATGGCCACCATCTTCGCCAACGTCTGGCGCGGTGTGCCTTTTGTAGCCATCACGCTGCTGGCGGGTTTGCAGACGATCTCACCGTCGTACTACGAAGCCTCGGCGATTGACGGGGCCTCGCCCTGGCAGCAGTTCCGGTATGTGACCCTGCCCTTGCTGACGCCGATCATCGCGGTGGTGATGACGTTCTCGGTGCTGTTCACGTTCACTGACTTCCAGCTCATTTACGTGCTGACCCGCGGCGGGCCTTTGAACGCCACGCACCTGATGGCCACGCTGTCGTTCCAGCGCGCCATCTCGGGCGGTGCGCTCGGCGAAGGTGCCGCCATCGCCATCGCCATGGTGCCGTTCTTGTTGGCCGCCATCATGTTCAGCTACTTCGGGCTGCAACGCCGTGCCTGGCAACAAGGCGGGAGAGACGATTGAGCTCAGCCCAGGCCCCCCGAACGAAGCGCCGAGCCAAAGCCACTGACGACGATGGTGGTGGCATGGCCTTCCTGGACACCATGCCGCGCAAGGTGGTCACGGTTTACGTGCCGCTGCTGATCTTTGTCTTCGTGCTGCTGTTCCCGTTTTACTGGATGGTGATCACCTCGGTCAAGCCGGACAACGAATTGCTTTCGCGCAGCGGCAATCCGTTCTGGGTGATCGAGCCGACCTTGGCGCACTTCCACAAACTGCTGTTCAAGACGTCGTACCCGCAATGGTTGTGGAACACGGTGTTGGTATCGGTGGTTGCCACGGCGTTCTCGCTGTTTGCCTCGATATTGGCGGCTTATGCGATCGAACGTCTGCGCTTCTCGGGCGCCAAACAGATCGGCCTGTCGATCTTCCTGGCCTACCTGGTACCGCCGTCGATTCTGTTCATCCCGCTGGCGGCCATCGTCTTCCAGCTGGGCTTGTTCGACACCCGCTGGGCCTTGATCCTGACCTACCCGACCTTCCTGATTCCGTTCAGCACCTGGCTGCTGATGGGCTACTTCCGCAGCATCCCGTTCGAGCTGGAAGAGTGCGCGTTGATTGACGGCGCGACTCGCTGGCAGATCCTCACCAAGATCGTGCTGCCGCTGGCCGTGCCGGGCCTGATCTCTGCAGGCATCTTCGCCTTCACGCTGAGTTGGAACGAGTTCATCTACGCTTTGACCTTCATCAGTTCATCTGAGAACAAAACCGTGCCTGTGGGCGTGGTGACGGAACTGGTGGAAGGTGACGTCTACCACTGGGGCGCGTTGATGGCCGGCGCCCTGCTCGGCTCTTTGCCCGTGGCCTTCGTGTATTCGTTCTTTGTCGATCACTACGTGTCGGGTTTGACGGGTTCCGTCAAGGAATGAAGCGCGCCCAGGCTGCACGGTGCAGTCCCCGTTGATGGCATCAAGCCCCTTTCGATCATGAGCGACACACCCCGCACACCACCCCGAAAGAAACCCCAGGACCTGCGCAGCCAGCAGTGGTTCGGTCGCCAGGACCGGGACGGTTTTGCCTACCGCAGTTGGGTCAAGGGCAAGGGCATCCCGCACGACCAATTTGACGGCCGGCCGGTCATCGGCATCTGCAACACCTACAGCGAGCTGACGCCCTGCAACTCGCACTTCCGCACGCTGGCTGAGCAGGTGAAGATCGGCGTGTACGAAGCCGGCGGTTTTCCGCTCGAGTTTCCGGTGATGTCGCTCGGCGAAACGCTGCTGCGGCCAACCGCGATGCTGTACCGCAATCTCGCCAGCATGGACGTGGAAGAAAGCATCCGCGCCAACCCGATCGACGGCGTCGTGCTGCTGATGGGCTGCGACAAGACCACGCCGGCGCTGATGATGGGTGCGGCCAGCGTCGACCTGCCCACCATCGGTGTCAGCGGCGGGCCGATGTTGAACGGCAAGTGGCGCGGGCAGGAACTCGGCAGCGGCACGGGGCTGTGGCAAATGAGCGAACAAGTGCGGGCCGGCACCCTGAAGGTGGCTGATTTCTTCGAGGCCGAAAGCTGCATGCACCGCAGCCACGGCCACTGCATGACCATGGGCACCGCCAGCACCATGGCCTGCATGGTGGAAGCCCTGGGCGTGGGCCTGCCGGGCAATGCGGCCTACCCGGCAGTGGATGGGCGCCGCAATGTACTGGCACGCAACGCGGGCCGGCGCGTGGTCGAGATGGTCCACACCGACCAGAAGCTCAGCAGCATCCTCACGCGCCAGGCGTTCGAGAACGCCATTCGCACGCTCGCTGCCATCGGCGGCAGCACCAACGCCGTCATCCACCTGATCGCCATCGCCGGGCGCGTGGGCGTGCCGCTGACCATTGACGACTTTGACCGCCTGGCCAGCGCCATGCCCTGCCTGCTGAACCTGCAACCCAGCGGCCAGTACCTGATGGAAGACTTCTGCTACGCCGGCGGCTTGCCCGTGGTGTTGAAAGAAATCGCCTCGCTGTTGCACATGGAAGCGGTCACCGCTAACGGCCAGACGCTGGGCCAGAACGTGGCTGACGCGCAGAACTTCAACCCCGCGGTCATCAAGACGATGGCCGAGCCCTTCAAGGCCAATGCCGGGATCGCCGTGCTGCGTGGCAACCTGGCGCCGCGCGGCGCTGTCATCAAACCGAGCGCGGCGACGCCTGCGCTGATGCAACACACCGGCCGCGCCGTGGTGTTCGAAGACAGCGACGACTTCCACAAGCGCATCGACGACGACGCCCTGGACGTGGACGAGACCTGCGTGCTGGTGTTGAAAAACTGCGGCCCCAAGGGCTACCCCGGCATGGCCGAAGTCGGCAACATGCCGCTGCCGCCGAAAGTGCTGAAGAAGGGCGTGGCCGACATGGTGCGCATCAGCGACGCGCGCATGAGCGGCACGGCTTACGGCACGGTGGTGCTGCACACGGCACCCGAGGCTGCGGCCGGCGGCCCGCTGGCGCTGGTTCAGAACGGTGACCTCATCACCCTGGATGTTGCCGGCCGGCGCCTGCACCTGCACGTGGACGACGCCGAAATGGCCCGCCGCCAAGCTGCCTGGACGGCGCCGCCGCCGGCGATGACCTCGGGCTACTGGAAGCTCTACATCGACCACGTGCTGCAGGCCGACGAAGGTGCTGACCTCGACTTTCTCAAAGGCTGCCGCGGCTCTGCGGTACCGAAGGACAACCATTGATGAATCCATCACCCCGGTCACAGTTTGCCATCGTCACCGGTGCCGGTAGCGGCATTGGACGGGCCTGTGCCTTGGGGCTGTTGGCTGAAGGCTGGACCGTCGGTCTGGTGGGCCGTCGCGCGGACGCCCTACAGGCCACGGCTGACGCGGCCGGCAGTGCCTCTGGCCGCGCCATGCCGCTGTCCTGCAATGTCGCCCAACCCGATGAAGTGGCCGCGGCCTTTGCCCGCTTCCAACAACAACACGGCCGCCTGGACCTGTTGTTCAACAACGCGGGCAGCAGCCTGCCATCAAAGACGCCCGACCTCATCAGCGTGCAGGAATGGCAACAGGTGGTGAATGTCAACCTGAACGGCGCCTTCTATTGCTTGGCGCAGGCCTTCAGGATGATGAAAGAGCAGCAGCCCATGGGCGGGCGCATCATCAACAACGGCAGCATCTCCGCCACCACGCCACGCCCTGGCTCCATTGCTTACACGGCGACCAAACACGCGGTCAGCGGGCTGACGAAGACTGCCGCGCTGGACGGCCGGCCGTTCGACATTGCAGTCGGCCAGATCGACATCGGCAACGCCGCCAGCGAGATGACCCAGCGCATGACCGACGGTGTGCCGCAGGCCGACGGCAGCATCAAACCCGAACCGCGCATGGACCTGCAGGCGGTGGTCGACACTTTTTTGGCCATGGCCCGCCTGCCTCTGTCGGCCAACGTGCTGTTCACCACCGTCATGGCCACCAAGATGCCCTTTGTGGGCCGTGGTTGACAGCCCAGCGCCCACCATGAGCCGACGACTCTCCGGCAAGAAGGTTTTCATCACGGCGGCAGGCCAAGGCATTGGCCGGGCCGTTGCTTTGGCCTTTGCGCGCGAAGGCGCGCAGGTGGTGGCCAGCGACATCAACGCCGCGGCGCTGGTGACCTTGGCCAACGAATGCGGCTGCCTGACGCTTCAAATGGATGCCACCGACGCCGCAGCCATTCGCGCTGCAGCAGCCAGCCACGGCCCGGTGGACGTGTTGTTCAACGGCGCGGGCTACGTGCACGCCGGCACGGTGCTGGACTGCACCGAGGAAGAGTGGGACCTTGCCTTCAACCTCAATGTGCGCTCGCAGTTCCGCACCATCCAGGCCTTCTTGCCGGGCATGCTGACTCGCGGTGGGGGCAGCATCATCAACGTGGCCTCGGTGGCCGGCAGCTTGAAGGGCGCGCCCAACCGTTTCGTCTACGGCACCACCAAGGCCGCCGTCATCGGCTTGACCAAGGCCGTGGCGGCGGACTTCATCACGCAGGGCATTCGCTGCAACGCGATCTGCCCGGGCACCGTGGAATCGCCCTCACTGCGCGACCGCATCGCTGCACAGGCCAAGGCCAGTGGACAAACACTGGCGCAGGTGGAAGCCGCCTTCATCGCCCGCCAACCCATGGGCCGGCTGGGCCGGGTGGAAGAGATAGCCGCTCTGGCGGTGTACCTGGCCAGTGACGAATCAAGCTTCACGACGGGCACGGTCCAGGTGATTGATGGCGGCTGGTCGAACTGACGCGGCCATCAACCGCAGGCGGGTTTCAATCGCCAAATCCTCTTCGTCGATGGGCACGTCATTGCGCAGGCCAGCGCGCAGCAGCTAGGGTTGCCGACGCTGGGGCATCGGGCCAGGTTCATCGGGCTACAACTGCTTGGCGTCAAAAGTGTTGCACTGCGCCATGCTGCCACTGTCGATACCCCGCTTGAACCAGTTCATCCGCTGCTGGCTGCTGCCGTGGGTGAAGCTCTCCAGCACCACCGTGCCGCGTGCACGGCGCTGCAAGGTGTCGTCACCGATCTGCGAGGCAGCATTCAGGCCGGCCTCGATGTCACCTTGTTCATACTGAATCTTGCCGGCCTTGCGCGATTCATGGGCCCACACGCCGGCGAAACAATCGGCTTGCAACTCGACCCGCACCGACAGCGCGTTCATCTGCGCCTGCGACAACCGGCCGCGCATGGCGTCGACCTTGCCGGTGATGCCCAGCAGGTTCTGAACGTGGTGGCCCACCTCATGTGCCACCACGTAGGCCTGGGCGAATTGACCCGGCGCACCGAGCTTGCGGCTGAGCGTGTCGAAAAATTCCATGTCCAGGTAGACCTTGGAGTCCCCCGGGCAGTAAAACGGGCCTGATGCGGTTTCGCCCGTTCCGCAGGCGGTCGGTGTGGCGCCCCGAAACAGTACCAGCGTGGGTTTCTGGTACTGCTTGCCGGCGGCCTGGAACTCCTGTGTCCACACCACTTCGGTGTCGCGCAGAACCCGCGCCACAAAGCTCTTCATCTGGTCTTCGGCCGGTGAGCTTTGGATCGGGCCTCTGGTTTGTGGGCTCGACTGCGGCGCTGACTGCGTCACAGGTGCATTACCGCCACCCCCGCTCAGAAAGCCCAAAACGGTGAGTGGGTTGATACCAAACACCCAGCCCGCCAGCAATGCGATGGCGATGGTGCCGATGCCCACACCTCGCCCGCCGATGCGGGGCATGCCGCCACCAAAACCGCCACCACCCCCGCCCCGTGCGCCGCGGCGGTCTTCGATGTTCGAACTTTCGTCTTGCCCGTCGACTTTCATGGCGATCCTTGGGTGCTGTGCGCTGCTTGCGCGCCTCAGGTCTTGGGCAGCGTCACACCCCGCTGACCCTGGTACTTGCCACCACGGTCTTTGTAGCTGATCTCGCAGACCTCGTCGCTCTCGAAAAACAGCACCTGGGCGCAGCCTTCACCGGCGTAGATCTTGGCTGGCAGTGGCGTGGTGTTGCTGAACTCCAGCGTCACGAAGCCTTCCCATTCGGGCTCGAACGGCGTGACGTTGACGATGATGCCGCAGCGGGCATAGGTCGACTTTCCCAGACAGATGGTCAGCACGTTGCGCGGGATGCGGAAGTATTCGAGCGTGCGCGCCAGGGCAAAGCTGTTGGGCGGGATGATGCAGACGTCGGCGGCGATATCGACAAAGCTTTTGGGATCGAAGTTTTTGGGGTCGACCACCGTGCTGTAGATGTTGGTGAAGACCTTGAATTCCGGCGCGCAACGGATGTCATAGCCGTAGCTGCTGGTGCCATAGCTGACTATTCTTTGGCCGTTGGCTTCACGCACCTGACCTGGCTCGAACGGTTCGATCATGCCGTGCTGCTCGGCCATGCGCCGTATCCACTTGTCGCTCTTGATGCTCATCACGGGCCCTTTTACTTACTGACCATTCTAGGAGTGCGCGCTACAGTGCAGGCCTGTTCTGCGCCTTTGATCGGAGTGGCTCCATGGCATCACTTTTTCGCCCCGCTGGCACCTTGCTGAACCAGTACGCTGAGGTCCACCGCGACCGGCGCAACATTGCCACGCACCTTGTTGGCGTGCCCATGATCGTGTTCGGCGTGGCCGTGCTGCTGGTCTGGCCCTTGTTTGTGGTGGCGGGCTTTGTGGTCACCCTGGCGGGCTTGGTCTTTGCGGCCGCGGGGTTGTGGTACCTGACACGCGGAGAACTGGCGCTGGGCATGGCAACGACAGCAAGCATGGCGCTGCTGGTGGCGGCTGCCCATGCGGTCAGCGGCGGCGGCGTGGCCAGCCAGGTGAGCTGGGGACTGGGCATGTTTCTGGTGGGCTGGGTGATCCAGTTCATCGGCCACTACTACGAAGGCCGCAAGCCGGCTTTTGCCGACGATGTGGTTGGCCTGCTGGTAAGCCCGATGTTTGTGGTGCTGGAGCTGCTGGCTTTGCTGGGGCTGTTCAAGCGCCTGATCGACAACATCGAGCAACACGCCGGGCCGACGCACCTGCGCAACCTGGCGCACCCGGCATTGCGCTGACCAGGCGCTCCACCGAGTTGCTGCGCTTCAGTCCAGGCGCTGCGTCGGCGCCTGCCTCTATTCCACGCGGCGCACTTTGGCGGTGCGGTTGCTGCCAGCAAACTCCATCACAAAGTCGCCCAACAGCGCCCGCTTGACGGTGACCTTGGGGTTGCGCAGGTACAGCGCGGCCGAACTGCTGTCGATCACCTGCCACACCTGGCCATTGCTCAGGCGGATGCGGCTGTTCGCACCCCAGCCTTCGAAGGTGCCGCTGATGCTGCTGCTCTGCTCTTGGGCTTCTTTGCGCGCTGAACCTTCGAGGCCAAAGCCGCCGGGGCCAGGGGCTGTGGCAACCGGGCCAGCCGATGGGGCGGCCGCAGCGGCGGCGGTCTGGCCTGCGGCCGTCACTGCCGGCACAGGGGTGGCGGCCGGGCGCGCAGCGGCGGCTGGCGCGGGCGCGGCGGGCACCGTCGCGGCCAACGGCAGGGCGTCGTAGCAGGCCAGGCGCGCAGTCGTGTCGCTGAGCGTTCGGCAGCGGCTCAGCTCGCTGTTGGCGACGCTGCTCTGCGCTTGGGCGATGCTGCTCTGCGCTTGGGCGACGCTGCTCTGCGCTTGGGCAACGCCACTCATTTGTAGTGCTATCACGGCCACGGCGGCAGTCAAATGGTGGCGGGGGATCACGGCCGGGTGCCTCTGCGGAAAGGGTGTTTTCATGGTCCGGATGATGCCGCGCCGCCGCGGACGCTGTCCAGCGCGCACCTAGAATTCCGCACATGAAACGCCAGTTGTTCGTCACCACCGCCCTGCCTTACGCCAACGGCCCGCTGCACATCGGCCACGTGATGGAATACATCCAGGCCGACACCTGGGTGCGTTTCCAGCGCATGCACGGTGCGGAGGTCAACTTCGTCTGCGCTGACGACGCGCATGGCGCGGCCATCATGATCGCGGCGCAAAACGCGGGCGTCACGCCGCAGGACTTCGTGGCCGATATCGCAGCCGGCCGCCAACCCTATTTCGACGGCTTCCACATCGCCTTCGACCACTGGCATTCGACCGACGCGCCGGAGAACCATGCACTCGCCGGCCAGATCTATCTGGCGCTGCGTGAGAACGGCCTGATCGCCAGCAAGGTGGTCGAGCAGTTCTATGACCCCGAGAAGGGCATGTTCCTGGCCGACCGCTTCATCAAGGGTGATTGCCCGCGCTGCGGCAGCGCCGACCAGTACGGCGACAACTGCGAGGTCTGCGGCGCGGTCTACGCGCCGACCGACCTGAAGAACCCGCGCTCCGCACTGTCGGGTGCCACGCCGGTGCTGCGCAGCAGCGAGCACCTGTTCTTCAAGCTCAGCGACCCGCGCTGCGTCGAGTTCCTGGAGACCTGGACGCAGGACGGCCGCCTGCAGCCCGAGGTGGCCAACAAGGTCAAAGAATGGTTTGTGCGCGACGCCGATGGAAAGGTCCTCCTCGGCGACTGGGACATCAGCCGCGACGCGCCCTACTTCGGCATCGATATCCCCGGTTCGCCCGGCAAGTATTTCTACGTCTGGCTGGACGCGCCGGTGGGCTACCTGGCCGCGCTGCAAGCCTTGCTGAACCAGCGCGGCCAGGACATGGACGCTTACCTTGCCAACCCCGACCTGGAGCAGGTGCACTTCATCGGCAAGGACATCGTCACGTTCCACACGCTGTTCTGGCCGGCGATGCTGAAGTTCAGCGGCAGGAAGGTGCCCGACCGCATCCACGTGCACGGCCACCTCACCGTCAGCGGCGAGAAGATGAGCAAGAGCCGCGGCACCGGCATCAGCCCGCTGAAGTACCTGGAGCTGGGGCTGAACGCGGAATGGCTGCGCTACTACATCTGCGCCAAGCTCAACGCGCGTGTCGAAGACCTGGACTTCAACCCCGAGGATTTCGCGGCCCGCGTCAACGCCGATCTGATCGGCAAGACCATCAACATCGCCAGTCGCAGCGCAGGTTTCCTGCACAAGCGCTTTGCGGGCAGGCTCTCGGCCGACCTGGGTGTCGAAGGGCGCATGCTGCTGGACGGCCTGCGCGCGTCGGCAGGATCAATTGCCGAGCTCTACGACCAGCGTGAGTTCGCCAAGGCGCTGCGTGAGGTGATGGCGCTGGCCGACCGCGTGAACGCTTTTGTCGACCAGCACAAGCCCTGGGAACTGGCCAAGCAGCCGGGTATGGAAGCCCCAAACAGCGCGTTGCACGACACCTGCAGCGTCTGCATCGAAGCCTTCCGCATCCTCACGCTGTACCTCAAACCCGTGCTGCCAGCGCTGGCGGCACAGGTTGAAGCCTTCCTGCACATCGCGCCGCTGCAGTGGGCCGACAGCTCGCGCGCGCTGGGTGCGCACACCATCGGCGAATACAAACACCTGATGCAGCGCGTCGACCCCAAGCTGCTGGAGGCCTTGTTCGAGGCGTCCGCGCCGGCTGCCATTACAGCCCCGCTGCCGGGCGGCGAGGCCATCGCAGCGCAGATCAACGCCGACGAGTTCTTCAAGGTCGACCTGCGCATCGCCAGGATCGTCAAGGCCGAGGTCGTTGAAGGCAGCACCAAGCTGCTGCGGCTGACGCTGGACGTGGGCGAAGCCGAACATCGCAACGTCTTCAGCGGTATCGCAGCGAACTACACACCCGATCAGCTCACCGGCAAGCTGACGGTGATGGTCGCCAACCTGGCCCCGCGCAAGATGAAGTTCGGCGTGAGCGAAGGCATGGTGCTGGCCGCCAGCCACGCTGAAGAAAAAGCCGCGCCGGGCGTCTACGTGCTCGAACCCTTCCCCGGCGCTGTGCCCGGCATGCGCGTTCGTTGACCTGGGTCAGCCCCGCGCCGACAGAGTCGGCGCACACTGGGCCATGTTGCCGCGCCAGTTGCACCCGTTCCGCCCCCGCATCCTTGACACGCTGAAGGACTACGACAGGGAACGTTTCTTCAAGGACGTGGGCGCGGGCATCACGGTGGGCATCGTCGCCTTGCCCCTGGCACTGGCCTTTGCCATCGCCAGCGGAGTCAAGCCAGAACAGGGGCTGATCACGGCCGTCGTTGCCGGCTTCCTGATCAGCGCGCTGGGTGGCAGTTCGGTGCAGATCGGCGGGCCGGCCGGTGCCTTCATCGTCATCGTCTACGGGATCATCGAACGCTACGGATTCGCCAACCTGCTGGTAGCCACGGCGATGGCCGGCGTGCTGATGTTCGTGCTGGGTTTGTTCAAGCTGGGCGTGCTGATCCGCTACATCCCTGTGTCCATCGTCATCGGCTTCACCAACGGTATTGCGGTGTTGATTGCGCTGTCGCAACTGCGCGACCTGTTCGGGCTCAATATCCAGAAGATGCCAGGCGAGTTCTTCGCCCAGATCAGCACCCTGGCCTCGAACATCGGCGGCTTCAACCCCTGGGCCTTCGCCATCGGCGCGGCCTGCATCGCCGGCCTGGCGTTCTGGCCGCGGCTGTTCGCCGCCGGCAAGCTGCTGCCGGCGGGCGTGCTGAGCCGACGCCCGGTGCAGTTCGCGTCACGCCTGCCAGCGCCGATCGTCGCGCTCGTCACGCTCACAGCACTGGCCTGGTGGTTTCAGCTGCCGGTGGAAACCATCGGCAGCCGCTTCGGTGAACTGTCCCGCGGCCTACCGACCTTCGAGCTGCCGCCCATCAGCTGGGCGAGTGCGCAGCAGTTGCTGATCCCGACCGTCACCATCGCCCTGCTGGGCGCCATCGAGAGCCTGCTGTGCGCCCGTGTGGCCGACGGCATGGCGACAGCCGCCAACCCCTTCAAGCGCCACGACCCGAATCAGGAACTGATGGCCCAGGGTGTGGCCAACATGGTCACGCCCTTCTTCGGCGGCATCCCGGCCACGGGCACCATCGCGCGCACGGTCACCAACGTGCGCGCTGGCGCGGTCAGCCCGGTGGCCGGCCTCATCCATGCCGTCACGCTGTTCGGCATCCTGCTGGCTGCCGCGCCGCTGGCCTCACTCGTGCCACTCCCAGCGCTTGCCGGCATCCTGATGTTCGTCGCCTGGAACATGTTCGAGGGCCACCAGTTTGCGCGGCTGGCGAAGTTCAGCGCCGGCTACCGCACCTTGATGGTCGGCACCTTCTTGTTGACCATCGTCTTCGACCTGACGGTGGCCGTGGAAGTGGGCCTGGTGTTGAGTTGCGTGTTCTTCATCTGGCGCATGGGCACGCTGTTCAGCGTCAAGCCGCATGTGGCAACCACAGATGAGACCGTGCCGCCGGGCGTGCACGTGCTGGAGTTGTACGGATCGTTGTTCTTCGGCGCGGTGGGCAAGATCGAAGCCCTGCCCGACGCCCTGCCGGCTGACACCCGCCGGGTCGTGCTGGACCTGCAGCGCCTGGTCCTGATGGACAGCTCGGGCCTGGACGCGCTGGAGCAGATGCACCGCACGCTGCGGCGGCAGAACGTCGGCCTGGTGCTGGCCAACGTCAACGAGCAGCCACTGACGCTGATGCGCAGCACCGGTTTCGAAGCCGAGCTGGGGGCGGAACACATCGTGACCTCGGTGGCAGCAGCGTTGGCCCAGGCACCTGCGGCCAGCACGGGCTGACGCCGTCGCGGCCTGCCGGTGTGGCTTGCACCGCTGACCTGTGCGGCGGTGTCAACCTGCCGGCTTGCCCTTGAACAGCGCTTTGGCCCATGGCTTGGGCACCGCCTTCAAGGCCCGCAGCGCACGTGACGCAGCCCGCAGCAGCGGCGCTTGCTGGGCCGTCAACCAGCCCACCGCGAACCAGGCGCGCGGGTCTTCCAAGGCGCGCGCCTCGAAGTGCGCGCGCGCGGTCTGCAAGTCGTTGACTTCACCCAGCACTTGCAGTGCAGCAGCCAGCCTGCGCTGCAATTGCCGGACGGGCTTGCGCGGGAATGCCCGCTGCGTGAACTCCAGCGCGTAGCGCAGGCGCTTCAGCCGCTTGCGCGCACGGTGTTGCTGTTCGACCGGCGCGGCGTCGAAACCCTTGCAATCAGCCCAGGCGCGTTGCCAGGCCTTGCGCAGAACCCGGGCTGCTGCCGGAGCCAGTTTGGCAGGGGCCGAGGCAGCGGTGGCGGTGGCGGTGGCGGTGGCGGGAGCAGGAGGGGCTGAGGCAGCGGCAGCGCCAGCGGCTGTGGCAGATGTCGCCGCGGCCGGTTCGGCCTGGGCGGCCTGCAGACTCAGGATCAGGGCCAGCGTGCGCAGCAACAGGCCCGTGACCTCGGGCTGCCGCACCACCGCACCCACGTCCTGCTGCTCAGCAACCGCGCCGGTGTCCAGGGACGGCCCACCCACAGCGGCTAGCCGCGGCAACCAGGTGGCGGCCAGCACGTCTGCGTCTCGAGAGACGCCCAGGTGCGTGAACACGGTGCGCCATTCGGCCTCCAGCGCCAACGCTGTCTCGCCAACGGCAGCGTCACCACCCCACGGCGCGAACAAGACCAGCGCCGTGCGCAGACGGCGCAAGGCCACGCGCAATTGGTGCAGGTGTTCGGCGGCCTGCGCTGCGTCAGCGCAACCGCCGGCCAGCTCGGCCAGGTTCGGCAGCGCGTGTTGCAGCGCCGACCGCAGCATCGCAGCCCACGCCAGCGGCAAGGACTGATCCGACGCAGCGCGCGGCTCAGGTGGCTTGGCAGCGCGGGTGGCGGGCACTTGTTCCAGGCCCAGCGCCAGCCGGAAGCCGCGTTCAGACTTGGTCCGCACGTCCCACCACAGGCGGTGTCGAGCCACCCAGCGCGCAGCCAGCTCAGTCAGCGCCGTGGCGGGCCCGCTCTTCAGTTCGAACTCGATTTCGTCGACTGGCAACACCAACGCCTGCCCATCGGCAAGATGCTGGGCCAGGATGCGACCTTTGTCGTGCGCGATCTCGATCACAGCGCCACCATGCCGCACGCGGCGGTGCAGGCGCTGGATGTCGGTGCGGTACACCGGCAGCAACTCGGCGGTCTCACTTGCACCGTCACCCGCTGCCGACAGCGCCGCGCGCAGCAGCTTGCCAGCGGGCGTGCCGTCGTGGCGCGCCGGGTCGATCACGGGTGTTCCGCGCTGCGCTGGCAGGCTGACCTCATGCTCCAACCTTTGCATCAGGCCGTCGCCGCGGCCCTTCAGCGTCTGCACCCAGACCCGCCCCTCCTTTCGCAGCCGCAACGCCAGGCCGGCCGCAGCCAGGTGGTGGCCTGCCGTGTCGGCGTAGACCGCTTGCAGCCGCGTGGTCTTGGCAGTAGCCGTGCCGACTGCGCGGCGCAGCGCTGCGCTGCCCGCGGTCGGCACCTGGAACTTGAGTTCGGTTTCTTGCACGGTGTTCAGTTGCGCTGCGTATCAAGCGGGTCGTCACCCGTGGCGGTGGCCGTCACACGGCCTTGCAGGTCAAAGGTGACGCTGAACATCCTGGACTCCTGCTGCGGCTTGAAACGCCAGTCCCACACCTCCTCCTGCTTCAGGTCGAAGCGCTGCATCTTGGCCGGTTTGCCCAGGCGGTTGCGCACTTCCAACTGGCTCATGCCGGGCTGGATGCGGGCGAAGTTGTCGGTGGTCAACAGCTGGCGCAGCGAACTCATCTTGCCGTCAGGCCCGATCTTGATGACGTAGTTGGTCCAGCCCTCGGGCTGGCGCGGGTAATCGAAAGTGCGCGAGCCGTCGGATTCGACCGTGATCGTCACCGGGTCGCCAAACTCCTTGCGCACCTGAATCTCGGTGGAGACCCCTTCTTCGAGCTTTTCGACCCGGTCACACGCCACCAAGCCCACGGCCGCTGCCAACAACAGTGCGCTGGCCCAGGCCCAGCGGTTTGCAACAGAAGGGCGTCTGTCGTTGGGCATGTCACTGACCATGGGCATCTTCGGCTCCTAAAATGCGGGCTCCCATTCTGACTGTCGCCGTCCCGCGCCCCATCCCATGCCTTTGTTCTGGAAGCCCTACACGTCCGACGTGACGAACTTCATCGAAGAGCTCAAGGCCAAGAAGCCCACGCTCGAAGCCGAACAACGCGCCGGCCGTGGCCTGCTGTGGGACCGTGCTTTGGACCGCAGCGCCCAAGCCGAGTGGGACGACGCCAGTGTGCCGCAGCAAGCCTACGTGTATCAAACCAAGACTGGCTGAGCGGCGTGCTGCCGAACCCCGCCGTGGGCAAGCCAGCCAGCGACGTGGCGCAAACGCTGGTGCATTCGCTGGCCGAGGCCCTGGCGAAGAACGAAACGCCACTCATGCCCGCCGTGGTTGACCAGGTGGCCGTGGCCCGCCTCTACGGCGAGCCGCTGTTCCGCATGCCGCACGACCTGTACATCCCGCCGGACGCACTGGAGGTTTTTCTTGAAGCTTTCGAAGGCCCGCTGGACTTGCTGCTGTACCTGATCCGCCGGCAGAATTTCAACATCCTGGACATCCCGCTGGCCAGTGTGACGCGCCAGTACCTGGAGTACGTCGAGCAGATCCGCAAGCACAACCTGGAGCTGGCCAGCGACTACCTGCTGATGGCGGCCATGCTGATCGAGATCAAGAGCCGCATGCTGCTGCCGCCGAAAAAAAGCGCTGACGGCGGCGAACCCGAAGACCCGCGCGCTGAACTGGTGCGGCGTTTGGTGGAGTACGAGCAGATCAAGCTGGGCGCGGCCAAGCTGGACGCGCTGCCCTTGCTGGGCCGCGACTTCCTGCGGGTGCAGGTGCACATCGAGCAAAGTCTGCAACCCGTCTGGCCAGAAGTCGACGTGGCGGACCTGCGCGCCGCCTGGGCCGACATCCTGAGCCGCGCAAAACTCAATCAGCACCACCTGATCAGCCGCGAGCAACTCAGCGTGCGTGAGCACATGAGCATCATCCTGCGCAAGCTGCAAGGCCAGCGCTTCGTTGAGTTCCACGACCTGTTCGACACAAGCCGCGGCACGCCGGTGCTGGTGGTGACGTTTGTGGCGATGCTGGAGCTGTCACGCGAGCAGTTGCTGGAAGTCACCCAAGCCGAGGCCTTTGCGCCGATTTACGTGCGCCTGGCGTATCAGGCGCAGTAGTGCGAGATAGGGAGCATCAGGGCTCATCACGGCGCACCAGAACGCACCAGAGCGCAACTGTGCTGCGGAGCTACGCGCAGAGCTCACGAACACGGCAACACCGGCATCACTTTCGGCACTTGAACGCCTGATGACTTGCCGGCACGGGCCTGAAGCGATGGGTCTACGGTGACGGACTTTCCCCCTGGACGCCCACCAAACCGTGCCACCTTGGAAACTGTCCTCAGCCAGCTATGTTCGTGAGCGTACAGACCCGAAAGGTTCTGATGAGTACCGTTCTCTCCAAGTTCCACGCGCGAGCCGGAATGGCGGCAGAACGTACTTGCAAGAGGTCAAAGGCCGTTGTCGGAAAGCCGAACGTCAGACCCGGTAGGTGTTCGGTAACGGAAACAACTTTGACGGGAGCTGAAGATGCTGAAACTGGTTGTGGGAGTTTTCGGGGCGCTGGTGTTTGCGGTGCTCGGGCATGCAGCTCTGGTTCACTCATCCACAAGTGGGACAGGCGCGGCCGAGGCGGCCCAGTCCACCTGCGCGTGGTGTCACGGCTGAGCGTTGCTGGGGTTCGGCGCGCGGGCGTCTGATGCTCAGGATGTTGGCCAGCGGACAGATACAGGTCTGTTTGCCCTTTAAAAATGTAAAGTCGAATGGTATTGATCAACGGCTGATCAATTGCCCATGCCAGCACCCACCGATTGATCCGCACACCGGATGTGACGCCTTGCACAAACGCCATGGTCAGCTTGGACACACGAACCGATAAGGGGCCCCACGGGTGCCGCGGTGCGCGATGACGACGCCACCGCAAGGCGACGCCGTCGCCGACCGACCGATAGCGAACATGCAAGTGTTGATTGCAGACGACAACCGGGACGGTGCGGACATGTTGGCTGCGCTCATCAGCCTGGAACTGGGTTGCCAGGTCGTTGCTGCGTACGACGGCGAGCAGGCACTGCAACTGGCGCTTTCCGCGCCGTTCGACGTGCTCATTCTCGATCTGCGGATGCCTGGATTGAGCGGTCTGGAAGTCGCCAGCATGGCCAGGTCGAGAGCGGGCCTGATCAAACCGCCACTGTTGTTGGCGATGACGGGGCGCAGCGATCTGGCAGACGAACTGGCGACGGTCGACGCACGCTTCGACCGGGCATTTGCCAAACCGCTGGATCACGCAACGCTTGTCGCGACGCTGCGAGCGCACTGGCAGGGTGTTGTCTCCACCAGGCCGTTGGTGGAATTCAGGGTCCTCGACACCTTGACGCAGGCGGCCCGCAAAGTGCTGCCGTTGTTGACGGCCAACCACCAGCAACTGTCGTTCGACGGCGAGGGCCCCGAGCTCGTTCTCTGCGGTGACGAACTGGCGCTGCAATCTGACTTCTACCGGTTGATGTGCGGCGCACTCGAGCTGATGGGGAACGGCATCGTCATCGTCGCAGCGCAATCGGTCGCAGACGAGAGTGGCACGCAGGCGCTGACCATCAACGTGGCGGGCAGCGGCCGGCTGGAGGCGCTACCGCACAGGGCCGAGGTCTTGCAACGGCTGGGGCTCACGTTCGACGCTGCCACACCAGTACAGCCCAATACCAGCGGCTTTGTTCAGGCCCGCGGGGTGTTCCCCAACTCAGGCGGTGCAGTCAGCTTTGCCAGCCACCCCAGCGAAGGCGTGCTGTTGCGCTTCGAGCTCAGCGTGAACCCGATCGAGCGCGAGGCACCGCCCCGTGCCGACGGCGCGCGGGCATGGATCGTCGATGCGCGCAGCATTGAGCCGGCGGCGCTCGAGCGCCGCCTGCAGCGCATGGGATGGCGCGTCTCGCGCTTCGCGTCCCTGCTCGACGCGTCAGGGCACGTCAACGCGTGTGCGGTCGACGACTGCCCAGAGCTGTTGTTGGTCCGCGAAGATCCGCTGACCTTGCGCTCGGCGCTGGCGGCGGTGCGTAACCGCATGCCGGATCGCACACGGTGCCTGCTTCTGGTGAACGCAGGCGCCTCAGCGCTGAGCGACCCTGGCGCGATGGCCCGCTGGGACGTGCGGGTCGAGCCGCTGAGCCCGGGCGACCTGGCCCAGGCCTCGCTGCTGGCACTCGATGCCGAGTTCGCGAAAGGCGGCGTCG
>Ga0105047_10007243_pt1 | contig 18730 bp, 18 predicted proteins | sample MAT04_FD_78384 | JGI IMG/M metagenome (GOLD analysis project Ga0105047, IMG submission 78384) | Freshwater microbial communities from Lake Fryxell liftoff mats and glacier meltwater in Antarctica - MAT-04 (megahit assembly) | ecosystem: Environmental > Aquatic > Freshwater > Ice > Liftoff... | reverse complement strand
CCTTCGGCCCTTCGGCCCTTCGGTACTTTTTTTACCCTATCACCGCTTTCACCCTCTCATGCACTATCTCCTTCCCATGCGTAACTGCTGTTCCTTTTACAATATCATCTTCCCAGTTCAGGTTCAAAGCACCTTCTTTGGTGATGATAAGTTTTAGGAAATTGATCATGTTTTTTCCATACATACGGCTTGCGTCGGTAGGCATATCGGTTGGGAGTTGAGAATTTCCGATGATCTTTACCCCATTGTGAACAATAGTTTCATTGTTTTTGGTCAGTTCGCAGTTGCCTCCGGTTGATGCAGCAAGGTCGATGATTACTGAGCCGGGGTTCATGGCTTCAACTGTTTCCTTTTTGAGTAGGAGAGGAGCACGCTTTCCGGGAATCTGGGCGGTACAAATTATTACATCTGATTTTACAGCCTGGTCATGTATAGCTTTAGCCTGGCGTGCCTTGAATTCATCCGTTTGCTCAACGGCATAACCACCGGCAGCTTTATCATCAACTGCACCTTCCACTTCAACAAATTTGCCGCCTATTCCTACAACTTCTTCTTTTACGGCTGCGCGAACATCAAACACATATACCACAGCTCCTAATTTACGCGACGTGGCAACTGCCTGCAGACCTGCAACTCCGGCACCAAGAATAAGCATATTGGCCGGTTTGATGGTTCCTGCGGCTGTCATAAACATCGGGAAGAACTTTGGTAACGTGTTGGCTGCTGTAAGAACAGCTTTGTAGCCGGCAACGGTTGCCATCGACGAGAGAATGTCCATAGCCTGGGCACGTGTTGTACGTGGCACTACGTCCATGCTAAAACCGGTAATGTTTTTGGCAGCCAGTTGCTTTACCAGGTCAGCATTGAAATAGGGGTTTAGTACTGCCATGATCACTTGTCCTTCTTTCATAAGGGCAATTTCATCGGCAGTAGGTGGCTGAATTTTAATAAGCAGGTCAGCTCCTGCAATAACTTTGGCTTTGGTTCCGATGCTTGCACCAGCTTCCTCGTAAGCTTTATCGGCAGCAAAGGCAGTAAGCCCGGCTCCGGCTTCGACGATCATGGTCACATTCATCTTTACCAGTGTGGCGACACTCTCAGGAAGCAAGGCTACCCGGTTTTCACCTGTAGTTTCTTTAAGAATTCCTATTGTCATACAGTAGGTTTTTTTAGGGATTTGTTTGAAGCAAATGTAAAGGAATTTTATCCATAACATGGATGCTTTTTGTATACTTTTTTTTAACTTTCAGTATAATACGGAAAGCTTATACTTATATACTTAAAATTAAATCAACTTTTAATTAACTTACAAGGGTTAAACTCTTTGTGTTTGTTCAATTTTGTTGATTTTTAGTACTGTTTATAGCTTTATTTGATATTTCGGAGTTGAAACAGATTTCTATTGCTCTGTTTAGGATAATGCGACCATATTCCGAGCCGTTCGGAGTTATTTTCTTATATTTTAGAACTTTCGCACAAAAAAAACCGGATAAACCGGTTTGTTTTTTTATCAGGAAAGTCAGATGCTCTAAGCGTTTTTCTTTCTTCCCCAACGTATCAGAACATCCTGTACGTCCTTAAATCGTATTGGTTTCGAAAGATAATCCACCATACCGGCATCAAGGAACCTTTCCCTGTCACCAGGCATTGCATTTGCCGTAATGGCAATGATAAATGGTCTTACTTCTTCAGGGTATTTTTCAATAATGGCCTGTGTGGCTTCAAGCCCGTTCATAACCGGCATCTGCACATCCATCAGGATAATATCATAAGTCTTATGTTCCATGATCTCCAGGGCCTTTCTTCCGTTTTCAACAGCATCAATTGTGTAGCCCATCTTCCGCATAAGTGTCACAACCAGCTCCTGGTTGGTAAAATTATCTTCAGCCAGTAAAATCCTGAGTGGCAGTTTGTCGGAGAGTTTTTTATCAACATTATGGTCTGCGACATTCTTAATGCGATTCCTGTTTTCCGACATTACGCTGAGCACTAATTCGAATAGGTCGGTTAGTTTAACCGGTTTCGAAAGTTGTGCATCGAAAAGTCCCTTTGGAAGGTCATTCACCTTTCCGACCGATGATACTAATATAAATGGTATATCGCCCTTAAAGGGTACTTCACGGATGGTTTGTGCAAGCTCAATGCCGTTCAATCCTGAAGCCTGCATATCTAAAATCCCCAGATCAAAATAGGAGTCTTCATATTCGATGATACGCATGGCTTCTTTTGCACTTGAGGCAGTATACGCTTTCATTCCCCAGGCTTCGAACTGCACTGTAAAGATTTGCCTCGAGGTCGGATCACTGTCAACAATCAGTACCTTGCTGCCTCTCAGTTCCGGAATCTGGCCACGGATATAGAGTTTTGTGGTTGGCATATCGGCAATTCTCAGTTTTACTGTGAAAAAGAATGTGGCTCCTTTTCCAGGCGAACTTTCAGCCCAGATCTGCCCACCCATTAGTCCAACCAGATGGCGGGCAATGGCTAGTCCAAGCCCGGTGCCGCCATAACGACGCGATACAAAAGATTCCCCTTGGTTAAAAGCTTCAAAGATCAGCGAAAGTTTCTCTTTTTGTATCCCGATACCACTGTCTTTTACTGAGAACAGCAGTTCGCAGTATTCATTGGTTTGTGTTTTCTTCTCAACGGAAATAAAAATTTCGCCTTCGTCGGTAAATTTAATAGCGTTGTTGATAAGGTTGCCGAGAATCTGGCGGATCCTTTTCATATCGCCGATTAAATATGGCGGAGCTTCAGGCTGAAGCATATAAAGAAGGTCGATGCCTTTTTCGATGGCCCGCATCGCGTACACATCGAGCGACTCCTCAATACACCGCCGAAGTTCGAATGAATTTTCATCCAGTACCAGTTTGTCGGCTTCAATTTTTGAGAAATCAAGAATATCGTTGATAATAGCCATCAGGTTGTCGGCACTGATACGCAGAGTCTCAAGGTAATTATGTTGTTCGGGCGTTATTTTGGTATCAAGTAAAAGACTTGTCATCCCCACAATTCCGTTCATAGGTGTGCGGATTTCATGGCTCATCATCGAAAGAAAGTCGGACTTGATCCGGTTGGCTTTTTCAGCCTGTTGCTTTATTTCTTCTGCTTCCAGCTCAAGTTTTTCAAAATCTTTCTGTTTCAGAAGATCAGATTTGATCCTGTCATTTTCTGATTTCAGTTGTTCTATCTCCTGTCGCAGCGAGTTAATATCGTTCGAATCCAAATTCATATTGGTAAAGAATGTTGATAAATCAAGCAAATATAATGATAATATTATCGAATCTGTTTTTATTGTTAATAATATTCTTAGCGATGAACTGTTAAAAGGCTATATTTATTCCATAAAAAAAACTGCTCCCGGCAAAGAAGCAGTTTTAATTCAATTAATTAATTGACTTAACTCCCGATAATAATGTTGTGTATTTAAGCCTGTTTGTATTCTTTTATAATATCCTTTACCCCATCGGGTGAAACCCTGCCATACACTTTTTCGCCCACCATAACAACCGGTGCAAGTCCGCATGCACCCACACAACGAAGGCAACTGAGCGAAAACCTTCCATCGGGAGTGGTTTTACCAACGGGTATTTCGAGGATTCGTTTGAACTCATCCAATACTTTTTCGGCTCCCCGCACATAGCAGGCAGTTCCCATGCAAATACTGATCGGGAATTCGCCTTTTGGTATCATGGTGAAGAACGAGTAAAAGGTAACGACCCCGTAAACATGTGCTACCGAGCAGTTAAGGTTTTTTGCGATAATCTCTTGTACTTCAGCCGGTAAGTAGCCTACAAGATGCTGTGTTTTGTGAAGCACATTGATGAGTTCTCCTTTCTCGTGGTTGAAATCCTTGCAGATGGCTTCGATCTGTAAAACCTTCTGTTCACTTATTTTTATATTTGCCATAACGATTTTTCTTTAAGTTATTTACCTGATAATCCATTACTATTCTGCTATTTCTGCTGGTTTGCTCTTGTCGAAATACTGAGTGTGGAGCAAATGGTGGGCTTTTTCGCTCATCGGCTTGCCAAGAAATTCAGCATAAAGTGACTGGATATAAGGGTTTTCGTGCGATTTACGTATTGCTTTACCTGAATCTTCGCTATAGATTGCTTTCTGGCGTGCCATCAGGATGCTGGTATCACCATGGTGAAGAGGTTGGCCGCCACCTCCGATACATCCACCCGGGCAAGCCATAATTTCTATTGCATGATATTGCGATTTCCCGTCTTTTATGTCCTGAAGAAGTTTACGAGCGTTACCTAAACCATGTGCGATACCAATACGGATTGGTGTTCCGTCAAAATCAACTGTTGCTTCGCGTATCCATTCCATACCACGAAGTTGTTTGAAGTCAACTTTTTCGAGAGTTTTACCTGTGAAAATCTCATAGGCTGTACGGGCAGCCGCTTCGATAACTCCACCTGTAGTACCGAAAATGACTGCGGCACCTGTCGATTCACCCATCGGGCGATCGAAATCCTGATCCGGCAAAATGTTGAAGTTGATATTTGCCTGCTTAATCAGGTGAGCCAGTTCACGCGTCGAAACCGCATAATCCACATCAGGGTTTCCGTTGGTCGAAAACTCTTCGCGCTGGCATTCGTATTTCTTTGCCAGGCAAGGCATAATGGAAACCACAACCATGTTTTCGCGTTTAATGCCAAGTTTTTCAGCGAAATACGTTTTAGCAATGGCGCCAAACATCTGCTGCGGCGAACGTGCCGTGGAAGGAATATCATTCATTTCAGGGAACTGGTGTTCGAAGAAATTTACCCAACCAGGACAGCAAGAAGTGAGTATTGGAAGTTTTACAGTTTTGTCACCTTTCAGGTGGCGCGTTATACGATCAAGTAATTCCGTTCCTTCTTCCATGATGGTAAGGTCGGCAGCAAAATCAGTATCAAATACATAATCAAAACCAAGATTTTTTAATGCAGTCACCATTTTTCCTGTTACTGAAGTTCCTGGCTCCATTCCGAATTCTTCGCCTAAAGCCACCCTTACTGCTGGTGCCGTTTGTACAATAACTGTTTTTGACGGATCTGCCAATGCGCGTATCACCTGGTTGGTATGATCTACTTCAGTGAGTGCTCCAGTTGGGCAAACAGCTACACATTGTCCGCAATAGGTACAAACGCTATGGTCGAGGTTCATTTCGAAAGCAGGAGCCACAACCGACATAAATCCTCTGTTTACAGCCGAAAGCACACCAACTGTCTGTACATCATTGCACATCATTTCGCAACGGCGGCACATAATACATTTATCCACATCACGAATAATTGCTGGTGATGTATCTTCCTTATAATGTGATTGTTCGCCCTGGTATTCAATTTGCCTGATTCCCATATCCTGAGCCAGGGTTTGTAGTTCGCAGCTTCCGCTTTTCGGGCAAACAAGGCAATCGGTTGGGTGATCGCTCAGGATTAGTTCCAATACGGTTTTGCGGCTGTTGAGTACACGGATATTGTGTGTGCTCACTTCCATGCCTTCGAAGCAATCCGTTGCACAGGCAGGAGCAAGGTTCCGGCGACCTTTCACTTCAACCACGCAAACACGGCAGCCTGCCGGTTTATTTGTGATGTCGAAATCGTGAAGATGCAGGTAACAAAGTGTCGGGATTTTGATTCCGATTGATTTTGCAGCATCAAGAATGGTAGTACCCTGAGCTACTTTTAAATCTTTATTGTCTATTTTTATATTGATCATTTCCATGGTTTATTCCCCTTTCTTACTTGATAAACACAGCGTTGAACTTACATTTCTCCAGGCAGGCACCGCATTTGATACAGGTTGCCTGGTCTATAACATGCACCCCTTTTCGTTCACCGGAGATAGCATTCACCGGGCAGTTTCGGGCGCAGGCTGTGCAACCAACGCAGTTTTCGGCTTCAATTACATATTGAAGAAGTGCTTTACACTGTCCACTCGGACATTTGTGATCAACGACATGGGCTAAGTATTCATCCATGAAATTATCCATGGTCGAAAGTACCGGATTTGGAGATGTTTGTCCCAATCCACATAATGAAGTATCTTTAATCACGTGGCTCAGGTTTCGCAGCAAATCAAGATCTTTCATTGTGCCTTTGCCTTCGCAGATTTTTTCGAGCATTTCGTTCAGGCGTTTATTGCCGATGCGGCAGGGCGAACATTTTCCGCATGATTCCTCAACGGTGAAGTCAAGATAAAACTTAGCGATAGAAACCATACAGTCATCTTCATCCAATACGATCATACCACCTGAACCCATCATGGAGCCGGCTGCTGTAAGCGAATCAAAATCAATGGCTATATCAAGATGTTTTTCGGTCAGACATCCGCCTGAAGGTCCACCGGTTTGAACGGCTTTGAATTTCTTACCATCCTTTATTCCTCCGCCTATTTCGAAAATAATGTCACGTAAAGTTGTTCCCATTGGAACTTCGATAAGACCTACGTTATTGATTTTTCCGGCAAGAGCAAAAACTTTGGTTCCTTTTGATTTTTCACTTCCGATTGAAGAAAACCACTCAGCTCCTTTGTTGATAATTACAGGAACATTGGCAAAAGTTTCAACGTTGTTAACATTGGTTGGTTTTTCGAGGTATCCCGAAACGCTGGGGAACGGTGGTTTAATAGTTGGTTCGCCACGTAAGCCTTCCATCGAATGGATAAGTGCTGTTTCTTCGCCACAAACAAAAGCTCCGGCGCCGTAACGGATATCAATTTCGAAATTAAACCCGGTTCCGAAAATATCTTTTCCTAACAATCCGAATTCTGAAGCCTGTCTCATGGCTATTTTCAGCCTTTCAACTGCCAGTGGGTATTCAGCGCGGATATAAACCACCCCTTTATCAGCACCAATGCAGTAACCACAGATAGCCATTGCTTCAATTACCGAATGCGGATCGCCTTCGAGGATGGAGCGGTCCATAAAAGCACCGGGGTCACCTTCGTCGGCATTGCAAACTACATATTTCTGATCTGCCTGGCTTTTGCTGGTAATTTCCCATTTGAGTCCGGTTGGGAAACCGCCGCCTCCGCGTCCGCGCAGACCGCTTTTTTTTATTTCTTCAATCACCTGGGCAGGTGTCATTTCAGTGAGACATTTTGCCAAAGCGGCATACCCGTCGCGCGAGATGAATTCTTCAATATTTTCGGGATCAATAAAACCGCAGTTACGAAGAGCTATGCGCAATTGTTTACGATAGAAACCCATGTGTTTTGAATCAGAAACATGTTTTTCCGTTTCAGGATTAACGTATAGTAAACGGGTAACCCGCCGTCCCTTGATCACATGCTCATCAATAATTTCGATCGCATCATCAGGTTTTACCTGAGTGTAAAACGTATTGTCGGGCATTACTTTAACGATTGGCCCCTTTTCGCAGAACCCGAAGCATCCGGTTGTAATTACCTGTACTTCATTATCAAGGCTTTTATCAAGAATTTCTTTCTTGAGGTTATGAAACAGAAGCTCGCTTTCCGAAGCCCTGCAGCCGGTTCCTCCGCACACCAGCAGGTGCATTTTGTATTGTGTCATAGTATTTTCCTCCTGGTTATATTACTTGCCTTCAATATTTTCATAGTTAACAGGGATTATGCCTTCGAGAAGTTCACCGTTTTTAATGTATTTTTCGATGATCTGATCCGCTTTTTTCGAATCAACATACCCAAAGACGATTGGGCCGTGTCCCGGACGTGTCACTTCAATCGTTGGTTCGGCATAACAATACCCCATGCAGCCGGTTTGTGTAACCACGGCAGGGATGTTTCGTTTGTCAAGTTCGTTGATCATGAAGTCCATTACAATTTTGGCACCTGATGCGATACCGCATGTTGCCATTGCAACTTTGATCTGAACCATACTTTCAGGGTTTTCGCTCCGCTCGCGAAGACTCATTTTCGCCTCCACGTCGGATTTAATTTTCCTTAAATCAGCTAATGATGTGATCTTGGTCATTTGATTTTGTTTTTACAAAAATTAGTAAATTTCTTTACAGTTTAGATTATGATGCTTTTATTGCTTCGAGGTTTTCGCGGATCAGGTCTTTCATGAAATTGATTACCTGTGGGTTGTTTATCGGAACATCCTCAAGGGTTTCTTTGATTTCTTTGGTATCGAATATAAATGTGCCGTCGGGCGTAGTATGTGTATAGATGAAGTCAATCGCAGGATACGAGGAAACGGTTAGTGCCAGTGTACCTGCAATGTCGCCCGTTGGAAGCCTGTCAATATGGTTAAAGACAAAACAAGCTTCAACTTCAGTGCCGTTTCCGGGAGTTGAAAGTATCCTCAGGTTTCCTCCAGTTCGTTCGGCATTTTGTTTCAGTAAAGGTAATCCAAGCCCTACTTTACGTGTAGTGCGCGTTGTGAAAAACGGGTCAGTTACCTGTTGAATCATGCTTTTAACCATCCCTTTTCCGTTATCAATGAACTTTACAGAATAAATATCCTGTTTGGGAATTTCACCGATCTCCAGTTTAATCAGTGTAGCACCTGCCGTTACTGAGTTTTGAAGTATATCAAGTATATGAAGTGCTAAATCTTTCATGATATACTAACTTTTCTACCCTGTAAACCGTGCAATGCAAATCTTATTTCAGTAAAGCTGCGGTGTTCCATTTCAAAGGTAGTAAATACTTTACCAATCTGATCTTCATAATGGGCATCCGAACTTCGTATTATCGCTAAATCCTTTCGTTTTCCAATGAAAGGCAGAATAAATTCGGTTTTGCAGTTGGCCGAAATTTCAATTCCATCAATCAGTAAATCCGCAGGGATAAATCCCAGTTGGCTTGTAATGCTGTAACTTGGTCTGTCGATATGCGCCGGTATGAAAATTCCGCCGAGCAAATGAACTTTCTGTTCAACCTGGTCAATGGACTGATCGAGTGCTGAGATAAGCAGGAACTCAATTTCATCGATTATCTGTTCATCTTCATCCACAACAACCTGGTAACCGAATTTACCGGTATTGTTTGGGATAGGAGGGAGGTGCAATTCCAGGTAGGTTTGGAATTCTGACAATTGATCATCATTTTCAAAGAACGAAAGGCAATGAACTTCTTCGCGGGTGGTAACTTCGGCTCCCATCAGGACAAATATTCCTGCGACTTCGGCCAGTTTACTGATTAGTTTACAGTGCCTTGTAGAGTTATGATCTGTTATTCCAATAATATCGAGGCCTTTTTCGCGGGCTTTCTCAATTATTTTCACAGGGCTCATATCCAGGCTGCCACATGGTGACAATACCGTATGAATATGAAGATCAGCCCTGTATTTATTCATTTTCAGTGTGTTAATAAATTATACAGTTTCCCTGTCATTTCAAAGGCTTCTTCATTGGATCCAAGAACCGGGATTCCTTCTTCTATAGCTTGTGCAAGCATATCCGTATCGGGGTCATTTCCTTTAATCAGGATTACTGCGGCCAGTTCTTTTAGTGAGGCAATTGCAATTACATTTTTATGGGTCTGTAGGGTGATCCAGATTTTCCCGTTTTCGGCATGACCCATCACATCGCTTAGTAAATCAGAGGTGTAACCACCTGTTACTTCGCGATCGAGACCCAGGCTTCCGCCGAATACCTTTAATTCAAGTGTTGTTATTATATCTTTTACCTGCATGTTAGGTTTTTATTATTTTCGATTTGAGAAAAACTTATGGTTGCCCCAGATGCTTTTCAGCATCTCGAGCGATTCGTCGGGGGTGAGTTCACCGGTTTGTTCCCGGTTTTTCTGGATAAAGATACATTGCCTTATGTCAGCATCTCCAAGGGCAATATCATTGGCGAAAGCCTGGCAATTTGGTGATCCACATGCACCGCAATCGGTAAGTGGAAGGCATTGCAGCATCTGGCTCGATTTGTCCATCTTACGCATGGCTTCTTCCATATTTTCATCCAGTTTCATCATACTACGCGGATGAATCGCCTGGATGTTAATTCTTCGCTGAAGGTATTCGGTGTATGCCAGAATGCTGCCTTTCTCTGAAATTTCATCATTTGTAACAGGGGAATAAGATCTTAACCTTTCAGCAACCAGGAAACGGTTCGCCGAAAGGAGCACGCCCCCGGCACAACTTTCGTCACAAGCACGAAGTTCAAGAAAATCAATATCCCCGATTTCATCATTTTCAATTTTTTCAAGAAACTCGATCACATTGTGTATCTCATCTATTGCAAGGCTGCGTCCAGGGATATGCGAAGCTTCTCCATGTGTGAGAGTCCATTGCCAGGCCGTTTTTGAAAGAGGTTTTTTGGGAATAATTACCGGATGAGCAGACCGGTCGTTCCTGATATGTTTGTAAACTTTATTATAGAGCGTGTCCATATTGATTACGCCGGTAATCATCGAATAATCCTCACCTACCGGGCTTTTGATAGCTGCGATTTTTGCGGCACAAGGTGTGATATAAAAAACTCCTATTTCGGCTGGGTTTATTCCTTGGTCGGTAAGTTCCTTCCGGCAGTATAATGCAGTAATATCCAATGGCGGCTTTAGTAACATAATGTTCTCAGTCAGAGCCGGAAATTTAACCTGAACCAGCCTGATAACTGCAGGGCAGAATGACGATATAAGCGGTTTCTTTTCGGGATGAGCTTTTGCGTATGCTATTAATTCATGAGCAAGTAAATCAACACTTGTTTCTACTTCGTAAATATGGGTGAACCCATTTGCAAGGATGGCAGTATAAATCTGATTGTGTGAAATTTCCTCCGGGAATTGTCCGAAAAAAACAGCGGGAACCAACGCTATCCGGTATTTGTATGCCTGTATCCTCTTATAGTCGTCCTGATCAATAAATATGGCACTAACAGGACATGCCTTAAAACATTCACCGCAATCGACACAACGGTTTTCGTATAAAATGGCTTTCCCATTCCGTACTCTGATGGCTTCGGTAGGGCATACATTCATGCAGTGCGAACAACCGATACAAAGTTCGTCGCTTATTTTTAATGCATGATGAAAATGTTTGCTTTCCATTTATCCGGCTTTTGGCAGGTTTACAATGATTTCAAGTTTTGTGCCGACACCAACTTTACTTTGAATGTTAAGTGTGTCAGCATTATTTTTTATGTTTTGTAATCCCATTCCTGCTCCGAATCCCATCTCCCTTACTTTTGCCGATGCTGTTGAATATCCGGCCTGCATTGCTTTTGCAATATCAGGGATGCCGGGACCAACATCAATCAGTTGAATCTGTACACGGTTTGTGTCAACTTCACATATAACTTTTCCGCCGTTGGCATGAGCTACAATATTTACTTCCCCTTCGTACAGCGATACTACTATCCTTTTAATAATCTGTGGATCGACATTCAATTGTTTCAGGATTTTCTTAAAATTACTTGAAGCATCGCCTGCTTTGGTGAAATTTCCTGCTTCTATGTCGTACTCGAATCGCATTGTGCCTTTGGATTAGTAGACAGGGTTCAAACCGTTCTGAAACAATAAGCCACATGCCTTGTACATCGAATAACTACACTGCATGATAACAATTCTGTTCTCTTCGGCCAAAGCAATCATATCAGGGCTGGCTTTCTTGTTGCGTACAAGAACAATGTTCTTGATATCCGACATCTCGGAAGTACGAATTGTCTGAATATTTACAAGTCCGGTAAGGAGTAGGAGTTTTTCACTGTCAATAGTTAGCACGTCACTCATAAGGTCCGAAGCAAATACAGCATGAACCTCTCTTTCGAGTTTGCTATGTCCGCAAATCACTTCTGCTTTGAGTATGTCTGCAACTTCTTTTAGTTTCATTTTAATAGTTTCAGCGTTATTCTTTTTGTTAACACATTACGAATAAGCGAGTTGAGGTGTTTTGTAAATTCGTTGTTACAAGCGGCAAAATTAGAAGTATTTTAAGTAATAAACAAGGTGATTGTTATTATATTCACATTGTTATTAAAATAACAGTAAATTTATAATAAGTCTAAATAACAGACAATTACCATCATTTTTAATCTAGTTTACCTTGTAAAGAATGCAAATAGTACACTAGTTTTGAAGAAATTATGTGCCAGCGGGTGAGGTTATAAAAATGCAAAAGCCGCCCCGTAACAGGGCGGCCTTTTAGTCGATTGTTTAATAATTAGTAACGTTTACGAACTTTGTAATGGGTGTGTAAAAGCTCATGCGATTTGTGTCCCAGCGGGTGCGTGAGATACTCTTTGTACACTTCAACCACTTCAGGGTTTTCGTGCGATTTACGTATGGTTTTGCCCATATCTTCGGCATAAATTGCTTCGGCCCTGCGTTTGCGTATTTCAGCTGATGTCGGGATGGGTTGACCACCACCGCCAATACATCCACCGGGGCATCCCATTACTTCGATGAAATGATATGTGGCTGATCCCGATTTTACTGCATCCATTAATTGTTTGGCATTGGCAAGTCCATGTGCAACAGCGACTTTCAATTCAACACCTTCGAGGAAATTCCATTCAGGCTTGGTGTTTTTGATCTTAATACTAGCTTCTTTAACACCTTCCATTCCCCTGACGGGCTGGATATTGAGGTTTGTAAACGGAACTTCATTTCCGGTTACAATTTCGTAAGCAGTACGAAGTGCAGCTTCCATTACTCCACCGGTAGTTCCGAAAATTACAGCTGCACCGGATGATTCTCCGAGGATACTGTCATAATTTTCATCTTCAAGTTTATCGAATTCAATACCAGCCTGCTTTATCATCATGGCTAGCTCGCGTGTGGTGAGTACGAAATCAACATCTTTGAAACCCGAGTCGCGCATTTCGGATCGGTTGCATTCAAATTTCTTAGCTGTACAGGGCATGATGGATACCACAACCATGTTCTCTGCTTTGATATTTATTTTATCGGCATAATATGTTTTTGCAAGCGCACCAAACATTTGCTGTGGCGATTTGCAGGTTGACAGATTTTCGATCATATCAGGGTACATATGCTCCTGAAATTTTACCCAGCCTGGTGAACATGAAGTCATCATCGGCAGCCTGACGGTTTCGTCTTTATCGACAAGTGCCTTCTTTAAACGGGTTAGCAGTTCAGTGCCTTCTTCCATGATGGTAAGGTCGGCGGTGAAGTCAGTGTCGAGCACTTTATTGAATCCCATCCGACGCAAGGCTGCTACCATTTTTCCTGTAACCCTTTGTCCGGTTTCAATTCCGAGGTCTTCGCCCAATGCAACCCGGGTTGCTGGAGCTGTTTCGACAACAACAAATTTATTAGGATCGTAAATGGCATGCCAAACATCTTCAATGTAGTTGCGTTCGTAAAGTGCTCCAGTCGGGCAACGGTTGATACACTGTCCGCAGTTTGTACACACTACATCGTTCATCGGTTTTCCCAGGAAAGTTGAGATGGTTTGATGATCACCTTTGTTAACGACAGCCAATGCGCTAACCGATTGAAGCTCGGTACAGGTGCGCACACAGCGCTGACAGCGTATGCATTTGCTTGCATCTTTTGTGATGGAAGGTGAAGAAATATCAAGGACTTTATCTTTTGTTTTAACAAGGTCAATGAAAATATGATCGCCATAACGGTATTCGGATGCCAGTTCCTGGAGTTCGCAGTGACCGTTTTTAAAACATTTGGTACAATCGGCATTATGCTCCGACAGCAATAATTCTAATACATGTTTACGAGCTATACGAACTTTTTCGCTGTTTGTATTAACTTCCATGCCTTCCGATACCGGTGTGGCGCAGGAAGCAGCCAGCAAACGGGCTCCTTTAACTTCGACAACACATACACGGCAATTGCCAGCTACGCTTAGGTCGGGGTGGTTACAAAGGGTTGGTATGCGGAAATTCAGGCGTTTGGCAGCATCCAGTATGGTGGTGCCCTCCTCAACCTGTATGGGGGTATTATTTATTTTCAGGTTAACCATATATTTGCTCATGGTGTTTTTCTCTTATTTTATTGTTTTAATAGAGCTTGATTAGTAAATGATCTCTTCGCGGAAATTATCGACGATAGACGTGAAAGGATTGGCAACTGATTGTCCAAGACCGCATTTGGCAGCAATTTTCATTGTTGCAGTGAGCCTTTTCAAGTCGTCGAGATAGGTTGGCGGGCGTTCCCCTTTTTTCACAGCTTCGATGCCTTTGAGCAACTGCTGGCAGCCGATACGGCAGGGAGTGCATTGTCCGCATGATTCTTCAGTAAAGAACTCGAGATAATCGTGAAGAACATTGTACATCGAACGGCTCGAATTAAAAATCATCATTGAACCTCCTGTAGGAATACCTTCGAATCCGATAATTGTGTCGTTGAACTTTTTTCGGGGAACACAATGTCCTGATGCTCCTCCTACCTGTATGGCTTTGGTATCGCCATCTCCGAATTCATCAACGAAGTCTCTTAATGGCATTCCTAATTCCAGTTCATAAATACCGGCTATCGGGGTATCGCCCGAAACGGAGAAAACTTTTGAACCTCTGGAGTCCTGTGTTCCAAGTGCTTTGAATTGCTCCGGGCCCATTCGGCAGATTTCGGAGGTATAAACAAGGGTTTCAACATTATTGATTACGGTAGGTTTGTTGTTGAATCCTGCAACGGTAGGATACGGTGGCTTGTTACGGGGTTCACCGCGTTTGCCTTCCATCGACTCGAAAAGGGCAGATTCTTCGCCACAAACATAGGCACCGCTTCCTGAACGGAGGAAAATTTGAAAATCAACCTTCAGTCCCTGTAATTGTTTGTTGAAAATATCAATTTTCTCCTGAATATTTTTCAGCATGAAATTATATTCGCCCCTGATATAAATATATCCTTCACGCGCACCGATTACATAACCGCAGATAGTCATACCTGCAAAAATCTTTTCCGGAACACGGTCGAGAATTTCACGATCCTTAAATGTACCGGGTTCACCTTCATCGGCATTGCAGATCACATATTTAATATCTGCTTCTTCATTACGGCAGAATTTCCATTTGAGCCCGGTTGGGAAACCCGCGCCGCCACGTCCTTTCAGCCCTGAATCAATCATATCAAGGATAATACTTTCAGGTGTTTTTTTTATGGTTTTTTCTACAACTTGTATGGGAGTGAATTTGTCGTCCCAGCCAAAAATTATATCTATTTTCTTTAATTGTTTCTGTTCCATGGTATCAGGGGTTTCAGCCTTACGGATTAATTGTTTTTCTTTGAGAATTCTTCGATAATTTCTATTGCTTTTTCAGGAGTAACCGAAGGGAATACTTCATCGTTTACAAGCATTACCGGTCCTTTATGGCACCAGCCGAGGCAGTTGGCCGTTAACAATGTAAATTTATTGTCATGAGTGGTTTCACCGGTTTTTACCAGTAAGTGATCCTCAATGGCTTTAATAATCGCATCTTTTCCCTGCATATGGCACGAAATGGTTTTACACACCCTGATGATATTTTTGCCTCTTGGTTTTGTGTCGAGGAAAGTGTAAAATGAAGCTGTACCATACACATCAGCAGCTGAAAGATCCAGTTCGCGGGCAACGGCTATCATTGAATCCTCAGAAAGAAATTTTTCGCGGGCCACTATTCCCTGCAATACCGGCATCAGCGCATTGCGGTTTCTGCCATGCTTTTCTACCAGTTCATGAATTAGTACTTCTGTGTTTGACATTTTAATTTAGTTTGTTTGTAATTAGTTGATTAGTATTGATATACATTGTTAATTGATTCACAATTGAGGGTGTAAAGATATATATCTTATTAGAATTGGCAGCACTTTAGGTGCGTATTTTTGAAAATTAAGCTCAATTTATAACTCTTCTAAAAAGGATTTATAAAGAATTGATATTCACGTTATAGGATAATAATTAAATATTAAAATATAATGTATTTTGATCGAAAAAGCTATTTTTGCATACAGGAGGAACAATGTCATACAGGTATTTTATACAATTATCTTATAACGGATCAGCTTATTGTGGCTGGCAGAAACAACCCAATGCTGTAAGTGTGCAGCTATGGATTGAAAAGGGTTTGACTTCAATTACCGGAATTCATGGAGGGGTAACCGGCTGCGGAAGAACAGATGCCGGCGTACATGCGCGTACTTTTTTTGCACATTTCGATTCCGGGGAAACCTTAGCAGATGAAGCACTTTTACAGCTTACCTTCAGGCTTAACAGGTTTCTTCCCGACGATATTTCAGTTTTGGAGATCAGTCCGGTTGTCCCCGGGGCTCATGCCCGGTTCAGTGCCACATGGCGCGAATATGAGTACCTGATTATCAGGAAGAAAGATCCTTTCAGTTTTCAAAAGGCATATTTGGTACATGGAGATCTTGACAGGGTTGCAATGAATGCATCTGCTTTGAAATTGCCTGGCAGGCACGATTTCGAAAGTTTCAGCAAAGTGCATACAGATGTAAATAATTTTTTGTGCCATATAGAAGATGCCCGATGGGATGATGATAGCCATTTTTTAAAATTTACCATACGTGCTGATCGCTTTTTACGGAATATGGTCAGGGCAATTGTCGGGACGCTACTGGATGTTGGAAGAGGAAAAATTTCTCCGGATAATTTTCAGGAAATAATTGATAGTCGCAACCGGTGTTCAGCAGGTTATTCGGTACCGGCCAAAGGACTTACTTTGACAGGAATTGGTTATCCCGAAGAGATTTTTGCAAAAGAACCTGTTTACTTTCTACCAGAGAGCGGCGACAAAATAATATCCCATTACTATACTGATTCCGAGTTTCATAAGCGTGCCGGCAACAAAACCAATGAATGACCCTAATGCTGAGCGAAAAGCCTTATTGCGGTTCTGGTTATTGATGATTTCTCCTGCGAAAGCCCCTATAAACGGTCCAACTATTAATCCCAGCGGAGGGAAAAAGAACATTCCGATAATCAAGCCTATGGTTGCCCCCCAAACTCCGCCTTTGGTTCCGCCAGTTTTTTTTGTTCCCCATACAGGGATATAGTAATCGGCAATTACAACCGCTGCTGTTACTATTGCCCATATCACCAGGAATTTCCCGGAAAATGGCTGGTATGATGAAAGTTGCAGTAGTATAAGGCTTCCATAAGCAAGGGGAGGACCTGGTAAAAAAGGTACAATGCAACCGGCGATCCCGGCCAACAAAAAAATGATTCCGGTTATGACAAGAAAAATGTCCATAAATGATTTTTATATAGAATTAAGGATTTTTATGAACTCTAAATTAAACTTTGTTTGCCTATGAAATGTTTTTAGTCAATAAAAAAACAATTTTATAATTGGAATAAATGCTGATAAATCTGAGAAAAATATGTGTTGTTGCACTTGTAAGCCTGATGTTTCCGGCATGTGCACAACAAACAGGTAATCAAAATAATAATAAGAAAGCTACTGTTACTATGGATACATTTGAGATCAAAAAGAGTAATGAAGAATGGCGTAAACAATTAAGTCCGGTACAGTTCGGAATTTTACGCGAAAAAGGCACAGAAAGACCATTTACCGGCGAGTACGATCATTTATTTGAAGAAGGAACTTATTTCTGCGCTGCATGTGGAACCGAGCTTTTCAAATCTAAATCCAAATATAATTCAGGATGTGGGTGGCCGGCTTTTTACGAACCTTCGACAAATAAAAATATTATTGAAAAGAAGGATTATACTCATGGTATGGTTCGCACTGAAGTAATGTGTGCAAAATGTGGCGGGCACCTGGGGCATGTATTTAATGACGGGCCGCAGCCAACAGGTTTGCGGTATTGTATTAACTCGGGAGCATTGAAGTTTGAGGAAGGGAAGAAGTAGTGAATAATGAATAATGAATAATGAATAGTGTTCCTTCGCTTTGTATGGAATAGCAGTGAATACTGAATAGTGTTCCATAGTTACGCTTGGAATGGCAGTGAATAGTGATCAGAGAATAGTGAATTTCTTTGATTTACTGGTTTTCATGATGATATTCAACCAATCCATCAATAGGTGCCTTAATGAATTTTCCGGTTTTTACCCCAAACTCCCGGCCAATCAAGCTTATAATATCCTGGTAATGGTAAGCAACCGATCCTACAAAATGAACCGGTACATCCTTATGTTTGGTGTAACAGCAAATCTGGTATTTGTAGAATGCCCTGAAAGCGTCAGCTATCAATTTGTAAATGAAAGGATGGTCGCGGTTTTCGTTGATGAAGTTGCTGAATGAGGCCAGGAAACGGCTGGGTGCCGGCTTGGTGTAAACTGCGTCGAGGATATTCTCCAGACTCATTGGGTAGGCTTCCCGAAGTTTGATTGCAATTTCTTCGGGTAATTCCTTATGTAAGAATGCAGTTATAAGTTGTTTGCCAAGGTATGCCCCGCTTCCTTCATCACCAAAGAAATAACCTAATGAAAAAATGCCATCTTTTATGTCTTTCCCGTCGTAATAGCATGAATTAGAGCCGGTTCCGAGTATTGCAGCAATTCCTTCCTTATCGCCACACAAAGCATGAGAAGCAGCCAGCAAATCATGACTTATATATAATCTTGCATTGATGAAAATCTTCTCAAATGCAGTTTCTACAATCATAATCTTGACCGGAGTTGAGCAACCGGCACCATAGTAATATACTGCACTAACTGCATTGTTGTCAATATACGGCTGGAGTTCCTTCCAAAGTATTTCTTCAATTTCATCGCTGCCTACCAGGTATGGATTGAATCCTGAAGTCTGAATCTGTTTGTATTCTCTTCCTTCTTTAATAAGGCGCCAGTCTGTTTTGGTTGAGCCTCCGTCGGCGATAAGTATCATAAAGGGGTTAGGATTTGGGGATTGAGGGT
>Ga0105047_10007242_pt1 | contig 18730 bp, 18 predicted proteins | sample MAT04_FD_78384 | JGI IMG/M metagenome (GOLD analysis project Ga0105047, IMG submission 78384) | Freshwater microbial communities from Lake Fryxell liftoff mats and glacier meltwater in Antarctica - MAT-04 (megahit assembly) | ecosystem: Environmental > Aquatic > Freshwater > Ice > Liftoff... | reverse complement strand
TGGCGCGCGGCTGCGTAATTTCGGCATGACGATCGGCATCCGCGACACCCGCAAGATCGACGCGGTCTACAACATGACCGAACACGACGTGCGGGAGCAGGCGCGCTTCGACGACTCGGTGGGCATCTACCCGGAGTTCATCGACGGGTATGGCGTGTTGATCCTGCCCACCACCGGTCGTTAAATGCATTTACCCTACCGTTCGATGTTGCCGCGACGCGTCAAGCACCTGCTGGTGGCCGGTCGCGCCATTGGCGGCGACAAGATCGCCCATGCGGCGACGCGCAACATGGCCTGTTGCGCCGTGGCCGGACAAGGCGCCGGAATCGCTGCGGCGGTGTCGATTCGGTGCCAGAGGCCGCTGGATCAGGTCGACATCGGCCAGTTGCAGCAGGAACTGGACCGTCAGGGCGTGCGGCATCGTTAGACGAGCGGTGCGGTCTGCGCAGCGCATCGACCTATGGTGCAGATGGCTTTTCGACTCTCAGCGGGGCCAGTACCGCCCGAACTGCATCTGGCACGGATACCGGCTTGCCAGTGGCGCGCTCGACATACACATGCGTGAAGCGACCCGCCGCAGCGAGCTGCGCGTCGTTGTTGCGAAAGATGCCGATCTCGTATTGCACGCTGGTATTGCCGACATGCGCGACGCGGATACCGACATGCACTTGGTCGGGAAACGCCACTGGCGTGAAGTAACTGCACGCGGTTTCAACAACAAAGCCCACCACGGTGCCGTGATGGATGTCCAGCACACCCCGCTCGATCAGGAACTGGTTCACCGCAGTGTCGAAAAAGCCGTAGTAGTGCACGTTGTTGACATGCCCGTACACGTCGTTGTCCATCCAGCGGGTCGGAATGACCCGGAAGTGACGGTAGTCGGATCGACTTTCTGAACGCAAGGCCATGTGCAGCACGCTCCTGAAACGAGGCATCAGGATAGTCGAAGGACCTGATGCGCGTTCGCGCAGCACCTGTCAAACGCTCGGAAGATGGTACCCAACGATAGGCCAACGTGTTAAAGCGCCTCCATCAAGCGGCTTTCGTGCAGCGCCTTGGTGATCATCCGGATCAGCACCCGGTAACGATACGCCGGCCCACTGTAGCCGATCGCCATCGTACCGGGCGTGACAGGCGCCTTGCACTTGAGCACCCGGATGTGGCCGCTCTCGATCTCGGCTCGCATCAATGCCGTCGGCAAGACCGCCACCCCCTGGCCCTCGACGATCAGGCGGGCCATCAATGCCAGTGAGTTGCAGATGCTGACATGCTCGGGCTCGACATCGGCCTGGCTGAACCACCGGTCCATCGACTGGAAGATCGTCGATGGGTTGGGCATGGTGAAAATGGGCAGCGACTGAAGGTCGCGTGGCCGGATCTCGCGTTTTGGCAACTTGAGCCGGTCGCTGGCCATCCAGTCGAGTTCGATGCGCCCGACGGGTTCAACCGAGATCGTGTCGTTGACTTGCGGGTCGGTCAAGATGGCTACATCGAGTTCACCGGCGTTGAGCTTGCGGCTCAATCCCGAGCTCACATCCAGCGTCAATTCCACCTTCAGATCCGGATAGTTGGCGATAAACCGTGGCAACAGGTTCGGCAATGCCAGCAGCGCTACCGACTCCACTGCGCCGAGTCGCAGCAGGCCACGCAAGGTCCGGTTGCTAGGACTGTGTTGCGCGATGTCGTCGCTGAGCTTGAGCATGCGATCCACCGGGCTGACCATGCCTCTGCCCCGCGCCGTCAGTGCGGCGTGCTGGCGGTCGCGATGGAACAAGCGCGCCCCCAAGAGCTTCTCCAGTTCGGCGATCCGCGCCGACACCGTCGGCTGCGTGACATGCAAAAGCCGCGCTGCGGCATGGAAACTGCCCAACCGGGCGATCCAGTAGAAAGCCTCGAGTTGGGCCAGCGATGCACGCATGATAAAAATATCCTATCACGCCGGCCGGTAATTCCAATTACCACTTTCTGTCCACCGACCACTACATTGACTCTATCGCGAACCCCGCCGCTGGTCGCCAGCATCCGGAGGCCGCAAGGACCAACGAGCACGAGGTAGTCGCCGGCATGCACCAAATAGGAATCGATGTAGGAGGAACATTCACCGACCTGGTGGTGGCGGATACCCATGAAGGCATCCACACGCTCAAGGTCTTGTCCACACCCGACGACTACAGCCGCGGCATCCTGGCCGGCATTGCCCAGATGGTGGGTGCCCAGGTGCTCAGGCCCGGCAAGGTCGACCGCACGGTGCACGCGTTCACGGTTGCCACCAACGCCTTGCTGACCCGTACCGGTGCCAGTGTGGGCTTGATCACAACGCTGGGTTTTCGCGACGTGCTGGAGATCGGCCGCCTGCGCATGCCCCAGCTTTACAACATGGACTGGGACAAGCCGGTGCCGCTGGTGCGACGCCGGCTGCGCCTGGAGGTCCAGGAACGCATGTCTGCCACCGGCGCGGTGATCACGCCGCTGGTCGAAGCCGACGTATTGACCGCGCTCGACACGCTGCTGGCCGCGGGTGTCGATTCGGTCGCTATCTGCCTGCTGCATTCCTACGTGAATCCGGCGCACGAGAAGCGCATCGTCGAGCTGCTGCAGGCCCATGCGCCGGGCCTGGCTGTGTCGGCGTCGTTTCAGGTGCTGCCGGAGATTCGTGAGTTCGAGCGCACCAGCACGACCGTGGTCAATGCCTTCGTCAAACCCGTCGTCGACGACTACCTGGGTCGGCTCGAAGGCGGACTGCGCGACGCGGGCAGTACGGCACCGCTGATGGTGATGCAATCGGCCGGCGGCGTCATGCGCTCGCCGATCGCGCGCCAGTTGCCCGCGAGTTGCATCGAGTCCGGCCCTGCGGCCGGTGCCGTCGGCGCTGCAGCGCTGGGCCGTTTGCTCGGTTTGTTCAACGTGATCGCCTTCGACATGGGAGGCACGACGGCAAAGGCCTGCCTGATCGAGAACGGCGAACCGCGCCTGACTGCAGAGCTGGAGGTGGGCTCTGCACTCAACGCCGGGCAACGACTGCTCAGTGGCGGTGGCTATGTGGTGCGCGCACCGGCGATAGACCTGGCCGAAATAGGCGCTGGCGGCGGCAGCCTGGCTTGGATCGATGCCGGAGGCGCGCTGCGGGTCGGGCCGCGCAGCGCCAGTGCCAGACCTGGACCGGTCTGTTACGGTTTGGGTGGCGAGCAAGCGACGGTGACCGACGCCAACGTGGTGCTGGGGTACCTGAATCGAAGCCACCTGCTCGACGGTGCAATGCCAATTAACAGCGACGCAGCCCACGCGGCGATCGAACGCGACATTGCCAGGCCCCTATCGCTAGCGGTTGCGGACGCGGCTTACGGAATACACACCGTCGCCAATGCAACGATGGTCCGCGCGGTGCAGGCGGTCACCAGCGAGATCGGGCGTGCGCCAAGCGACTTCACCATGATTGCCTTTGGCGGCAGCGGACCGGTCCACGCGGCATCACTCGCGCTGCACGCCGGCATCCGCCATATCGTCGTACCTCCGGCCTCCGGCGTATTCAGCGCGTTCGGACTGTTGTTCACGCGCATCGAACACCGGCTGGTGCGTACCTGCAGCCTGGACGCCACCACGGCGGAGCCAGACGTGCTCAACCAACTGGCGGCAGCCCTGCACCTGGAAGCCGCCGGACTGATGCAGGCCGAGGGCGTGCCGGTGGCCGACAGCGAACTGCAGTTCCAGCTCGACATGCGTTATCGCGGCCAGAGTTCCGAGCTCAATATCGACATCGCCCTGCCCATGACCCACACCGGGCTGCAGCAGGCCGTCCTGGCCTTTCACGCCGAACACGAGCGGACCTACGGCTACCACAGCATGGCCGAGCCAACGCAGTTGGTCAACCTGCGGTTGCGTATCCGGGCCCGAGCGAGCGAGGAATCCGTGCGCGTGCATGCCGACCACATCCATCCGGCCGTCACCAACCACCACGACGGGCAACTGCCGCACCGGCAGATCTTTTTCGGCGACCGCTGGGGCTGGCACGACACGCCCGTGTTGCGGCGCGAGTCGCTGGGTACACGCGTCGGCCCTCTGGTCGTCGAGGAGTACGACACCACCATCGTCGTTCCACCTGGCGCGCAGGTGCGGCGCGACGCCACTGGCAGCGTACATATCGACCTGACATCCATTTTGCAGACACCATGACTCCCAGTGCCCTCATGACACGCGACCCGATTCGCCTGGAATTGCTCAAGAATGCCTTTGCCGCCATCTCCGACGAGATGGCTGCCACGGTGGTGAGGACGGCGCGCTCCTATGTGATCAAGGAGGCCATGGACTTTTCCACAGGCCTGATTGACGCCCATGGCAACCTGATCTCGCAGGGCCTGTGCCTGCCGATGCATATGGGGTCGTTTCCACCGACCATTCAGACCATCATCGAGCGCTTCAGCGGCGACATGCACGAGGGCGACGTCTATATCACGAACGATCCCTACGTGGGCGGCGGCACGCATCTGCCTGACATTTACGTGTTCAAGCCAATCTTCTTTGAAGGCGAAATGCTCGGGTTCGCCGCCGCAATCGGCCACCAGACCGATATCGGTGGCCGGGTCGCGGGCGGCAACGCCTGCGACAACACCGAGATCTTCCAGGAAGGCCTGCGCCTGCCGCCAGTGCGATTGTTCGGCCGCGGCGTGCTCAATCGCGACCTGATGGCGATCCTGACATTGAACGTTCGCCTGCCCGAGAAGGTCAGCGGCGACGTGATGGCCACAGTAGCTGCCTGCACCCGTGGCGAACGCGGGTTGCAAGGCCTGGCGCGGCGCTACGGAGCCGACGTGTTACGCGCGGAGATGGAGCACTTGCTGGACTACACGGAAACGATGACCCGCGCAACGTTCTCCGCACTGGCCGACGGCAGCTGGACCTTCGAAGACTTCCTGGACGATGACGGCTTCAGCACCGATCCGATCCGGATCCGCTGCACCATCACCAAGCGCGCGGATACGATGGCGGTGGATTTCGCCGGCAGCTCGCCCCAGGTGCGGGGATCGATCAACCTGCCGTTCTCGATGACGCAATCCTGCACCTACGCCTGTGTGCGTTGCATCATGGATGCGAGCCTGCCGACCAACACCGGCTTCATGCGTGCGCTGCAAGTCACGGCCGAACCCGGCACCATCGTGTTTCCCACTACCCCGGCTCCGGTGGCGGCACGGGGCCTGACGGCGATGCGGGCAACGGAGGCAATCTGGGGCGCGCTGGCGATGATGCTGCCCGACAAGGTCTTTGCCTGCGGCGCGCAAGGTGACTTCGGCGTCACCATCGCTGGCTACGATCAGCAACAGAACCCGTTCGTCCTGCTCGAGTTCCTGTTCGGCACCTGGGGCGGCAGGCCGAACAAGGACACCAACGACGGCTTGTCGTCGCTGGCGGTCAACTACTCGAACTCGCCCATCGAGGTCGTTGAAGGCGAGCAACCGGTGCGCATCGAGCGCTATGGCTTTCGAACCGATTCCGGTGGCGCCGGCAAGCACCGCGGCGGCGTGGGCATGATGCGCAGTTACCGCCTGACCGGCGTTCCCGAAGCCGTGCTGCAGGTCCGCAGCGACCGGCAAAAGTTCCAGCCTTACGGTTTGCAAGGTGGGCAAGATGGCGCATTTGCGGCCAACTACCTGACCGACCTGTCGGGCCGGCGCAGCCAGTTGCCCGGCAAGTTCATGCGCACGTTGATGCGCGGCGAACTCTATGAAGCCGTATTGGCTGGTGGTGGTGGCTGGGGCGACCCGCTCGAGCGCGACGCGCAACAGGTTCTGGAGGATGTGCTCGACGGGAAGGTATCGGCCACCGCCGCCGCCGCCGATTATGGCGTCGTGCTGAATGCAGACCACAGTGCCATCGACATGGCAGCGACCCGCGTGGCCCGTGACAACTTGCGCGGGCGCACGCCGCAGCTTGCCACCCAGGACATCGACTGATGTACGCGGTCGCGCTGCCTGAAACCCCCTGTCTGTTGCTGGACATGGACGCCTTCGAGCGCAACGTCGCCCAGATGGCGCAATCCATTGTCGGCGCTGGCGACAAACGCTGGCGGCCCCACGTCAAGGCCATCCGTGCGCCATCGCTGGCACTTCGCCTGATCGCAGCCGGGGCATGCGGTGTCACCTGCGCCACGGTCGGCGAGGCGCAGGCCATGGTCGCGGCAGGCATCGCCGATGTACTGATCGCCAGCAACGTAGTCACCCCTGAGGCACTGGAGGCGCTTGCCGAACTCAATCGCACCTCCCAGGTCATGGTGGCCGTCGATTCACCTGCGCATGTCCATCGGCTTGCCGGCGCAGCACGGCGGGCCGGCGTCACCATCGGCGTGTTGATCGAAGTCGACGTCGGCCTGAAGCGATCCGGCGTCGCGCCCGGCGATGCGGCCAGTGAACTGGGCCGCATCGTCCAGGCCGAGCCGACACTGGCGCTGCGCGGTCTGATGGCCTGGGAAGGCCACACGACCCGGATTGCCGATGCAAAAGCCAAGGCCGAAGCCATCCGCCACAGTGTCCGACACCTCACGCAGACCGCACGACACTGCACGCAAGTCGGCCTTCCTATCGGCATCGTCAGTTGCGGCGGCACCGGCACTTACGAGACCGCCAGCCTGCTGCCCGGCGTGACCGAGTTGCAGGCTGGCGGCGGCGTGTTCGGCGACCGGCGCTACCGCACGGAATTCCACGTTCCTCTCCGGCAGGCCCTGGTATTGCGCGCCACTGTGATGAGCCGGCCGACGGCGCGGCGCATCGTCTGCGATGCAGGCTGGCGCGCCATGGGCGTCTACCCGACCCCTCCGCAACCGGTGGGGTTGCCGGGCACGACCCACATCGCGCACGCGGCCGAACATCTGACGCTGACATGCGAGCACGATGTATTTGGCTTTGGCATTGGCGACCGGATCGATCTGGAAGTCGGCTATGCGGATGCGACGGTATTCCTGCACGACGCGATCCACGGCATCCGCAACGGGGTTGTGGAAGAGATCTTTGCATTGCCGGCAAGGCTGCACTGAGCAAGCATGTCACAAGGGGCAAGACGGCAATGACGGGCAGGTGATGAAGGGCGATCGGGGTTTTCTAGCAACGTAACCAACTGGAGCTAATCATGATGGACATCAACGGAAACGACAAGCGCAAATTCTTGAAGGGAGCTGCCGTACTGGGCGGCATGGCGTCGGCCATCGGCGCGACGATGTCGCCGCAAGCCGTTCTGGCGCAAACACTGGACAGCGGCATCAGCAAGGATTCGACACTGGGCAAGATCCTGTCTTCAGGCGTCTTGCGCGTCGGATATGCCCAAACCGGTCCGTTCTTTTACAAGAACGCCAAGACCGGCGATTTGGCGGGCATCTACTTCGACCTGGCCACCGAGCTCGCCAAGCAGATGAACGTCAAACTCGAATTCAAGGAGGTCACGTTCCAGAACGCCACCGTGGCGCTGCGCCGCAACGACTACGACGTGTTTGGCTCGGCGCTGACCTACACCATAGCGCGTGCCATCGCGGTGGACTACATCGGCCCGTTGTTCGAAGTTGGCAGTCTCTTGATGGTGCACAAGGACAACGCCAGCAAGTTCAAGACCCTGGCTGACTTCAACAAGCCCAGCGTAACGTTCTCGGTGGTGTCGGGCGGCAGCGAAGAACCACGCATCCCGCTCCTGTTTCCCAACGCGAAACTCATTACCACAACCGGACAGGCCGACCTGGGCGCCGAACCGGTGCGCGGCAAGAAAGCCGACGTCTGGATGAGCAGCCAGATGGCGGTCCTGTTGATGGCCAAACGCACCAATTGGGCATCGGCCTTCGACCCGTCCAACCCGCTGGACAAACGCCCCAGCAGCTGGGCCGTTCGCTACGGCGACCTGGAGTGGAAGAATTTTCTCGACTTCTGGGCCACTTTCGTGCGTGTCAACGGCGAGACCGAACGCCTGCTCAAGCACCATGTGGACATCCTGGGCACCACCACTTGATGCTGCCGGCGTCGTTCTGTCCAGCGCCAGATCCATGAACGAAACTCCCAGTATCGAGGTGGTCGACCTGCACAAGCGGTTCGGCGCGCTGGAAGTGCTCAAAGGTGTTTCGTTCCAGGTTCGGCGCGGCAACGTCGTGAGCATGATCGGAGCCAGCGGCTCCGGTAAAAGTACGTTGCTGCGCTGCATCAACCATCTTGAAGCGCCGTCGTCCGGCGATGTGCTGATTGACGGCAGCTCGCTGGTGTACCAGGACGGGGCGGGCCATGGCGAGACACGCAAGGCCCGTACACCGAGCCAGATCAACCGCATGCGCCGCGACCTGGGCATGGTGTTCCAGCAGTTCAACCTGTGGCCACACATGAGCGTGCTGGAGAACGTGATCGAGGCCCCACGCCACGTGCGTGGCATGTCCCGGGCTCGGGCGATCGAGACCGCGCGCCGCTGCCTTGACCGGGTACATCTGGCCGACAAGCAGGACGTCTATCCGGCCCGGCTGTCGGGCGGTCAGCAGCAGCGGGTGGCGATTGCCCGCGCGTTGGCGATGGAACCCAAGGTGATGCTGTTCGACGAAGCCACCTCTTCGCTCGATCCGGAGCTGACAGACGAGGTGCTTGCGGTGATGCGCGACCTCGCCCGTGACGGCACGACGATGATCGTAGTGACCCATGAAATGGCGTTCGCGCGAGAAGTGTCGGACCACGTCATGTTCCTGCACAACGGCCTGATTGAAGAACAGGGCCCGCCCGAGCACTTGTTCGTGCGGCCGGGAAGCGAACGGCTGCAACAGTTCCTGAACAAGGCGGTGCGCCCGCGCTGACCATGTCCGAATCGCTTCGCGAAACACTGGACCTGGCCCTGCTATGGGAATACCGGGTCGTTCTGATCAAGGGACTGACGATGACGCTGGGCGTATTCGCCAGTGCAGCGGTCTTTGCAGTGGCCGTCGGACTGATCGCGGCCTTGTGTCGAACGAGTCGCCTGCGTATCGCCCGCTGGATGGGCACCTTGCACGTGGAAATCGCGCGTAACTCCCCAGACTACATCATGGTGGTCTGGGTGCATTTCGTATTGCCCCTGCTGCTGGGTGCGCTGATCGGTCAGCGGCTGGAGTTCGATCCCTTCGTGTCCGCGGTGATCGCACTGTCGTTTGTCTACAGCGGCTACTTCGCCGAAACGTTTCGCGCTGGCATCGAAGCCGTGCCGCGCGGCGAAGTAGAAGCTGGACGCGGCCTGGGCATGTCGGAGCGGCTCATCATGTGGCACGTGGTGCTGCCGCAGGTGGTTCGCCGCATGTTGCCGGAGTCCGTGAACCAGTTCATCTCCTTGTTCAAGGCCACCAGCATCGTGTCGCTGATAGCCGTGCCCGACCTCATGTACCAGGTGTCGATGGTCTCGGCCCAGGTGATGCGGCCGATGCCGCTGTATACCGGTGCCGCGCTGGTCTATTTCGTGGTGGTCCTGGTCTGCGCCAACCTGCTCGCTCAATTGTCGAAGCGCTGGCGCAACAAGGTGTTTGCGTGAGCCCGCAGGGCCGCTCCAAGGGCGAACACCGCAGTGCACAGCACGTAGGTACCCCATTCAGCCGCCGGGCCGCCCCAAGGGCGAACACCGCAGTGCGGAGCGCCGAAGGGTCCCCGGCGACGGCCATGCATGACCTGCGCATCACCGAAGGGACGGACCATGGGTAACTGGGAGCGCCTGGTCTGGAATCAGCGCGACGCATTCCTGGCCGGCTTTCAGGTCACGCTCGAGGTCTGCGCAGTCGCCTTCGTCTGCGCGGTCCTGGGTGGCTGGCTGCTGTGCCTGGCGCGTGTGCACGTGCGGGCGCTGCGTCCGCTGGCCATCCTTCTGATCGAGTTTTTTCGCGCGACGCCGATCCTGGTGCAACTGCTGTGGGTTAACTATGTCTGGCCCGAACTGTTCGGCTGGCCGAACACATTCTTCAGTGCAGCCTGTGTTGCGCTCGCGGTACAGTCCAGCGGCTACCTGGCCGAAACCTTTCGCGGGGCGATGGAAGCTGTCCCCAAGGGCCACCTGGAAGCCGCAAACTCCCTGGGCATGGCGCCCTGGCACATCTTCGTGCGAATCATAGTTCCGCAGGTGTTGCTCGACTCGGCGCCATCCATCGGCAACCAGTTCACCGTCATCGTCAAATCGTCTGCGCTGGTATCCGTCATCGCGGTTCCCGACCTGATGTTCCAGTCGCAGAAGCTGGTGAACCAGTGGTACGAGCCGATCGAGATCCTGACAGCAACTGCCGTGATCTATATTGTCTTCATCTTCCTGGTGTCCATGGCCAGCAAGCTGCTGGCCGACCACATCCGCAGGCGATACGGTTTGACGGGGACCGAGCGGACCTGATCCGTCAGCCCCCTGTCCCACAGCCGCCCTTCCGTGCGGCGCCAGCCGCCAGCTGTTCGGCCCTGATCAACGTGGGCATATGGTGCAGGGCAAACTGACCGTCCAGGAGCTCCCGCCGACCCGCGTTGCCTTCCGCTGGGCGCGTCACGTGCGCCAACGCACAGAAGAAAACGCGCGAAGTCTCTACAAACGACGCATGATAGAACTTCGCAGCCCCGTACACCGCGTCAGCGCCGCCTTCCTGCGCGTCGCCCCTGATCTCGCTTCCCGCGCGTTGGCGGGCCGGCCGCTGCGCGCGGTCGAGGCGCCACTGCGACCCTGGTGCGAGTCGCTGACCCTGATCGAGCGTCACATGGCATTCCAGCGGCGCATTCTGCATGCCGGCGATCCGGTGCAGACAGCCGGTGACGTTTTCGGCTGCCTGCACCTGGTGCACGGCGGCGCCATCAAGACCAAGGTCGTGGACGCTTGTGGCCGCCAGCAAGTCACCGGTCTGCACCTCAAGGGCGACTGGGTCGGCTTTGACGGCATCGACACCGGTTACAGCGCCTGCGATGGCTACGCGATGGACACCAGCGAAATCTGGACCCTGAATTACGCTGCCCTGCTGAAGACCGCCGAGCGCGTGCCCGAACTGGCGCATGTGCTGCTCACCGCCATGGGCAGCCAGCTGGCGCGCCAACACCAATGGCGCATCGCCATGGCTACGCTGCCGGCCGACGCGCGGCTGGCAGACTTCCTGCGCTCCTGGTCCCAGGCGCTGACGCTGCGCGATCTGCGTACCGACAACATCCGGCTGCGCCTGACCCGCGCGGAGATCGGCAACTACCTGGGCATGACCCTGGAGACGGTCAGTCGCTCGTTCAGCCGCCTGGTCGGGTTCGGGCTGGTCGCATTCGATGACAAGCGTCGGCGGGACTTTGCGATTCCCGACCTCGACGCACTGGTGGCATACGTGGAAAGCAGGGCCCATTGTTGATCGCGGCAGCGATCGTGTTGACGCTTTTCATGGTTACCACCTGGGGCACAGGCCCTTCTCGCGCCGCGCACGCCGCTGTCCAGGCGACCCGTCGGCATCCGGGGCGCTGGGTTGCACTGTACAGCCAATCGTGTCTTATGTGCGCTAACGTACAGAAGCCGGCCGGCCGTAACGCAGATACTGCTCTTTCTGCGGATCTGCCAGAGCCCTGTCTCGATCGCCCGGGTCCCGGCAGCGCACCGGAGCACGGCAATGACAGACACCAGTGAAGATGCACGCCGCCAGGCGATCCGGCAGGCGCTGTCCCGCAGCGTCGGCACGGATTCGGGCGCAGCCGCGCTCGCTGCCGCCTTCTTCGGCCTGTGGCAGCAGACGGCCAGGCAGCTCGAACCGGTTATCGGCGCACGCGGCGTGGACGTGTTGTTCGGCCGCGCGCTGCATCTGACCTCCCGGCGCTTTCCGTGGTTGCCGACCACCGGCCACGGCAACAGCACCGCGTCGCTATACGTGTTCCAGACCTGCCTGGCCGGTCGCAGCGCGCCCGAAGTCAGCGATGCGGGCGAGACCCTGCTGCTCGCTTTCACCGGGCTGTTGGCGGGCATGGTCGGCGAGCCGTTGACCGGGCGACTGCTGGGTGCCGCCTGGACCGTGCGAGAGCCCGACACGCTACCGCAACCGCAAACGCAAACGCAAACGCAAACGCAATCATGAGCATGAACCCTTCAGTGACCATCCGTCGGCTCGCCACCGGCGTGCCCGGGCTCGACGAAATCCTGGGCGGCGGCCTGCCCGAGTTCTCGTTCAACCTGATCTCGGGGCCACCGGGTTCGGGCAAAACCACGCTGGCACACCAGATCATGTTCGCGCTCGCCACCCCCGAGCGCCCCGCGCTGTTCATCACCGTGCTCGGTGAGCCACCCCTGAAGATGCTGAGATACCAGCAGCAGTTCAGTTTTTTCGACAGCGCGCGCATCGGAGACTCCGTGCGTTTCGTCAACCTCAACGACGAACTGGCCACCGGGGATTTCGAGCAAGTGCTCGAGCGCATCACGCTGGAGGTGGCGTCCACATCGCCAGCACTGGTTTTCGTGGACTCGTTTCGCGCCGTTCTGCTGGACGCGGCCAGGCCCGGCGCGCAGTCGGGCAACCTGCAGCATTTCGTGCAACAACTCGGTGTGCAGCTCAGTGCATGGCAGGCGACCACGTTCCTGATCGGCGAATATCAGGCGCCCACCGATGACCATCCGGTATTCACCGTTGCCGACGGACTGCTGGCGCTGCGCCAGACTGTGCACCGCAACTCGATGGTGCGCCAGATCCAGATCCTCAAGATGCGGGGCCAGGCCACCAGTCCCGGCGTGCATACCTTTCGGATCACCGGCGCGGGCGTCGAAATTTTCCCGTCGGCGATCGTACGCGACGATTCGGTCAATACGGCGGACAGGAGCCCCTCCCCGGCCCGCGGCGGGCGTCGCATGACCATGGGAGTGCCCCGCCTCGACGCCATGCTGGGCGGAGGACTGCCCGCGGGTTTCTCCTTGCTGGTGGCCGGGCCGTCGGGCTCGGGCAAGACGCTGCTGGCCACCGCGTTCCTGGCCGAAGGCGTACGCTGCGGTGAACCGGGTGTCATGGTGGCGTTCGAACAGACGCCCAGCCAGTCCTTGAACCCGGCGATCGACGACATGGTGCGCGCGGGCACGATCGGCCTGATCAACACCCGCTCGATGGACCTGTCGATCGACGAAATCGTGCACCATCTGATCGGGATGATCCGCCGCATGCGGGCCCGGCGGATCGTGATCGACTCACTGTCGGGCTTCGAGCTCGCGGTGGCACCGGCCTTTCGCGAGGACTTCCGCGAGTCGCTGTTCCGCATGGTCGCGGCGCTGTCCAGCATGGGCGTCACGGTGCTGGTGACCTCGGAACTGGAAGACCGCTACACCGACCTGCGCTTTAGCCCCTACGGCTCGGCCTTCCTGACCGATGCCATCATCGTGCAGCGCTACATCGAAATAGAGAGCGGCCTGCAGCGCGTGCTGGCGGTGGTCAAGGTGCGCGACAGCCCGCACAGCAGCGAGATCCGGCAATTCACCATCACCGAGGGCGGCATCGTCATCGGCGACCCGTTGAGCGCCTACGAAGGCCTGCTCGGGGGAAGCCCGCAGTTCGCAACAGAGGGTCCCGACGGCGTCACGGGTCGTACGACGGCGCCGCTGCTGTGACCGACGACGAAACCGCCTCCCTGCTCCTGGCCCTGCGCGATGCCAACGAAGCGCTGGTGGTGGCCATGGTTCGCACACAGACCATGGTGGAGTCGGTCGAGGCCGCCAGGGCACAGATGTCGCATATGGCAACCCACGATTTCCTGACCGGTCTGCCCAACCGCGCGCTGCTGACCGACCGGCTGACACAGGCGATCCTGCACACACAACGCAGCGGCAAACGTGTCGCCCTGATGTACCTGGACCTGGACCATTTCAAACACGTCAACGATTCGCTCGGTCACGACGTGGGTGACGCCTTGCTGCAGGCGGTCGCCGCCCGATTGCGCGACAACGTGCGCCAGTCCGATACCGTGTGCCGCCAGGGTGGCGACGAATTCGTGGTGCTGCTGGCCGAAGTCGATGCCGCGAGCGACGCGGCGCAGTCGGCGCACAAGCTGATGTCGGCACTGACAGAGCCGTACGCAGTGGGCGAACACCGCCTGCACCTCACTTTGAGCGTTGGCATCAGCATCCACCCTGACGACGCGTCGGATGTGGAGACGATGATGCGCAACGCCGACACTGCGATGTACCACGCCAAGCGCCAGGGTCGCAACCAGTTCGCCTTGTTCACGCCCGAATTGAATGAGCGCGCGATGGTGCGCCAGTCGGTCGAGACGGCGTTGCGGACCGCCATGGTCGACAACGGCCTGGTGCTGCACTACCAGCCCAAGGTCAACATCGACAGCGGTGCGATCACGGGCGCGGAAGCCCTGGTGCGCCTGCGCCGCAAGGGACATCCGCTGATGTACCCGACATCATTCATCCATGTTGCAGAGAACTGCAGCCTGATCCAGCCGCTCGGGCGGTGGGTGATGGAGCAGGCCTGCCAGCAAGTCGCGCAATGGCTGCGTGCGGGACTGCCGGTGGGCCAGATCGCGGTCAACGTGTCGGCGGTCGAGTTCCATGGCAAGGGCTTCCTGCGCAGTGTCCGCAGCATCCTGCAGAGCAGTGGACTGGATCCGTCCTATCTGGAAGTCGAAGTTACCGAGAGCGGCCTGATGCAGGACGACGCACCCACCGTCGCGGTTCTGCACGGCCTCAAGGACCTGGGCGTGCAGATCGCGCTGGACGATTTCGGTACCGGTTATTCCAGCCTGAGCTATCTGCGGCGTTTCCCGATCGACACGCTCAAGATCGACCAGTCCTTCGTGCGCGACATCGACAATGCCAACGGTGCGCCGGTGCTGGTCGATGCCATCATGGCCATGGGACGCAGCCTTCATTTGCGGGTGGTGGCGGAAGGCATCGAGACCAGCGGGCAACGTGCCTACCTGCAGTCGATCGGCTGTACGGAGGGCCAGGGCTTCTATTTCGGCCGGCCGCACGATGCGGCTGCTTTCGAAGCGCTGATGAGGGCGCCGGCGCAAGTCCGACTCGTGTGAGCGCATGCCAGCCGCTGGCCGGGGCCGATGCGCCGCAATCGCCGTGCTTCCATGGCCACAATCTTCATGACGACGCCCGACAGGTCCGGTACCGCTGACATGGCATCTCGTCGGTTCGATAGCGCACAGATGCAGGGCCATGGGGTGTGTACCATGACTCATGCCCATCTTCGTTGCAACTGCTCGCGCAAGAAGCGCTGAGGGCGCCATCGCGTGACTGACACCTTGACACCCATGGCCAGCATGTTCATCCGCGGCATTGGAACAGCCGCGCCGACGACGCGCTACACCAAGGCCGAATGCCTGACGGCCTTTGAGCAGTCGGATTGGTTCGGCCGCCTGGACGCACGGTCCCATCTCATCGCGCGCACCGTGCTACAGCGCGACAACGGCATCGATGCGCGGCGGCTGGCGGTGGCTGAGCTGGACGAGGTCTTTCACATCGAACCCGACACGCTGGCGCAGCGCTTCCTGCAACACGCGCCCGCCCTGGCCGTTCATGCCGCTGCGCAGGCGCTGGAAGCTGCCGAGTTGGCGGTGCACGACATTGACGCAGTGGTTGTCAGCACCTGCACCGGCTACTTGTGTCCTGGCCTGTCCGGTTACGTCGCCGAGCGGCTGGGGCTGCGCCCTGACGTCCAGGCCTTTGACCTGGTGGGCCAGGGTTGTGCAGCGGCACTGCCCAACATGCAGCTCGGGCGTGCGTTGCTGGCCAGCGGCGCCAGCCGGCATGTGTTGTCGGTCTGCGTCGAGGTCAGCAGCGCGGCGATGTACCTCGACAACGACCCCGGCGTGTTGATCAGCGCCTGCCTGTTCGGTGACGGCGCCGGCGCAGCCGTGCTGTCGCATGCTCCACCGGCGGCGGGCTCGGCGAGCCGGCGTATCGGCTGGATCGACTCCAGCTCGCTGCTGGACCCCTCACAGCGCGATGCGCTGAAATTCGAGACCCGCCAGGGCATGCTGCGCAACGTATTGACCCGCGCCGTACCGGCGTTGGCGGCGGACCACGCCTTTGCCGTTCTGCAGACCGTGTTGACGCGCGCGGGACTGCATGGCGGCGACATCGCGAGCTGGATCCTGCATGCCGGAGGGCGCGATGTGCTGCAGGCGGTGGAGCGCCGCTTCGAGTTGCAGCCCACGGATCTGCGCTACAGCGCTGCCATGCTGCGCGAATATGGCAACCTCTCCAGTGCCTTCGTCTACTTCGTGCTGCAGGCCGCCATCGCCGACGATGCGCCCGATGGCTGGTGGTGGTTGTCCTCCTTCGGTGCCGGCTTCAGCTGCCACGGGGCTTTGCTGGAGGTGCGGGGATGAACCGCACAGCGGCCCAGGCAGTGGGCTTTGACCTGCCGCGTGTCGTGCTGCCCGAAGTACTGGACGGACTGGCCGCGCAGGACCAGGCCGCCCAGCGCTCGCGGCGTGACCTGCAGCGTGTGCACCGCGCCATGCGCACGCGCGCCACGCTGCTGCGCGCGCTACGCGCACTGCCGCCGCTGCGAGCGCGAAGCGCGTCGTCTGCGCCGCTTCGGGTACTGGAACTGGGTGCCGGCGACGGCAGCCTGATGCTGGGCGTCGCGCGCGCGCTGCAGGCCAAAGAAGGTCCGGCGGTGGAACTGACGCTGCTCGATCGGCTGCCGCTGCTGACGGCGGCGACCGTGGCCGACTACGCGCTTGCGGGCTGGACCGCAACGGCCGAGGTCGACGACGCGCTCGACTGGGCGGCCGGAGTCAACGCCGAGCCACCGGCCCCGGGGGCGCCTTCGCGTTGGGACCTCATCGTGGCGAACCTGTTCCTGCACCACTTCAAGAGCGCTGAGCTGGCCATGCTGCTGGCGGCGGTCGCCAGCAGCAGTGACCACTTTGTTGCCTGCGAGCCGCGTCGCGCCTGGCTGGCCTGGGCAGGCAGCCACCTGGTGGGTGCACTGGGCGCGAACGCGGTGACGCGAGAAGATGCCGTACTGAGCGTGCATGCCGGCTTTCGCGACCAGGAACTGCGAGCGCACTGGCCCGCCTCGACAACCGGCTGGAATCTGACCGAATCCGCCGCCGGTCTTTTCAGCCACTGCTTCGTCGCATCGCGAGCCGCGGGCGCGAGGATAGGGGCAGGCTGATGCAGACCCGCTTCGATGCGCTGATCGTCGGCGCCGGCCCGGCCGGCAGCAGCGCCGCCATCCTGCTGGCCACGGCAGGCTGGTCGGTGGCGCTGATCGAGAAGCAGGCGTTCCCGCGCCGCAAGGTCTGTGGCGAGTGCGTGGCGGCCAGCAATCTGCCCTTGCTGGACGCCTTGGGCATCGGCGGCGAGGTGGCAGACCAGGCAGGGCCCGAATTGAAGCGCGTGGCGCTGATGCACGGCGCGCAGAGCGTCTGGGCCGACTTGCCGGCGGCCGCGGATGCGCGCCACGCGTGGGGACGAGCCATTGGCCGCGAAACCCTCGACACACTGCTGCTGGCCCGCGCGAAAGCCGCCGGTGCCACCGTGTTGCAGCCGTGGGCGGTGCAGAAGCTGACCGGTGTGGGCAAAAGTCACCATTGCACGGTACGCGAAGCGGCGAGCGGGCAGCTGAAACTGTTGCAGGCGCCCGTGGCGATTCTGGCCCATGGTTCATGGGAGCACCTGCCCGAGGAACGCTCTGCGCAACGCCTGGCTCGCGGCAGCAGCGACCTGCTCGCTTTCAAGGCCAATTTCTCCGGCGCCCAGCTGGCCGCCGGTCTGCTGCCGGTGCTCGCCTTCGACGGCGGTTACGGCGGCATGGTGCTGGCAGATGGTGATCTCGTGACACTGGCTTGCTGTATCCGTGCCGACCGCCTGGATGCGTTGCGCCGGGCCGCACCGGGCAGCGCTGCGGGCGACGTGGTCGAGGACATGCTCAAGCGCCAATGCCGCGGCGTCGATGCGGCCCTGAGTGGCGCACTGCGGTGTGGCAGCTGGCTCGCGTCGGGGCCTTTGCGCCCCGGTATTCGACTGCGCGACGACGAAGACGTGTTTCGTATTGGCAACGCCGCCGGCGAAGCCCATCCGATCATCGGCGAAGGAATCAGCATGGCCCTGCAGTCGGCCTGGCTGTTGTGCGCTCAGCTGGAGGCCACTCGTCCACGGCAGGGTGCCGATATACAGGTGATCTGGCAGCACAACGCCCGACAGCGCTATGCGGCGGACTGGCGGCGCCACTTCGGGCCGCGTCTGCGTGTGGCGGCCAGCCTCGCCCACCTGGCCATGCGACCTGCCGGCGCCGCCGCCTTGATGGCCACCATGAGGCACTTTCCGGGTCTGCTGACACGCGGCGCCATCTGGAGCGGCAAGGTCACTGGCGTCAACGATGGTGCCAGGCTGGGGGCCGGACTCCAGCACGGGCCCCCGACGACGGCGATGCAGGCTCTGCACCGACATTTTCCAGGAGAACAACCATGACATCCTCCACGATATCCTCCATGACGATCGACGATACAGAGAGCCGCATACGGACCTTGCTGGTGAAGGACTTCAAGCTGGAGCCTGGCACGCTGACACCCGATGCGCGTCTCGATGACATGGGCGTCGACTCGATCGGCATGGCGGAATTGATTTTCAACATCGAAGACGAGTTCGGGTTGAAGCTGACCGATGCCGCCGTGCAGTTGTCCACTTTCGGCGAAGTGGTCCGATTCATCGACCAGGCCGTGGCAAACCAGCGTGCACTGGCCACGCCATCGCCCTTGGCGCAGGGTGTGCCCACCGCACCATGAGGCGCGTGGCAGTCACCGGCATCGGGCTGGTCTCGCCA
>Ga0105047_10007240_pt1 | contig 18734 bp, 15 predicted proteins | sample MAT04_FD_78384 | JGI IMG/M metagenome (GOLD analysis project Ga0105047, IMG submission 78384) | Freshwater microbial communities from Lake Fryxell liftoff mats and glacier meltwater in Antarctica - MAT-04 (megahit assembly) | ecosystem: Environmental > Aquatic > Freshwater > Ice > Liftoff... | reverse complement strand
GGGGACAGCACCGACGCCCGCGCCGACATCTACAGCGTCGGTGTCATGCTTTACGAATTGCTCACGGGCCGATTGCCCTTCGATTACGTCGATCAAGAGAAACTCCTCTCGGCGCACATCAATGAGTCACCTCCACGCTTCAACCGCGTCGGGGCGGGCCACATCCCGCCCGTTGTCGAGGCGGCGGTACAAATCGCGATGTCGAAATACCCGAGCGAACGCCACCAAAACATGAAGGAACTGTGCGACCAGTTCTCGCGTGGCGTTGGCTGGGATTGTTGGCAGGCGAGCCAACCGGCCGATTACACGGCGCCGGAGCCGCAGCAGATCCGCGTCTCTGCCGAGGCGGATAAGCCGGCCGACGACATCGATGACCGCTTCATACTGTCGGATACCTTGGAAGCGTGTTTGCCGGAGAAACTCGCCGCGATCAAACTCCGCGGCTTCATCGAAGAGGTCCGCGGGCATGTCGTCGAAAGCGAACCGGGCCTAATCCGGGTCCGTCTCGACTTGCCGCCGGGCTGGAAAGAGCCGGGCGCCCGGAGCGGGGTGTTTTCATTCCTTTCGGGGGCCCACCGCTCGATGCGGCGCGGCCACGAGCCGATCGAAGTTTCGTTGAAAATGGAAAAGGTCGACGCCAATCGCGTGGCGGTGCTCATCGATTTTCGACCGATGAAAATGTACATGCCGAGCGACCCCGGCCTCTGGTCGGAGCGCTGCGAGGCGTATTACTCGGTACTCCGCAAGTACATCATGCCGGGGGCATGAGCATTTCCGTATCTTGTCGGGAGGTAGCCGCGACTCCCGGAGTGATCGATGCGACGAATCGGTATTCTGACGGCCGGCGGCGACACCCCGGCCCTGAACGCGACCATTCACGGCGCCGTCGTGCGGAGCAACCAACGCAATGTGGAGGTCATCGGCTTCATCAAAGGCTTCAGCAGTTTGTTCAACCCGCGTGTGCCGCACGTCCATCTGAACCCGCTCTTCCACGCGATCCCCGAACTCAATCCGGTGCTAGGTGGAACACTGTTGGGAGCCTCCCGCGATTACGTCGATGCGGACGACAAAGCCGCCATCGCGATGATCGCCGACCGGCTGCACCAGTTGAAAATCGATGGCTTGATCTGCGTCGGCGGCGACGGCACTCTCAATGGGATGCAAGCGCTCAGCGAGTCGATCCCCGCGGTGCTCGCGCCCAAAACCATCGACAACGACCTCGGCTTGAACTATCCGAACGAAGCCGACGAATGGCGCCGCTTCGGCGAGGTCAACCACAGCCTACCCAATCCGCCGGAACCGAACTTGATCGAGGGCGGCGGCCATTGGTACGGCCGCGCCGAATCGCGGGCCGCGTTCCACCTCGAGCGCATGGTGAATTACGTCACCCCCGGCTACGCCACCGCCGTGTCGGTTTCGGCGACCGGGGTCCAGCGCGTCCGCACCACGGCCGAAAGCCACCGCCGCATCGCCATCGTCGAAGTCATGGGCCGGCACTCCGGCTTCATCGCGCTCGGCTCGATGTACGGCCAACCCGACCTGCTGCTCGTGCCCGAAAGCCCGATCAACGTCGAAAGCCTCGTCGAGCGGATCAAAGAGATTTACGACCTGCAAAAGCACGTCGTCATCGTCTGCGGGGAAGGGGTCATCGACGAGACCGGCCAAGAACTCGGGGCCGAACACCAATCGACCGACCCGGCCGGGAACAAGATCCTCACGGGTGCGTCCGAAGCGTTGCGGGCGATCCTCGTCGAGAAGCTCGGCGACAAATATTTCACGAGCAAGCGCCGCAACGAGAGCGCCCGCGCCGCGGTCTTCACTCGCAAAATCGGCCACACGCAGCGCGGCGGTCGGCCGATCTTGTTCGACCGCTTTTACGCCGCCCAACTCGGCGGGCACGCCGTCGATTTACTGCTGCAACGCCGCATGAACGCGGTCGCCGTCCTCGGCTGGAACAAAGACAAAGGCTTCCACTTGGGAGAAGTGTACGCCAACGACTTCCGCGACAAATGGGGCCACATCCACGCCCGCAAACTCCACCCGAGTTTCTACGACGCCAAGATGCTGCGGCCGTCGCAAGTCGGCATCGATTACCTCCTGCCGATCTTCACGAATGCCATGGGCGCTGACGACCTCGAAGCGATGCGGAGCGACCTGTTCGCCGCCAGCAATTTGTCGCTGCCGTTCCATTCGGTGAACACCGACATCAACAAGCGCATCCGGTACTTGGGGGATTAGAGCGGATTTCAAGTTTATGTAGCGAGCTTGTAACCGCCCGTCCCGATGCCGATGCCCTTCAACACCCTTGATTTTAACGCCACGGATGAAGATATCGAAGAAGAGCGACGCGAGCGAAAGGACAAACTCACCGAACGACGCGAAATTCGAGACGACCATCGACAAGATCGTAAAATCCGCGGGCTGGAACGCGACAGCAACATGCTCGGTGTCTTGGCCCTCGCTTTTGCCGGCACCACGTTCTTGTTCGTTCTCTCCGGCTTGCTCTTCGCCAAATCGCTACCGTTCTACGGCAGTCTGGCCGGTACGCTCGGCGTACCCGGCGCGCTCGCGTGCCTCATCATGGGTTTCATCGGCGTCTTGCGTCCCGGCCGCTCGCGGATGTTCTCCGGCATCGCTTGCGGCATCGGCTGCTTCTTGCTGGTCATCTTGATCCCGTTGTTCTGGGTGCTGATAAGCGCGAAAGAAACCGTAAAATGATTTCGGAAACCACCACCCGGAACCGCTCCCGATGACCGCCGTGCCGCTGCCCAAAGTCCAAATCAAAATCGAGCGGAAGACCCAGCACCCGTGGATCTTCCAGAAGATGGTCGAATGGCCCGTCACCAAGGTGCAAAACGGGGCCATCGTCGATGTGCTCGACAAAGCCGGGCAGTGGGTCGGCCGCGGTATTTACAACGGCCACTCGCGGATCGCCCTGCGCATTCTCACCGCCGACGAACACGAACCGATCGACGCGGCCTTCTTCCGGGATCGCATCGGGAAGGCGCTCGAATTGCGCCGGGTCCTCCTGAAACTCGACGAAGTCACCGACGCGTACCGCATCGCCCATTCCGAAGCCGACGGCCTCAGTGGCTTGATCATCGACCGATACGGCCCGCTGATCGTGCTCGAATTTTTCTCGGCCGGGATGTACCGGCTCCGGCAAGTCATCATGGATGTCCTCGCGGAGTTCTTCCCCGGTTCGACCTTCTATTACTTCGCCGAAGAGCACGTCGGCAAGCAGGAGTCGTTCGACTGCCGGCCGCCCAACATGCCCGAACCCGGGATCATCACCGAGCACGGCCTGCGCTTCCGCGTCGCCCCCGGCAGCAAGCACAAGACCGGCTTCTTCGTGGATCAGCGCGAGAACCGCAAGACACTCGCCGGGTTCTGCGCTGGCAAGAAGGTCCTCGACCTCTGCTGCAACTCCGGCGGCTTCTCTGTGTACGCCAAAGCGATGGGTGGCGCTGCATCGGTGACGGGGATCGACCTCGACGAAGAGGTGCTGGAACTGGCGAAGGAGAATGCCAAGCTGAACCGGGCTCAGATCAAGTTCATCCAGTCCGATTTGTTCCCGTGGCTGCGGGACATTATCCCGAATGGCGAGCGCTTCGACGTGGTGATCCTCGACCCCGCCAAGATGACCCGCGACCGCGACGACGTGCTCGGGGCGCTGAAGAAATACCTCGACATGAACCGCTTAGCGATGATGGCCCTCGCTCCCGGAGGTATCTTGCTGACCTGCTCGTGCACCGGTTTGGTGCCCGAGGCCGACTTCGTCGAGATGCTCCGCCGGGCCGCGTGGCAAGTCGGCCGCACCGCGCAGATTTTCAAAATCACCGGCGCCGCATCCGACCACCCATTTTTCGTTCACGTCCCCGAAGGGCGCTATCTGAAAGCCATCTTTGCGCGCGTGTTTTGATGGCCACACCCGCCCTCGAACTCCCCGACTTGCGAATCGAAATCGGCGCATTCCAACTCGGGCCGTTGTCCCTTGTGATCGCCGAGGGGTGCCATGCCTTGCTCCTCGGTCCGACGGGGGTCGGGAAGACGACGCTGCTCGAAATCATCGCCGGGTTGCGAACTCCGACGTCGGGTCGCGTCCTCGCCTCCGGCATCGATATCACCGACTTTCCCCCCGGCGACCGCGGCATCGGTTACGTCCCACAAGATGCCTGCGTCTTCCCGGCGATGACCGTCCGGCAGAATCTCGCCTTCGGTTTGGCCATCCGCGGAACCCCGGCGAAAATCCGCGAGGACCGCGTCGCGGAATTAGCCGCGCGGTTGATGCTCACGCCCATTCTGGATCGCCCGGCCACCGGCCTGAGCGGCGGCGAAGCCCAACGTGTGGCGCTGGGCCGGGCGCTCGCCTTCCGGCCCAAATTGCTGTTGCTCGACGAGCCGATGAGCGCCATCGACGACGAAACGAAAGAAGCGGTGTTGAATCTTCTCGAAGCCGAGGCGAGCACCGTGTTGCACGTCTCGCACGACCGCCCCGAGGTCGAGCGTTTGGCAGACGCCGTCTACCAATTGCAACAGAACCCTTCCCCGACGCACGTCGTAAGGATAAGATAAGCAAGGTATAACTTCATAGTTCATTGCGGTGGAACCAACATGACCCGGCTTGTCTCACGCTCCGCATTCGTTGCGATCCCGTTGGCCTTGGCCTTCGGATTGACCCTCGCCGGCTGCAAACGCACTTCTGCCGGGCAATGGCCCGACACGCCCGGCCCCAAAATCGCGGTGTCGTTCGCACCGCTCTATTGCTTCACGGCGAACGTCAGTGGAGACTGTGGCACGGTGAAGTCGGTGCTGAACACGCAAGGCCCGCACCACGCCGATACTTCGATCCAAGAGCGAATCTTGCTCGAAGACGCCGACCTGTTCATCTTCAACGGCCTCGGTTTGGACGACGGCTTCGCGGGCAAATTGAAGGCGAGCACGTCGAACAAGAAACTCAAGATGATCGACCTCGGTGCGAAACTCGAAGCCGACCCCGATACCCACGGCCTGCTCCTCGGCTCGGATGGGTGCAGTTGCTGCAAGCCGGGTGAAGGCGAGAAGGCCCACGATCATGACCCGCACCTGTGGCTCAGCCCCGTGCTCGCCGGGAAGATGGTCGACGAGATCCGCTACGCCTTGCGCGGTGCAGAACCGGATCAGAAGGAACTCTTCGACCGCAACGCGGTCGCGTACCAGATCAAACTGAAAGCGATCCTCGACGACGGCCGGGCGATGCTGAAGGGCAAAAAGGAACGGGCGTTCGTAGCGACCCACGGCTCGCTGCAATACTTTGCACGCGACTTCGAGCTGACCATCGCCGGGAATTTGCAAGCCATTCCGGGCCAAGAGCCGAGCCTCGACGACCTGCGCAAACTCATCGAGACATGCAAGAAGGACAACGTTCGGGTCATCGCCGTCGAGCCGCAGTACGCGTCGCACCAATCGCCCAAGCAACTGAAAGCCGGCTTGGAAGCCGAGGGCATCCGGGACGTCGTGATTATCGAAATCGATCCGCTCGAAACGGCGACCGCGGCCGAGTTGACCCCGGATTGGTACGAACGCAAGATGCGCGCGAATCTCGAGAACTTGGCGAAGGTGCTGAAGTGAAGCCACTCCCCGTCGTCATCCCTCCGCTGTTGAGCTTCGACAATCTCCGCGTCGTCCGCGGCGGTCGAGCGATCCTCGACGGCATCACGGCCGACATCCCGCGCGGCGCCATCACCGCGATCATCGGTTTGAACGGCTCGGGCAAATCGACCCTGCTCCGCACGCTCCTCGGCGAGTTCGCGCACACCGGCAAAATCATCTACCGATGCGGCCACGACCACTCCAAACCCAGCCCCGAGCACGTCGGCTACGTTCCGCAGCGGTTGAACTTCGAGAGCCACCTGCCGATGACGGTGCGAGATCTGTTGGGGCTTTCGCTCAATCGGGGCCGGCCGCTGGTGTTCGGATTCCGTCGGAATTTGCAGGAGCGGATGCTGAAGATTCTCCGCAGCGTGGATGCCGCCGGGATTCTGGACGTGCCGGTCGAAGGTCTTTCAGGTGGCCAGTTGCAGCGGGTGTTGCTGGCACTGGCGCTCGAACCGCAACCGGAGTTGCTGCTGCTCGACGAACCGGCGTCGGGCATCGACTTCAAAGACGAATTGGATTTCTACCGGATGATCGCCCACATCGTCCGCGATACCGGCGTCACGGTGCTGCTCGTTTCCCACGACCTCGCGACGGTGCAGGAATTCGCCCAACAGGTGCTCTGTTTGCACGCCGGCCGGATCCGAGCCGTCGGTAGCCCGCAAGAAATTTTGACGCCGGACAACATCCGTGCCCTCTTCGGCCCCCAGCGGATGGTCTTGGGTCGCTGAAAGCGAGCCGGCCGGCGGCTACTCCTCACTTCGAGAAGACCAAACCCGCAGGTGACTTCGCCGCCGGGATCGGGGCCGCCTTCCGGGCCGCATCGACCAATGGCTTCGGGTAGACCCCGAAGCCGAGGGTGCCGACCGCGCAGAGGAAGGCCGCGAGGAACGCCGCAAATCCCTTCGCGGGTACCGCCGGTTGGAGCGGGGCCCGCAGGAACATGACGCCCAGCGCCTTCAAATAATAGACCGCCGCGATTGCCGAGTTCAGCGCCGCGATCAGCGTCAAAATCCGGTACAGATCCTTCAGCGGCGTTGTCGTCGGCGTTTCAAATGCGCCGAAGAACAGCAGCAACTTCCCGTTGAACCCGGCCGTCAACGGCATGCCGATGAGGCTCAGGAAAAAGAGGCCCATCATGCCAGCGGCGACGGGGTTCGTCCGCCCCAAACCGGCGAGGTCATCGACGGTTTCGATCGTCCGCCCGGAATGGGTCAGGTAGCCGAGCACGCAGAAAATGCCGACGGTCATCAGCCCGTAAGCGACGAGGTAAACGAGCACCGAATCGAACCCCGATTGCGTACCGGCCCCGGCTTCGATGGCGACGAGGAAGCCGATGAGCATGTAGCCCGCGTGGGCGATCCCCGAGTAGGCAAAGAGCCGTTTGAGATTGTCTTGGATGAGGGCCAGCAGGTTGCCGAAGGTCATCGTCACGGCGGCGATGACCCAAAGCGTCAGCGGGATCAGCGTCCGGGCCGCGTCGAACGGAGCGTCCGGCGTCAACAGGCCGAAGACGCGGGCCAAGGCGACCAAACCCGCAACCTTCGGGATGAACGCCAGTTGAGCGACCACGCCGTTCGGGGCGCCTTCGTACACGTCCGGGGCATAGAAGTGGAACGGCACCGCCGCGAGACGGAAGCCCAAGCCGGCGATCACCAGTACGATGGCGACTAAGGCTAACGGCGACACCGGCCCGGCCTGAGACGCCTTCGACAGCGTCTCCACGACCAATGGCAGGTTGATCGCCCCGGTCAGGCCGTAGAGGTAGCTGAACCCGAACAGTAGCACTCCGGATGACAGCAGGCTGAGCAGGAAATACTTGAGCGCCGCTTCCTGCCCGGCTTTCGACTTCGTCGGCAGGTACAAGAGGACGTACGTCGGGATGCTGATCATTTCGAGCGAGAGGAAGAGCGAGAGCAAATCGTTGGCGCGGGCCACCATCGACAACCCGGCGAGGACGACGAGCAAACAGCCGAAGTATTCCGGCGCGGTCTGCCGGCTGGAATCGGAGAAGCCGAGGAGGACGTAAATCGCCCCGGCGCCGAGGGCGAGCCAGCGGACGAAGACCGCAACGCCGGTCGGGTCGATGCCGGCCGTGAAGCGATCCGCCGGGAGGAACGACGGTTCGGGGACGCCGAAAGCGACTCCGGCGGCGGCGAAGATCGCGCCGAGTGCCAAGCAGCCGCTGAACCGCCGGCTCGACCGGAATGCCGCGAGCAAGAACAGGGCGCAGGCCGAGCCGACAAGGGTCAATTCGGGCAAGAGGAATCGGATCGACAGCGACGCTTGGTCGAACAGGGCTTGGCTGGAAAGCGGATTCACGGTCTCGGTCCTTCGCGTCTCGGTGCGTTCGGTTCATCCGTCGGATCGTGGATCACTTCGCCGCCGACCTCGCATCGTTCGCGCGGTCGCGGGCATCGTCGGTTTGCCGGACGATGATGTTCACGTCGGACTTCATCGATTGGATCACGGGCTGCGGGAAGATCCCGAGTGCCAAGCACAACATCGCCGGGAGTCCGAAGGCGAGCCATTCGTGTGGGCGGACATCGCGCGGCTCCACATCGGTCGGAGTGGGCGGGAGGAGCAACGGGCCGAAGAAAACCTTCCGCAGCATGGTCATGGTGTACCACGCCGAGAGGAAGATCCCCGACGCCGCCGCGATGCCCAATCCGTAACCGACCGGCGCCGTCGATTCCGGGGCGAAGAGCGCCGACAGGATCAGCATCTCGCCGATGAAGTTGTTCAACCCCGGCAGGCCGACGCTCGCCAAACAGATGACGAACATCCAGAAAGCGAACACCGGGAACCGACCGATCAACCCGCCGAACTGATTCATGTCCGTTGTGTGGTAGCGCTCGGCGAGGAAACCCACGAGGGCAAACATCGCCCCGGCCGTGAGGCCGTGGTTCACCATGTGCAGCGCGGCGCCGGTCAATCCCTCGACGGTGAGGGTGAACGTGCCGAGCACGAGCAGGCCCAAGTGGGAGACGCTGCTGTACGCCGCGAAGAGTTTGAGGTCGCGTTGGGCATAGGCGCAGAACGCGGCGTAGACGATGCCGAGCGCCCCGAGGAACCCGAAAACCGGCAAGCCATGTTGCACGGCCATATCCGGGCAGAGCGGCAGGACGATGCGGACGAGGCCGAGGGTGCCGAGTTTGGCGAGCACCCCGGAAAATAGCAGCGCCACGGCGGGCGGGGCTTCGTTGTACGCGGCCGGTAACCAGGTGTGGAACGGCACCAGTGGCACCTTCACCACGAACCCCGCGATCAGGGCGAAGAAGAGCCAGTATTGCAGGGATTTGTAGTGCTCGCGGTCCGCTTTCGCGGTCTGCCATTCTCGCTCGGCCTTCGCGGCATCGTCCTCGGCTTGTCGGATCGCGAGGGGGTCCCGGCCGGATCGCGCCTTCTCCAACGACTTCGCGGCGGACGCCCGTTTGAGTTCGGCACCCCGGTTGGCGATCTCGTGGAAATGGTTCCACACAGCGACGTTCCGCATCAACTTCGGGATCGAGAATGTCACCGGACCCGCCTTCGGGTATTGCGGTTGCCCCTGCGCGTCGAGTACGACCGTGTAATGGGTTTTATCGGGGCTCGATGGCGACACCGGCGTCGGGTTCGTCAGGACGATACCGAAGATTCCGACGAGGGTAAAGAGACTGCCAAGCAGAGTGTACAGGAAAAATTTGCGGGCCGCATCGCGACGCCCGCCGCCGGTGCCCCAACAACCGATGAGGAAGAAAGCCGGGATCAGCGTGAGTTCGAAGAAGATGTAAAATAGGACGATGTCGAACGAGAGGAACGCACCGAGGATCGCGGCTTGCAGCAAAAAGAGCCACGCGTAGTAACCGGCGGCGCGTTCGCGGATCGAACCGTGCGAGACGAGCACTGCAACGTACGTCAAGATGCTGGTGAGCAGGACGAGCCAGATATTCAACCCATCGATCCCGAGGAAAAACTGGATCGCGGGGGGCGGGAGATTCGCGGGGGCACTCCCCACGGCAAAGAGGTTCCACTCGGTTTCGTAGCTGCCCATATCGCGGGAATCGCCCGGCACGAAGATCGGCTGGAACGAATTCGCTGCGCGGTGACCGTGCTCCTGCTCGCTGTCGGAGCGGTCGATCAAAACGTACACGGCGGGCACGGCCAAAGCTGTAGTCAGGCCGAGGTGCAAGAGCGCCCCGATCGATGCGAAGCCCCGGGCCGACCGGTAGCCGGACCGCCCCGCCAACCCGACGAGCGCCGCAAGCGCCACCGGTGCGAACAGCACGGCGAGAACGAGGATTCGGATCGCTTCGGTATTCAGCATAGTGGGCGCAAATCAGCGTGCGGAGCGGAACACGACGACGGTGAGGAACACCGCCAGCCCGAGGACCGTCCCCAAGGCGTAGAACTGCACGAGGCCGTTGTGTAACGGCCGCAACAACCCCGCGACCAGCCTCGGCGCGAAGCTCAACAACCGGGCTATGGCGTCGAGGAAGGCATCGAACTGCCGGCCGGTCGCCGCCAGCATCTCAACCGGTTTCACCAGCGCGGCTTCATACGTTTCATCGACGTAGAGCTTATTTTGCGAGAGCGTGTAGATCCCTTTCAAACCGGCGGGGACTGTCTCCGGCCCGCCCCGGCGATAAATCGCGAACGCCGCCCCGATGCCCCCGAACGCGAGCAGCGAGCTGAGTCCGGCGACCAACCAACTGAAGGCGTGCGGTTTTTCGACCATGTTGCTGTGGGCCATGTACTCCGCGTGTGCTGTCGCGATCGACGGCGAGCACTCGAGGAAATGGCCGAAGCGGTGGGTCAACGGATCGACGATTAACCCCGCGAGCAAGGCTCCGGCCGCGAGGACGACGAGCGGGACCACCATGACCGCCGGCGACTCATGGGCGTGGCCGTGGGCTTCGTGCGGAATCCGCTCCGAACCCCAGAAGGTCAGGAAGTAAGCGCGGAAGGTGTAGAACGCCGTCAGCCCGGCCGTCGCCAGCGCGACCGCGAATAGGCCGAGGTAAATGGTGTGGTACTTCGCGTGCGCTTCCCCGGCTTCGAGCAAGGCGTGCAAGATTTGATCCTTGCTCCAGAACCCCGAAAGTAACGGCACCCCCGCGAGCGCCGCCGAACCGATCAGGAAGGTCGCATGTGTCCACGGCATCAGTTTCCTCAGGCCGCCGAATTTCCGCATGTCGATGACGTTCCCCATCGCGTGCATGATGGAACCCGACCCGAGAAACAGCAATGCCTTGAAGAAGGCGTGCGTGAACAGGTGGAACATCGCAGCGACTACAGCGACCTTCGGCGAGATCACGCCACTGCATCCGAGCGCGAGAAACATGAACCCCAGTTGGCTGATGGTCGAATAGGCGAGCACACGTTTGAGGTCGTTCTGCGCGAGCGCCAAGAACCCGGCGAGCAGAGCCGTGGCCCCGCCGATGCACGAAACGATCAACCCCGCTTCGGGAGACAGTACGAATAGCGGCGCGCAGCGGGCGAGCAAGAACACCCCGGCCGTCACCATCGTCGCGGCGTGGATGAGGGCCGACACCGGCGTCGGGCCTTCCATCGCGTCCGGTAGCCATACATAGAGCGGCAACTGGGCCGACTTGCCGACGGCTCCGCAGAACAGGAGCAAGCAGATCGCCGTAGTCGTCCCGGAGGCCGGGGGATGCTTGGCAATGTGGTCAAAGAGCGAATCGAAAGTCGTCTGATACCCGCCGGCTTGCCAGAGGAGGAAGATGCCGAGGACCAAACCGACGTCGCCGAGTCGCGTGACGAGGAACGCCTTCCGCGCCGCCGCGGCAGCCGAGGGCTTGGCGTAGTAGTAGCCGACGAGCAGGTAGCTGCAGAGGCCGACGCCCTCCCAACCCGCGAGCAGTACAAAGAAGTTGTTCGACATTACGAGCAGACACATCGCAAAGACGAACAAGCTCATGATCGAGAAGTACCGGGCGTACCCGGCGTCGCCGCGCATGTAGCCGGCCGAGAAGATGGCGATGAACGTGGCGATGAACGTCACGGTGCAAAGCATCAACAGCGAGAGCGGATCGAGGAGGAACGCGAAGGTCACGCTCAACCGGCCGACGGAGAACCACGTGCCGAGGTCGGCGGACATCGACAGGGAACCGTCCCCCTCGACAACGCCTGCGAGAACGATCAGCGAGATCACCGACGCCGAGGCGAAAGATAGAATCGCGGGCAAATGGGCGACGCGACCGAGCTTCAAGCACCCGAGGATTGCAGACACCAGCGCCCCGGTGAGCGGGAGCGCGGCGGCGATCAACGACAGTCCGATGGGGCTGGAAGGATCAAACACGGGAAGCGCCCTCCGCCGGGGTGCCGACGCCAGGCTTGCGGCCCGCCACGGTGAGGACGGGGTGGACTTCGGCGACGACGATTGGCAACGGTTCGGAATCGACCGCGGAAGGCACGCCTTGTTCGCGTAGGGTTTGCCAAATACCGGAATCCAAGCTCCGACCTCGGCGGTACAGCATGAGGAAGAGGGCGAGCCCCAAGCCCGCCTCGCACGCCGCCACGGTGATGATGAAAAGCCCGAAGACCTGTCCGTTCAAACTGCCGTGCATCCGCCCGAAAGCGAGGAAGTTCAGCACGACGCCTTGCAGCATCAATTCGGCGCACAGGAACAGCGTGATCAGGTTCCGTCGAGTCAAAAAGCCGACGAGCCCCAGTCCGAAGAGGACGGCACCAACGACGAGGAAATGGTTGAGGGAGATCATGACTTGTCCCCTTTCTTCCGCCCGGCGATGGCCACCGCGCCGATGGTCGCCACCAACAAAAGCGTGCCCGCCATTTCCACCGCCAGCAAGTGTTCGGAATAGAGCAACAACCCGATGTTGCCGACGTTGCGGGCCGGCAGTTGGCCGTTGCCGGAGTAGACGGTCACAACGTCACGGAGTTTTTGTAAGCTGGCTTTGTCGGCTTTTCCGGGGGACGCCATCAAATACTTCTCTTCGACATCGTCGTTGGTTTTTTGCAATTGCAGGGTCTGTTGAGTGAATGCCAGCAAGCGCGGATCGTGCGTCGAAGGCTTCTTCGGATCGCCAATTAGCGGTCGGAGCCTTTCCAGTACGGTCTTGCGTTGGCCGGTGACCCCGTCGCCGCCGATGGTTTCGGCAAGTTTGTCGTGGGCCGATTTCGCTTTCTCACTCACCAACTTCACATCGTCGGTTGCCAAGGCGGCATCGAGATCCGCCCGCACTTCCCGCAGAGCGACCCGATCCTCCTTAGTCAACAGCGACGCGGGCAGGGCAAACTCGACTTCGGCGGATTCATCCGTCGACGCGACCACCGGCTTGGCTTGCAATAACGCGAATAAGATCAACCCGATGAAAGCAAATCCGGCGAGACTTCCTAAGAGCGGTTCGCGAGACCGGTCGTTTTCGTTGGAAGGCCCCTTCACGTTCGACAGCATCAGCACAAAAAGAAACGTGACGATGATCGCCCCGGCGTAGATGATGATCGTCGCCGCCATCAAGAATGGCGCGGCCAGCAGCAGGAACAGCCCGCAACTGCTGAGGATCACGAAGGCAAAAGCGATGGCCCCGCGAGCCGGGTTCCGCTGCGTCACCAACAGCGCCCCGAAACCGACGGCCCCGGTCGAAAAGAGCCAGAACAAGATGTCGGGGACGAGTTCGCCGATGGGCCGGCCGAAGGACTCCGTCACGAAGACACCTAGGACTGCCAGCGCCGCCACGAGCAGAAACGTCCCGGCGGCGATGGATCGGGCCTTCGGTTTCGGGAGCAGTAAGAACGCCCCGACCGCCCCGAGGACGAGCGCGAACGCCAGTTGTAGTTTGGGATTGGACAGTTCGGTCGGCATCTGGGGGCCATGCGGTTTGGAAATCGAACTTCGCTACTTTAGAAACCCAACGACACTTTTACCACAGAGTCGCAGAGACACAGTTCTGTGTCGCTGCGACTCTGTGGTGAGTCTTCTATGATTTCGGAGCTTCCGAAGCCGGGCCCAAAGCACCCGAGCGACTACGGATCGGGTCGGTGCCGGCTTTCGTCGTGGCGTCGAATACGCTGAGTAGTTTTTCTTTGTCGAAGACCAACTGTTCCCGGCTGTAGCCTGTCAAGTCGTAAAGCGTCGTCAGTTCGATGGCGTCCACGGGGCAGGCTTCTTCGCACATCCCGCAGTAGATGCAACGGAGTTCGTCGATGACGAACGTCTCGGGATATTTCTCGCGGTCGGTCCAGCCCGCGGGGGCCGGGGCCGCAACGATGTCGATGCAGTGGGCCGGACAGGCGGTGGCGCACATGTAACAAGCCACGCACTTCACCCGGTATTGTTCATCCCGGTTCAGGCGGTGCACACCCCGGTAGTTCGGCGGCAACTTCGGCTCTTGCTCCGGGTAGGACTCGGTTTTGCTCTTGCCGAAGATGTGGCCGATAGTCGTCTTCAACCCGTCGTAAACGATGGGCAGATACAACTGCTCGAGGAAGCCGAGCTTCGGCGCTTCGACCCACTTAATGTCCGACTCGGCGATTGGCATGGCTGTCAGTTCCCGTGGGTCATGCTCCGCATGACATCAACTGAAAATAAAATCAACTCCGCTCAATTCTCAACAGCGTCACGCGGAGCGTGACCTACAAGGAGCTCACCATCGCTCGCGGCAGCATCTTCGGAATCACTTTGCGGCGCGGGGTGTTGTTCGGGGCGATCTTCTTGAATGCCGCGACCAGACCGAAGGCGACGAACAGCCCGATCGAAATCGCCGTCAACGCCCAGTTCGACCAGCCGTATTGGCGGACCAGCATCGCCGCAAGCAGATGCAACAGCGACAACGGGATCATCACCTTCCAAGCCAAGCCCATGAGTTGGTCGAAGCGGAAACGCGGGATCGTCCAGCGGATGACGATGTAAAGCAGCAAAAACCCGAGCATCTTGCCGCCGAGGATGGCGGCTTTCAGCACCACTGCGACGATGGGATCGGTGAAGGAATCTTCGAGGCCGAAGAGGCTCCAGCCGCCCCAGAAGACGATGCTCATCAAGAAGCTCGTCGTGATCATGTGCGTGTATTCGCCGAGCATGAACATACCGAACTTGAGGCTGCCGTACTCGGTGAGGTAGCCGCCGACGAGTTCTTGTTCGGACTCGGGCAAGTCGAACGGAAGGCGGTTGCACTCGGCGTAGACGCTGACCATGAAGAGCAAGAAGGCGAGGGGTTGGAACATCAAGAACCAGCCGTTTTGCTTCTGCCAAGCAATGATCGTTTCCAGATTCATCGACCCGGCGAAGAGGACGACGCCGACGATGCTCATGCCGAGGGGAATTTCGTAGCTGATGATCTGAGCCGAGGAACGCAGCGAACCGAGCAGCGAGTACTTGTTGTCGGACGACCAGCCGCCGAGGATGACGCCGTAGATGGCGAGGCTGCCGAGGGCGAAGACGTAGACGATGCCGATGTCGAGGCCGGGGGCGATGACGCCTTGGAATTGATTCCGGTACTCACCCTGCTCCGCTTCGAACCGCTGGACGGCCTTGGAATAGTCCGGCGTTATTCCATCTTGGGTCATCTCGACTGCCACAGGTTTTGGCGGCGGGGTCGTGCCGCCCCACGGCACAACGGCGAGCGCCATGAGCGCGATGGCCATGGCTGCGGCGGGGGCGAGCAGGTAGAAGACTTTGTCGACGTGCGACGGGATCGGCGATTCTTTCAGGAAGAACTTACCGCCGTCGGCGAGCGGTTGCAGTAGGCCGAGGGGTCCGACGCGGTTGGGTCCGACGCGGTCTTGGATCCACGCCGAGACCTTGCGCTCGGCGAGCGTCGCGTAACCGACGATGCTCATCACGATGGCCACGAGGCCACCGATGATGATCGCGGTCGTCAAGAAGTCGAATTCCGGCATCGCGTCCTTACCAAAGTTTCAGAGTTTCAAACGGTCGCCAGCGTCAGACGGCCGTTGGTGTTCGGAGCGATTTCGGCTAAGGAGGCGTATTGCGGCAATTCCTTCGCGAAATCTTTCCGCACGGCGGCGACGGTGGCGAGGCCCTTCTTCCCAGCGAGATCGAACGCCAATTGCAGTTCGCTCCGCACTTCCAACGGGGCCTTGACCGAGCGGTGGAACGACTGCACGTAACCCGCGTGATTGACGAACGTGCCGTCCTTTTCGAAGGCCGTCGTGGCCGGGAGTACGGTCGTCGCGGCCCGAGTCAATTTCGAGTGGAACAGATCTTGGACGATCAGCAACTTCGGGGCGGTCCAGTCGTCCGGGATTGCGGCGTCGACGGCGTCCGGATTCGGATAACCGCCGGCGAACCACATGGCGTCGAGCGTCAGTTTCGCGATGTCCGCGAACGGGATCACTTCGCCTTGGATCTTCTTGAGTACCGATTCGACGCCCGCGCGGTTGGGGCATTTCTCAGCGCGGATGGTGAACTTCGTCGGCGCGACGGGATTGCCCCGTACATCCTTGGGATACGCGTCGTCCTGTCCGACCATGGGCACCGGCCCGAGCACCAGTCGGATATCGCGGTGCATCGACTTGAAAGCGGTTCCCAATCGGTATGCTTCTTCGACCGTGAGGAACGGCGACAGCACCGCCACCGATTTCTTGGCCGTCACGAACACGGCCTGTTCGAAGGTCTCTTTTATCCTTGAAAGACTTTGCCAATCGGTCGGCTTCAACGCACTGTCGATTCGGGTCAGCGGCCGGGTGATGCGGTCCGGCGCGTTCGTGTAGTGGTAGCCCCAACGGCCCTCGTCGCACATGAAATGGCCTTGGTTCTCCAAGTTCTCGCGCGGGCGGAGCCGGTAGACGATGTCTTTGTTCGCGTCGGTGTGGATGCTGCAACCGGTGCTGCAACCGGCGCAGACGTTGTCGGTCGTTTTGAGGTACCAGACGCGCTGCGTGTAGAGAAAATCCTTGCTGCCCAGCGCCCCGACGGGGCAGAGGTCGACGACGTTGCCGGAGAGTTTGTTCTCGAGCGGGTAACCGGGGAAGACGTCGATTTCTTCGTGGTGACCGCGGCCGACGACTTGAAGTTCACTGGTACCGGAGATTTCCCGAGTGAACCGCACACAGCGGGTGCAGAGGATGCAGCGGTCGGTGAACAGGGTAATTTTGCTGCTGAGTTCGGGCTTGTTCGCGGGACGGTTCTTCGCGTCCATCATCCGGCTTTCGCCGTGGCCGTATTCGTAGCTGTAATCTTGGAGCTTGCACTCCCCGGCTTTGTCGCAGACGGGGCAATCGAGCGGGTGGTTCAGCAACAGCCCTTCGAGCGTGTCGGCTTGGGCCTTCTTGGTGCGGTCGCCCGGTGAATATGCGGGATCGTACGGCAGGGCTTTCAGCGACGAATCCCGCTTCGCGTAGTCGCCGGTGACGATGACGGTGCCGTCCTTGACGGGCGTTTGACAACCGGGGAAGACCTTCGGCTGCATCGTCACTTTGCCGTCTTTGAGATCGCCCATTTCGATGAGGCACATGCGGCACGACGCGACGACGCTGAGTGCCGGATGGTAGCAGTAGTGCGGCACTTCGACGCCGACTTTGGCCGCGACTTGGACGCAGTTGAGTTTCTCGGCGCCGATTTCCACCGGCTTGTCGTTCACGTAGACCGTGGGCATTTCGCAAAATCCGTAGTGGTCACTTTTTCCCGAGTATTGTCTTCACTTCGTCGGCCGTCTTTCGTCCGACGGAATTGGCAAAAACCACGATGCCCCCGGCTTTGTCCGCATCGACTTCGTACGCCCAAAGTCCTTGCTTCTCGGGTTGCGTCGGCATCACAATCGCGCCTTCATCGATCAGCTTCAAAAGATTCGGGGCGTCCGTTTTCAAGCTCGTCCGCATGTCCTCTTTCGACGGCATGCGATTGTTCTCAAGCTCGTGAGCGAACATGAGAATTCTGAGTTGATCGAAGTCGTTCATCGCGGCGACGCGCTTGCCTGCACGGGCGCTGTTGATCAACGCCCCGTCACCGGGACGATAGTTCGTGTTGCGGTTGTCGACGGTCGGTTCGGTCGAAGTCGGTTTCGGCGCCTTGGGGCAACCGAGCGCCGATGCGACGACCAAAACCATCATTGCCGTGAACAGTTCGCGCATGATCGACCTCCCGCAGCATTCAGTGGGCACCGACCAATTGAAGCGACTTCGAGTGAATGCTCTTGGCCCCACTTTGAATCACATCTTCGAACTCGCGGCGGAACTTCCGAATGGCGGTTTTCACCGGCCAGCCCGCTCCGTCCGCGAGCCCGCAGATCGTCGTCCCCGGCATGATACCGATCCGGTCGGCGACATCCACGAGTACGTCGAGATCTTCACGTCGGCCTTGGCCGCGGCGGAGGCGATCCGTGATTTTTAGCATCCAACCGGTGCCTTCGCGGCAGGGGGTGCATTGACCGCAACTCTCGTGGCTGAAGAACTGGCAGACGTTGTGGAGGACGTCGACCATGCTCGTCTGGTCATCGATGACGGTGATAGCCGCGGTGCCCAACCCGAGGCATCCGATCTTGCCCGGTCCATTGAAATCCAGCGGGATGTCGTACTCGGTCTTGCCGTCTTCGCCCTTGAGGGGAAGGTTGCAATCGGCGAAGCCCATGCTGAGTCCGCCGGGGTTCACCGACTTCGCTTTGCGACCCTTCCAGACGCCACCGCCGTGCTTCTCGACGAGATCGCGCACGGTGATGCCCATCGGCAGTTCGACGCATTTCGGTTCGTTCACGTGGCCGGCGATGGTGTACAACTTCGGGCCGTAGCTCCCGGCATCGCGCGGATTCTTCGGGTCTGGCGGAACTCCAAGCGATTTGAACCAGTCGATACCGCGCTTCAGAATCTGCGTCACGCACGCCATCGTCTCGACGTTATTGACAATGGTCGGCTTGCGGAACGCCCCCTCAATGGCGGGGAAGGGGGGTTTGATCCGCGGCCAGGCGCGCTTGCCTTCCAGCGATTCGATGAGGCCGGTTTCCTCGCCGCAGATGTACGCCCCGGCCCCGCGGTGCATGTAGATGTCGAGATTGAATCCGCTGCCGAGGATATTCTTGCCGAGCAATCCGGCGGCGTAGCATTCGTCGATGGCAGCTTGCGTCGATCGATACGCATCCCCGTATTCATAGCGAATGTAGTAATAGGCGCACTGCGAACGGATCGCG
>Ga0105047_10007238_pt1 | contig 18736 bp, 16 predicted proteins | sample MAT04_FD_78384 | JGI IMG/M metagenome (GOLD analysis project Ga0105047, IMG submission 78384) | Freshwater microbial communities from Lake Fryxell liftoff mats and glacier meltwater in Antarctica - MAT-04 (megahit assembly) | ecosystem: Environmental > Aquatic > Freshwater > Ice > Liftoff... | reverse complement strand
TGCCTGATGATGTCACTGGACCAGTATCTGCAGTTGCTGGACTGGACAGGTCGTGAGTTGCGATCGGACAAACGCGGCTCGATCCCCAAGGCTCTCGACCCGATGCAGGAGCGTCTGCAGTGCAGTAATGAAACCTGGCTCGATATGGTCAGGAATTTCCGTAAGCGTTTCCGAGTCGAGGTTGGTCTACCGACGACTTTGCAAACCGTTTCCTCTCGCCGCCGAACAAATCGCACAGCGGCGCATGCGTGAAGGGAATGGTCTCTGATGTGTTCATGAATTCTGTCGTCACAATTCTTCCACATAAGGTGCACGCACCACATGCACATCCGTGTTCCTCGCAGACAGTGAACCCGTGGAGACGGCGTGACAGTGAGCATGGAGCATACCGCATAACACCTGTATCGTCTCGGTAACCATTCTCGGGGTGTCAGCAAATGTTGGAGGAGAGCAACACAAAAAGCGTGTCAGGATAATTTAACTCAGAAGTTCCTGAACGACGTTTGCTTCTTCAACGCCCGTCAGTTTGGAATCCAGCCCCTGAAACTTGTAGGTGAACTGGGTGTGATGAATGCCCATTTGATGCAGCAGTGTGGCATGGATATCGTGGACCGAGACGCGGTTTTCGACGGCATGATAACCCAGTTCATCGGTGGCACCATAACTGAATCCGGGCTTGAAACCGCCTCCCGCGAACCACATGGTGAAACCTGCCAGGTGATGGTCTCGCCCATCGCCCTGAGCCATCGGTGTTCGGCCAAACTCTGATCCAAATACGATGATGGTATCCTGCAGCATACCGCGTTGTTTCAAATCCGTAATCAGTGCGGCGACGCCCTGATCGACTTCTTTTGCCGTGCCTGCGGAATGATCTTTGACGGCCCCGTGATGATCCCAGTCTCGATGATACAACTGAATAAATCGCGTCCCCCGCTCGGCCAGTCGCCGCGCCAGCAGACAGTTGGATGCAAATGAACCGTCGCCTCCCTTTGTGCCGTACAGATCAAAGATATGATCAGGCTCGTTGCTGACATCCATCAGATCGGGTACGCTCGACTGCATTCGAAACGCCAGTTCGTACTGACTGATGCGCGTTGCAATTTCCGGATCGTCGTAGCGATTATTGGCCAAACCGTTCAACTTTTGAACGGCATCGACGACATCTCGCTGCTGCTGGTTGGTCACGCCTTTTGGGTTGCCGACGTAAAGCACCGGATCACCGGTACTCCGAAACTCCACCCCCTGAAACTGTCCCGGCAGAAATCCAGAATGCCACTGCCGCGCCGCGATAGGCTGCTTCTGGCCAAACTTTCCAGTGGACACCATGACAACAAACCCAGGCAGACTCTCAGATTCTGTCCCAAGTCCATACAACAGCCATGAACCCATCGCCGGACGGCCAGCAATCATGGTGCCGGTGTTCATAAATGTGTGCGCCGGATCGTGATTGATGGCATCGGTATGCAGTGACCGAACGATGCACAGGTCGTCGGCACATTTTTCGCCCAGCATTGGCCAGATAGCAGCGATTGATTGTCCTGATTGCCCCCATTTTCTGAATGGATGCTGCGGGGCAAAGCAGTTGAGCTTCCTGCCTTGAAGTTGAGCGATCTGCTGACCCTTTGTCACCGATTCCGGCATTTCCTTGCCATGCAGTTCCGTCAATTTTGGTTTATTGTCGAACGTGTCGATATGCGTCATGCCGCCAGCCATGTAGAGCCAGATAATTCGTTTGGCTCTCGGCGTAAAATGCGGCGGATCCAAGACACCGTGCCAATGCGGCACCGTCGCATCCTGTGCTGCCTGATTGGTTTGGCTCAACAGCGACGTTAATGCCATCGAACCAAGACTCACGCCCGTGTTCTTCAAAAACGTGCGCCGAGCGACCTGGGAAAGAATGGAAATCATGCGGATTGCCTTTGGACGTGATTTGCTTGCAGAATTCAGCGATAATGGTATCAGTGCGGCAGATAAGTTGCGAATCAATTCTATCCACAGAAAGTCTCCTCAACGTGCAGTTCTTAATCACCAACGACGATGGATTTGACGCTCCCGGACTTACGGCGCTGTACCATGCGTTATTGCCGCTCGGCGAAGTGATCATCGTTGCTCCGGCTACATGTCATAGTTCGAAAGGCCATGCGGTCGATACAAAGAATCACCTGCGGGTTGAACGTCGAAATGTCTCCCCGTTCGGTGAGATCCATATCGTTTATTCGACGCCGGCAGACTGTATTCGTGTCGGACTGTGCCACATTCTGAAATCCCCGCCGGATTTTGTTGTCGCGGGAATCAATCCGGGGGCCAATCTGGGGGTCGATCTTTTCTATTCCGGGACCGCCGCTGCCGCAAGGGAGGCTGCGTTACTTGGCATACCGGCCATTGCCGTGTCGCGATTGTTACGCGGTGAACAGCCCGTGGACTGGGATGTCCTCGGCCGGCACGTCAACAAAGTTGTTTGCCGGATGACAAAACCTGAATATCGCCTGCCCGTCGGACACTTCTGGAACATCAATTTTCCCGCTATCACTGGAGAGAACTATCCGGAAGAACTGACGATCGCCCCGCACGGAATTCAACCGCACGCCGTGGCGTTTCGAGTCGTCGAGAAAGAAGAAAACGCGGAAATAATCGAGTATTCCGCAGTTTATCGGGACCGAAAATGCACAAGCGAGTGCGATGTGCATCACGTTTTTGAGCAGCGAATCGTGGCCACACCGGTCGGACCGTCTCTTACGTCTGTTCCGGCATTTCCGATACAGTCTCCGGTTTCTCTGCTTAACGCAACCTGCGCTGATTGACTCAAGGTCTTCAACCTGTCACGATTTCCAATCGTAGCTATTTTCAAAGAATCCCGGCCGCAAATGTCCGCTTGGAAACTTCGAAAATAGACATATTTCGCCCCAGTCGCCTATTTTGTCAATCAATGCGAATGTACGAGCACCTGACAATTCTCAGCGGTCGAGCCAATCCGGATCTTGCCCGCGAGATCACTTCTTATTTGGGCATTGGCCTGGGACACGTTGACGTCGGTAATTTTCCTGACGGCGAAATCAGTTGCAAGCTGAATCAGAACATTCGCGGCTGCGACGTGTTCCTGATTCAGCCAACCTGCCCACCAGTCAACGAAAACCTTGTCGAGCTTCTGGTTCTGATTGATGCCTGTCGCCGCGCCAGTGCGGCTCGAATCACAGCGGTCATTCCCTATTTCGGATATGCTCGCCAGGACCGTAAGGATTCCGGTCGTGTCCCGATCACTTCAAAATTGATCGCCAATCTGATCGTCGAAGCCGGAGCGCATCGAGTCCTGACGATGGATCTTCATGCCGCGCAGATTCAGGGATTTTTTGATGTTCCTGTCGATCATCTTTATGCCGCACCGATTCTGGACAAGCATTTTTCGTCGCTGGGAATTTCCCAGGAGGATCTGGTAATCATCAGTCCCGATGAAGGAAGCATTAAGCGAACGCTGCAGCATGTGGAGCATCTTGGCGGTTCCCTGGCGATCGTGGATAAACGCCGATCGAATGCTTTGGAAACTCGGCAGGCCAACTTGATCGGCGGTCCCATCAAAGGCAAAGTCGCTTTGATCTTTGACGACATGATTACAACTGCCGGTTCCATCTGTGGCGCGGTCGAAGTTGTGCGAGCGCACGGTGCCAGCAGGATTTATCTCGGCGCAACTCATGCGGTTCTGTGCGGTCCGGCTGTCGAACGCCTGGAACGCGCGGCTGTGGACGGAATCGTCGTGACCAACACTTGTCCGATCAGCCAACAGCATCGACTGTCGAATTTGACGGTCGTATCCGTTGCGGAACTTCTGGGTGAAGCCATTCGCCGCGTTCATCGCAATGAATCGGTCAGTTATCTGTTTGACTGAACGGCTCACGCGATTCATGGTCCCGACCTCGGGACAAGGTCGGGTTTCGTAGGCCGATCTGTCCTCAGATCGGCATCTCTTGACCGTGACTCAACATTCCCCGACCGTGGTTCGCTATGCAACGGCGGATGGTTCCCGACCTGGGAGAGGTCGGGCTACGGCCAATTCAATATCGTACAAGATCTGACGCGGTATCAAGTCCCAGCTCCTGTACCAGTTCCTGAGCCTTTGAAACCATCATTTTCAGTTCGCTTTGCAGAGCCAGAAACTGCCAGCCTGCGGCGATTCGCTGCTGGATTTCGGGAATTGTCTGGCAGTGAATGCCAACCGGAGTCCCTGTTTTTTTTCCGGCACTCCGCACGCGCTGAAGCATCGCTTCAAATTCCGCAGGTGTCGGTTCTGTGCCGTCTGGTTTCTTCATCTGCCAAAACAGATCATTCGGCCCTACGAAAATCGCATCAACCCCGGGCAGGCTATAAATTGCTTCCGCGTTATCAACGCCTTCGGGTGACTCAGTCTGCAGAATGACAAGAATTTCATCATTGGCCCGACGGTAATATTCACCCGCACTGGTTTGGAAATTTTGTGCGGGAATGCTGCCTCCGATTGAACGATTTCCCTCAGGCGGAAACTTTGCGGCAGCGATCGCGATTTTGGCCTGTTCGACCGTGTTGACCATCGGCACGATCACACCCCACGCGCCGCCGTCCAGAACACGCTTAATCAAATCGTGATCACCGCGCGGGACTCGCGCCAGCGGGACGCAGCCGGAATCCGCGATCGCGGCAAACATCATTGATGCCATTTGCCAGTCGATCGGCGAATGCTCCAGATCCACTGTCAACCAGGCAAATCCGGTTCTGGCCATCAGCCTCGCAGTAAACATATCGCCGAACGACAACCACGTGCCGACCTGATGTTTTCCGGCCGCAAGCGCGGCTTTGACAGGGTTGGTTTTCATATCTGAACTTTCTCTGTTACTGATTTTAAAATCGATGAAATTTGATTCTGCTCACGCAGTTGCTGGATTGCCAGACCAAGTGCCTCGAAACGGCGTTGAGTCAGATGGATTGTCGTTCCGCGAAGAGCGATTCCGAGGATTTCCGACAGATCGCGGCGCTGGGCGTTACTCAGGGAAGTCATGGCAGACACTTGTCGTTCTGACAGGCTGCGAATCCAGTTTGTTTCCACGTGAGACCCCGTCAGTTCAATACACAAATCCCGCGCCAGCACGGCAATTGCGGAACCGAATTCGGAGTTTGCAATGCGACGAGACGACATCACACCGAACACGGACTGCATGATTCTCCGCTGCGGCAACGGCGGAAGGTTCATTCGCTGCTGCATAAGTCGCCAAATCACAAACAGCGTCGTCAGTACCAGCAGAATCAGAAGCACTGTTCGCAGATACGCAAGCGGTCTCATGCGTCGCGGTCGGTCGCGCAGCACTTCATTCACAAGATTAGATTGTTGAACTTCATCAATGACGGCATTGGCGATTCGCAGTTTTGTCTGCATGTCAGGTTCGGGCAATTCGACGTCGGGAATTGGCAGCGATTGTGGCTGCGCTGGTTCCTGTCGTTGCATCTCCGGACTTTCGCGAGCTCCTGGCAGCGGACTGCCGTTGCGCACAAACAGCAATTGCCGACGTTCTCCTCTGCACAGGATTTGACTTAACTGAATCGCAAAAATCGCATTGTCACCATGCCACAACATACCGTTTGTCAAGAGACTTTCGTCGGCCAGCAGAATCATGAGGCCAGTAGAAACCGATGTGTCTCGCCCCGCCAGAATCAGCGGCTGATTGCGGCTTGCTCGCGGCCGCGTCGTCGCTGGCATTGAGGCAACAACTTTCCAGTCCAGCGAATCGTCAGTCGGCACCGACAGCCAGCCTGTACGATTAACAACAATCTCGTGAACACCTTTTGTCAGTTCATCATCGGTATTCAGGCGACGAATTCGCAGGCAGTCGGCGAATGACAAATAGCGGTCTCTTGAATCCTCGGAAACTGCTGTGCCACGAAAGAAGTTACAAACACCCGGAAACTCAAAACTCCCTTCCGACGCCATCAGCAGCGCGCCGCCCTGAGCGACAAATCGACGGACTCGCAGCCATTCGCGAGGATGAATCTGGTGCAGGTCACCGCAGACGACGACAACCGATTCGGCCGGCAACGACAGCGCCGCATCCCATGATCGTTCAGCAATCAATCCCTGCTCTTCAAGCAGCATCTGGAACATTTCGTATCCGAAATGCCAGCGTGGATCCGCTGTCGGATCTGCCGTCCGATCCGCTACCACCTGCTGTGCAGGTGCATGGTTCCCTGTAAAGGCAAAAATCGTCAGCGTAAGCAGGAACAGCCGCATGAATTTACGTTTCATTGAAAACTGGAATCTTCATCCCATCGCGATAGTCTGCACAAGTCACTGTTGATTTGAAAGTCTCGACAGGCCTGCGGGCGAGAATCGTAGTGAACACAGCGATCGGAATCCTGATCCAGCCACACGCATGGGAGCAAGTCAAACTGCTGATCAGCGGCGATGCGTTCATGCACAGGAATCAGCCATTCCAGCGGGACGTCTCGGGTGACTTCTTCGCCCGGCTGAAACGGCGGAAGAGGAGTCCGACGACAACACGCTGAACAACTGTCGCACGATTCAATTACGGGAAGCGACTGCGTCATAAATTGGCTCTGGAATAACCCTGTCCGAGGGATTTTCACAGAATTTTCGGCAATCAGGTGACAAATTTGACTGAGACACCTTGAACAACCCTAACATCATAACAAACTATGGAGAGATGGCAGTGTTCACGGCAATTGTGTTTATCGTTTTCGCGATCGGTCCAATGGTTTCCCGTCTTCCATAGATGTTCCCGCCCGATCTGGTGAGGCCACTTATGAATATTTCTCTCCAGGGATCTCTCCTGATCGCCGCTCAACAGCTCCGCGACCCGAATTTCTACAAGAGCGTCGTTTTGATGCTGCAACATAGTTCCGAAAGCGCGATGGGACTTGTCGTCAATCATCCGACAGGAATGACGATCGGGAAAGCACTGGCCCAACATTCTCCTGTCAACGGACTGGATGCTCCTGTTTTCTGCGGCGGTCCAGTGGAAAAAAACGCGGTCTTCGTCCTGCACAACTCCGTGGTCTTTGGAAACAAGGATCAGGAGATCGCATCGGGATTGTTTTTGGCAGGCAGCGAAAGCTCGTTCGATCAAATCGTTCGCCAGGAAGCTCCACCAGAGACGAGTGTTCAGTTTCGGCTGATCTCCGGCTATGCTGGCTGGAGCGGAGGTCAACTGGAAAGTGAAATGGAACGAGGCGACTGGAACGTCCTGCCTTGCGCCGGGATTCTGTTACTGGACGAAGACCCTTATGGTCTATGGGAATTGTGCATGAGACGTGTGAACCGGGCCACAAGCGTGCTTCCGCAGATCGGTCACAATCCAAACTGGAATTAACGTCCGCATCGAGACGAAAATCAGTGTTTGATTTGATCGTAGCTGTCGTCGCCAGACGGCGGAGATCCACGCTCTGGCGAGCGTAGCCACGACAGTTAGTGAATGCTCGATGCCAAGTGTAGAAGTACTGCGCTGAGGAACGGTCCCGAAATACCTTCCGGACGTGGCAGAAACGACAGTGATCGGCGTCTCGATATGGCACTACTGACCTTCAGCAGCTTCTGGTGTTCCCGGATCTGGCTCATTCGCTGATGCAGGCGGTGCTGGCATTTCGACAACGTCGCCGTGAAGCCGGAATTTGGCGTAGTCAATCCAGTTTTCGAGGGATTTTTCGCCGTAGAAAATCTCGCGGAAGAGATGAAAAATCTGCATCCCTTCGTTGGTCTTGCCGTCTGCCAACAGGTCGTTTGCCTTCGTCATGCGTTCGGTGATGATTTTGAAACGTTGGGGATCGGCGAGCAAAACCTGTTTTCCCGCATCGCGTTTCTTTTCCGCAATTGTTTTCCAGAAGCGCGGCACAGAAATCACGTCGTCCGATTCATCGTCGTCTGTCTTTGCTTCACCGACATCAGTGCTTTGCACATCTGCGGCTTTGACATCCTCCTTTGGAATAGATTCAATCAATGCCTGAAACATTTCCAGAGACTCAAGCGGACTGCTGTCTGAATCTACTGCAGATCGCATAGCTTTCAGGCAGGAAGTCTCGTACCGGTTTCTGCCATCACCCGATCGCTTCACATGTCGATCCAGTTGGGCTTCGATGAGTGAAACTTCAACTTTGTCCAGCCAACCGCGAATTTCCCCGGCATATTTTCCGTCCGGAAAACGATCAAGATACGGTTTTAGAAAATGGCTTCGAGCATCAAAATGGGCCACTGGGTCGTCGGTTGACATCGCCTCCTTGGCTTTGATGTACAGCGTGTCTTCTCCCGGCGGAAGCGCAAACCAAACGGCAGTGCCGATCAACAGCGCCAGTATGCTCAACAAGAACCAGGTCTTCTCATAGAATTGCGAGTGATCTCTTTTCTTCTTTTTTTTCTTTTTGATCTTCACATCACCTGTGGCCGGATCGACCGTGACCGATACCGAAGCTCCTGCCGACAAGAGTGCCTGGGAAGAAACGTCGGCGACAGAGGCATTTGCAGATTTCAGGATTTCTTCAAGCTCTGTATTCACTGCCAATGCATCAAACGGACGATCCTCAGGTTTTTTTTGCAGCAGACGTTCGACAAGTTGATCCAGCGCCAGTGGACATTCGACGTTTTTTTCATGCAGGTTGTACGGATAGTCGTTCAGATGCATCATCAGCATCTCAGCCGGGTTCGCCGACACGAACGGTGTTTCACCGACCAGAAGTTCGTACAGCAGGCAACCGGTGGCGTACAAATCCGTCTTGCCGGAAATCGGTGCGTGTCCATGAATCTGTTCGGGGGCCATGTAGGCATACGTACCGACGGTTTTCCCGGCAGCCGTGAGCGCCGTGGCTTCGGTGTCACGGGCGATGCCAAAATCGCCCAGCTTAATGCGACCGTTTTTCGTAATAAACAGATTTCCAGGTTTCAGGTCGCGATGGATGATGCCAGCAAAGTGCGCGTGTTCCAGCGCCGCCGTCAGTTGCCTGCCCACTTGAACGGCCTGATCCCACGTAAGCCGTTTTCTTTTCTGCAGAATGTCATGCAGCGAACCGCCGTCGATATACTCCATCGCGTACCAGCGTTGCCCTTGTTGCGTTCCGCCTCCGTAGTACTTGACGATGTTCGGATGTCGCAGACGTTTCAGAATGACGATTTCACGTTCAAACCGTTTCAGCAGTTTTTCGTCATCCGACAACGCAGGAGGCAGCACCTTCACGGCCACTTGTTTTCCGGTTTTCTCATACGTCGCCAGATAGACAATACCCATCCCACCCGCCCCGATCTGGCGTCCAAGGATGAATGGTCCAATCCTGCGTTCTGTCATGACTTCAACTCGGTTTTCTGATGAACTTCTGCACTCGTAAGGATCGCTCTGAAGACAACTGTCCGTTTGGTGGTAGTTGCCGTCACCAGCAGGCGGATATCCACGCGACGACAGTTATTGTCCGGGCGATCGTAAGCAGTATAACCCGATTTCCGGAAACATCGGTGTAGATCGTGCAGTGTAGCATTGCGACAGGCGACTGCATCAAAGCAGACTGCTAAAATCGTGACAGACTTTGGCGGATTCGTACCGAATGTGCAGCCTGCGGTGATCGACAGGGCCGTCAGTAGATAAAATCAACGGTATTTCAGTGAAAACGGAAGCAAAAAATGAATCCTCGAACGTGTTTGTGCGTGGCGAGTTGCCTGGGATTTCTCGGCGTGTTTCTGGGAGCGTTCGGAGCTCACGGCCTCAAGGACACGAAATTTCTGACTGACAAATACGCCGAGATGCCACCTAAAATTGTGGCTGGTCAGCCAATTCCCGCAAGCTACAAGTACGCTCTGGACTTCGAAACGGGCGTTGAGTACCACATGATTCACACGCTCGCGATGCTGGCTACGGGAATCCTGATGCTGCACTATCCATCGCGTTGTCTGAGTCTTGCTGCATGGTGTTTTTTCGGTGGCGTCGTCTTCTTTTCCGGCGCATTGTACGTGCTGGTGCTGGGTGGTCCGAGATGGCTTGGAATTCCCTGGGGCATGGTGGCACCTCTTGGCGGCACATTGCAACTGGTCGGCTGGCTGGCTCTGATCAGTGGAACCTGTCGCATCAAGGATCGCTCCAAAAGCGACTGTCCGATTTGATGACTGTTCCGGCGAGCGGAGGGACGTAAGTCCCCTGATTGCGATTTCAACCACCCTACTTCACTGACCAGCACCGCGTTATCCACATTCCAGTATCCACACGGGTAAGTGGCAAGTCTTTTTTAGTCGATCGGCAACCGACCACGCATCTTGAAGATTCGTGGCCACAACGCAGACCGTTGATCCACTGCCCGACATAAATGCGGGGCGTCCGATGATACGCGGTATGCGTTTCAACAGCACGGCCATGTCGGGATTGACTTGTGTCGCAGCATCCGTCAGGCGATTGAACATCAGAGCATTCAGATTCCCAGTGCCACGCATGAGATAGTCGGTCACTGCGGTCGAACGTTGCGGTGCGGAAGGAATCTGCGTTCGCCTGAACACTGCCGGAGTAGAATTTCCGGCGGGCGGGCGCGTCGCAACGAAGTACAGCTTCCGGTGCAAACTGATCGGTTCAATAACTTCACCACGACCGCGACAAACCGCCGCCTGCACGCCGCTCAGCAGAAAATTAATGTCACTTCCGAGCGACGATGCGATGGAATGTAACTCAGTATCAGAAATATCGATGTCCCAGAGCCGTCGGCAGCCGATCAATGCCGTCGCTGCGTTACTGGAACCACCACCAAGACCTGATTCCGGAGGAATACGTTTATTCAAAATGATGTGAGCGCCGCTTGAAGTACCCGATGCTTTTTGCAATGCGGACGCGGATTTCACAATGAGATTTGTGTGATCCAGCGGTATGCCGGAAACCAGGTCAGCAGATGTGGCATCGCTTAGACTGATCGTGATGGCGGAGGATTTCGTTGGCCGAAACGTCAATTGATCAAACCACTGTGTACGAAGCATGACTGTTTCCAGTTCGTGAAAACCGTCGGTGCGTTTTCCAATCACTTCGAGGAAGATGTTCAGTTTCGCCGGACTGTCGAGCGTGAAATGTTTCGACGCAATGACGGGCGAGCCATCACAATTTGAAACGTGGCCATCGGAGCAGGGGTGCATGGGATCGATCATACTAATGAACGGAAGTAAATTCGCTGCTGTTGAGATAGGCCCAGAGCATGTCTTCGGTCGCGATACGGATCGCCTGATCGGGTGCCTGAGTTCGGTTGAGGCTGCGTAAACGGTTACGAAAAATTTCTTGTTCATGGTCCGACGGTTTGCGATTCAGAGTCGCCATTGCGATGCGTTCCAGTGAGAATCTGATGCCCTCTGAACCTTGTTTCACTGATCTGGTAATTTCGTTTGCGGCGCGCGGAATGGCGGCTTGAAGATCTTCGCCGTTCATCATCAGCATGGCCTGAGCAATATTGCCTTCGAAGGCCAGGTGTTCGTCGTTTTCATCGGTACCGTAAGATTGCACAAACTGCTCGACCCATTCTCGACGACGAACGCTTCCGATCGACGAATCGATGGGCTGGTCTGCGGCAGAGCGAACTGCGATTCTGATCGAATCATAGACCTGCTCAGGCAGCATCGGACGCGGATATGTTCTGGAAAACAGCGGAATCCCGCCTGCTTGCGGGTTGTCTACTGCATAAGACGTCTCGTCCTGTACGCCAGAAACTTGAAATGCCTGCGACAATGTCAACCATCGCATTAGCCGCTGCACGTCATAGCCGGATTCAACAAACGCCTGCGACAGAAATTTCAGAAGTTCCGGATGGCTGACGGGATTGTGAGTTTCCAGATCGTCGATCGGGCTAGTGAAACCGTAGCCAAAGATCTGAGACCAGGTACGATTGACCATCGTCTGAGCGACCAGGTATCGGCGATCTGCCGCCGACAGGCGTTCTAATTCCGTCCGCTGTGAACCCTGTCCAAAAAACAGACGTGCTGTCATGGCGGTTGCCGCAGTCGCCTGATCATTCAGGTGGGCCATAAGTAAACTTGTGGCACTGTTATGATCGCTGCGGCTTTCTGCCGCGATCAAATCGTCGATGGTATCCATCCATGACCGATTGTTGGAAAACTGTCCTTTCAAGTAGCGACTGAGCGCCTCCTGATCGACATTACGGGCGTTCGATCGACCAATCAGAAGATTCGTCCAAGTGATTGAAAGGTGTTCGCCAAAGCGAACATCCTGAAGAAGTGAATCGATGAGTTCCGAGTGTCTGCGTTCAGAATCAGAGATGACAAATGTGGAGACTTCGGCGACTGTCGGAATCCGACCAGTCAGCGTCAAATACGTGCGACGAACCCATTCGTGGTCGTTCGCGGAATTCGCAGGAGTGATGTCGTGTTCAGACCATGTCTTCGAAATGAGCCGATCGATCTCGAAAATAATCGACGCATCATCAGCCGCTACGATCCCTGGTGACTCAACACTGTTCCCGGCTTCAGCGATTGCTTCCTCCGTGAAAGCGGCTCCCTGTGTTAGCGAAACATCAGCAGACAACTGCCGCACGTCGGACTCCGCGACGATATCGGCAACCTGAGCGACTTGATCCTGACGCCAGTTCCACGCAAACATTCCGGCGATCAGCAGCACGGCAGTCGCCAGAGCAGCGAATTTCATTGCAGCTGCCGTCGCCAGTCGGCGGATCCCCACGCTCTGGCGAGCGTTGCTACGACAGTTTTTGATCGAGTGATCCATGACTTCTGGCACTACATCATCATCGTCATGCGTCGAGTCCAAAAGTGCCGAACCCGCCACGACGCCGGCATCCCAGGCAAGCTGTCCGTGGAGCTGCATGAAATCAAGAAACACACACCGCAGTTCGACGTCGGTTCGAAGCAGCGTTTGCAGTTCCGTCAGTTGGTCCTCAGAAATTCGCTGTTCGCACCACAGATTGCATAGCTGAAGACAATGGTTTTGATCGCCGGTCATTGGACACCTCCCGCCGCCATTTGACGACGAATGCATTCGAGCAGCACGCGACGGATGCGCCCCAGCGATTGATAGACGGAATTCGCTGGACGACCCAGTTGTTGGGCCACCTCGTCTCCGGTTGCCCCCATTGCGTAACGGCGACGGATAATCTCCTGATCCTGAATTCGCAGTTTGCTGAGACATTCGGTAAGTGCCTCGCGACGGCGTTCCTGGTCATCCGGCTGCTGGTCCATTTGATCGGCCAACAGTCCAACAACATCATCACCCAGCAAGAGAACTCGATGATGACGCGACCTGCGAAACCGAAAAACCTCCAGCCGCGCGATGGCACGACACCAAGCCAGAAAATTTGTCCCTGGTTCAAATTGCGTCCACTTGCTGAGCATCACCACATTCGTTTCCTGCAGAACTTCTTCAGCATCTGTAGGGGATGACACGAGCGGAAGGATGAAAAGATACAAAGGGCGTTGAGCCAGTGAGAACGATCTTACAAATTCCTCACTTGGAGCCTTTGGTGCGTCCCGTCCAGGAGTTGCAGATTGTGGTGATGGCTCGGGCATTTGACTTCAAATCACCGGGAAGGGAACCCGACCTGAGGACAGGTCGGGCTACAAAGGCCGATCTGATATTCTCTCTATCCGATCAATTCCTGAATCGGCGTGCCACCATTGGCAAGTTTCATCGGGCGACCACGTTTTGAGGTATGCACTGTATTCACGGGAATCCCCATCGCCAGCGCGACGGTGGCCCAGATATCGCCAGGCAAATAAGCCTTGCTGCCTTCAGCGATCTGTAAGCCGTCGTTGTCGGTTGCTCCCACGGCCTGGCCGTTCTTCAATCCGCCGCCACCCATCATCACGCTCCACGAATTGGCCCAGTGATCACGACCAACGTCCTGATTGATTCGCGGCGTGCGACCAAATTCGCCCATCCAGACCAGGACAGTATCGTCCAGCATTCCACGTTGTTTGAGGTCCGCTGTGATTGCGGCGATCCCTTTATCTAATGGCGGCAACCGTTGAGTCTTTAACGCATCAAAGACTCCGGAGTGCAGATCCCAGCCTCCCATATTGACTTCGACGAATGGAACGCCAACCTGTACAAGCCGCCGCGCCATGAGCAGACCCTGCCCAAAAGCATTTCTGCCATAAGCCTCTTTTGTCGCTTCGGATTCCGCCTCAAGTTGCAGACTGGCATCGGCTTTGCTGACATCGAACGCTGCCATCTGATTCGAAGTCATCAGATTAACGGCGTTACGGTAAACGTCCTTGTGAGCAGTCGGCAGATCACCGCGCCGCGACGCCATAAAACTGGATTCGATTTCTTCCAGCATGGTCAGGCGATCCTTCAGTCGAGCGGCACCTTCTTCTGTTGGAGCGTTGCGAATACGGCCCGTATTGTCCACAACGAACGGCGCATGAGTCATTCCCAGAAAACCGGCTTGCCCGGCACCACCATCGATCGATACAAATGCCGGAATTTCCAGCGCCTTGCGAGACTTTCCAATTTCATAACTGACAACAGAACCGAACGTCGGATGAACCACCGTCGGGTTAGGAACGTACGCCGTTTGCATGTAGTACCGGCCGCGACCATGGTCCGCTTCACGAGTACTCATGGAACGCACAATCGACAGATCCTGAAACACCTTTGCAGTTTCCGGCATGAGTTCGGAAATCTGAACGCCTGAAACTGCCGTATCGATGGGTTTGAACTCCCCGCCGTTTTTTGAACCGGGTTTCAAGTCCCAGATATCAATCGTCGGTGGCCCACCGCCCATCCACATCAGAATACACGCTTTCTGCTTCGACTTGACGACATCCGCATTTGCCTGCACATGCGAAAGAAAATTCATCGCCGGAACCGTCGCCGCAGCCGTTGCCATATGCTGCGCGAAGTGCCGACGACTCATTCCATAATTGTTCCAGATTGACATTTCGGTAACCTCAAAACTAAAAGTGATGGTGGCAATCGATCCAGGCGAGCGGAGCGGTGTCAGCCCTCCGAGATCCGCTTGCAACTCGGCGGGCTGACACCCACCGCTCGCCTGCATTTCAATGAATCAAAACGAACTCATTTGAATTCAACAGCGCCCAGAACAGATCCTGGTAGCCGTTCAATCTGCTGCCCCGATAACTGTTGGCATTCAGCATTTTCTGAACCATGCCCATTTCAATTCGCGTCGGACGCCGACTGAGCGCCGCGAGATACAGTTCCTGAATTTTCTGTGGTTCAGCCCCCGGTTTATTCAGTGTTTCAAACAGGAAACTGCCGCGTTCGACACTGCACGCTTTTTCAATCAACTCACTGTTCATCATCATCAGTGCCTGAGGAATTGTCCCATTGAATGTCGTCGATTCACCATTTTCATCGTTTTCAAAAGCCACGATAAACTGCTGCATCCACTTTTGACGCTGTTCTTCCTGTGCGCTCCAACCACCGCGACCCGACTGATGGGCGTTACTGGCCACGATCAGGCTGTCATACATCTGTTCCGCCTGCATCGATTTCAGATACAAGTGACTGAATAGAGGCATCTCGCCAGCAGCGGGATCGTCCGACTTGTTCCTGTCGTTGAACTGACTGCTCAGTCCATAAGCTTCCGTCGCACAGATTGTGCGAATGAGTTGCTTGATGTCGTAACCGCTTGTCACAAATTCCCGCGAAAGACGATCGAGCAATTCCGGATGACTGGCTGGATTGTGCGGGCCCATATCGTCTGTTGGCCGCGTAAATCCATAACCAAAGAAGTGTGCCCACATGCGGTTCACCATCGCCTGAGCAATATGAGGTGGCTGGCCGTCCACGAATTTTGTCAGAAGTTTGGCAAACTCCACCCGTCGATCGGTGTCTGCTCCCGGATCAATTTCCTGTCCTTCGAATCGAGGAAACGCGACCTGCATCATGCCGTTGCGTTTTTCGTAGTACACAGGCCCGGAAAAATTCTCCCACACCACCTCGGAATAGTCATCCACCTGGCGACCAGTGACCGGATCTCGCTTCCGGTGATCGATCTTTCCGACTTGCCGAAAGAAGCTATTGTATTCCCAGAACTGATCCTGCTGCCATTTGTTGAATGGATGATTGTGACATTGCGTGCACTGAACCTGAAGACCGAGAAACAAGCGAGTTGTCATGGCGGTCAGTTGCACGCCTTCGTCCTGATTCTGCATTTGAGCCAGAGTGTAGTTGACAGCACCATTTTCTTCGTAGCGCCCCGACGCCGTAACGACATCCACGACGATTTCATTCCACGGACGATCTTTCGCAAACGCTTCGCGGTAAAATTTCTCCATCCCACTCCGACTGACGCGACGCGGTGTCGCGCGGCCAATGCTGTTGTTCGTCCAGATGGTCGTGAAGTTGCGAACGTAGTCTTCGTGAGCTAACAGCGTATCGATCAGTGCCTCTTGTTTACGCGGGCTTTCGTCGTCAAGAAAGGCACGAGCTTCTGCAAGCGTTGGAATTCGCCCGCACAGGTCCAGAAAAATGCGTCGTACCCATTCTTCGTCGGTCGCAGTTTCGGATGGCTGGATTTCGTTGTCTGACCAGGCTTGTCGAAGCTGCTGATCGATAGACTCGACCAGTGATTCCGCCGTCGCCGGACGTTCTGACTCTCTGATGTCAACATCGCTGCCTGGACCTGAAGATTTTGCATCATCTGCCGCGAAGCTGCTCCGTGAATCCACCGCCGCAAACGCGATGGTTGACAATGCCGCAAAGAACAGCCAGATCCATCGGTTTTTCTCAATCATCCTCAGCATTCCCCAGCGACTCCTGAACGGCTGCCATCCGAAAACCGGTGTCCCTAAAGCAGAACGCCGTATACGATGGTGGATGTTCGTGTTTTTTTCGCGGAATTCCAGCGGATTCCGGGCATTCCTTGCGGAAACCGCAGTTCACGCGGTGGATTCAGGACAATCGCCGCGTCCTGGAGCGTCATAGACTTGACGCCTTGGCATTACCGTTGAAACAGAGACTCCCTGCACGTTTGTTGAGCCGGAACGCGAGTTCAAAAAATATGGCTCATGCCGGAAGAGCCGATATGGGGCCAGATTCTTAATCCAATGACCGGCTAAATTCAAAACTTTGCTACTGCCGGGCAAGCCGTCATGAGAATGCTGGATGTGTTACCACTTGTGGATGTCGGCAGCGATACCCAAGCCCTCGCAGCGCGCCTTATTTCGGCCCACACGATGCCGCAAAAGGTGGCTGCCGATGCGTTGCATCCTGCCGCTGCCGCGATCGCCCGAGTAAAATGCCTCCTGCCGCTAAATTGCAGGCACATCGAAAATGCTCACGAATTGCTACGCATCTGCCAAATTCTGCGTGATGAGGCCATCGACCGCAAAACTGAATGAGCTGCGTCAGCCCCTTCGACCGATAGTTCCGCCCAGCGCCCCACTAGCCGTGACAAGTCTACACCCAGGGTGTATCATCTCTTTGGTGAGTCCATCAAAATTTTGGTGTAAGGGGTTCGACATGGATCCAACGGTCGGCAAGAAGGTCATTGAAATTGCCCGAGGGTTGATCGGCAGTCATTACATCAACGGAGCATACGGTGCCATCCCGGGCGGGGACAGCGGCTTTCCCTGCGCCAACCCCCGTCCGATCAAGCTGGTCGCCGATCCCAGTCGCCTCGACCCGAATCTGGGCACTCCCCAAAAGAACCTGGCGGTGATTGCAGCGGAATTGCACATCAAGACACATTGCATCTGTGCTGGGAGCTATGCTTCGTTCCCCGGCGGCCGAGTGGCGCAGCCGACCAACCCAGATCTCATCGCATATCTCGCGTCGCTGAAGGATAAGCCCCCGGCAACGTGGCCGAACTTCTTCACCCACTTCACCCCGCGCAGGGCTTACGGTCCGGCACAGGGCGGGGATCTGAACGGAAAGCTGGTCTGGGGGCAGTCCTGCAAGGGTATCCGCCATTTCGACTGCGTCGGTTTCATCAGCTACTGCTACTGGAAAGCGTCTGGGAACGTCGTTCAACTCGACATCAAGATCTGGCGCCAGCCGTCCCCGGGGAAGACCGTCTTCAACTTCAAGGAGGAGCAGGATGAAACTGGAAAAATACGACCGGCCAGTCCACCGGCCAGCTTGATGGACGGGGACATCATCATCAAGGCGGATCACCACATCGCCTTCGTCAACGCGCAGGGCACTATCTTCGAAGCAGCGGACACTCATATTGGGGTCCAGGGGATCGGCCGTTTTCAACTGTCAGCGCCCGGCAAATATACCCACCTGGTGCGCCTCGCAACGGGGCCTGCCGCCCCGGCTCTCGCCTGGCCGCTCGGCTGGTGGAAAGTCTGGGACGGCAACACCTATTATTACTTCCTCGGCGCGGATGGCGTTGCCAAGTCCACCAAGACAGCACCGTCCAACGCGAGGACACCACCAAAGCAGGCGAACAACGTCGGCCGCTACTCCATTACACCGCCGAACCAGTTGGTGATCACGTGGAACAAGGTCGCTGGTGCCTCGACAAGTTGCCGGGAGACCTTTTACAACGCCGCGCCCGATTGCGAGCAGATGAACGCCAATTCCAATCTGTACGGCCCCTTGGCAGCAACACGGTTGAAATGAGACAGAACTTAAGCGCAGTTTTGTCGATGGCATCGACGGCTTGTGCGGGCTCTCTGCGTTGCCGGGTTTTTCCAGGTTGTGCCCGCTGCATGAGTCGTGCGCGCCAAATCCTTCGACCGCAAAACCTAACGAGCTGCGGCAGCCCCTCGGACCGAAAATTCCGGCCCGCGCCCGAGTCCTCGTGACATGCCGCCACC